>WOYI010961046.1_pt2 | contig 13286 bp, 12 predicted proteins | sample 6423411 | NCBI WGS metagenome assembly WOYI01 (sample SAMN13441803, study PRJNA592873) | oil field metagenome | biome: oil field; feature: oil-well bore; material: oil-contaminated soil; isolation source: oil-contaminated soil from oil-well borehole | place: Germany: Wietze | collected 2016-10-18 ... | reverse complement strand
ACGCGCGCTACAGCCCGACCGCCATGTCGGCGAAGCGAGAGAAGTGGCCTTGGAAAGCGACCGTCACGGTGTCGGTCGGACCGTTGCGGTGCTTGGCGACGATCAAGTCGGCCTCGCCCGCGCGGGGGTTCTCCTTCTCGTACGCGGCCTCGCGGTGCAGCAGGATCACCATGTCGGCGTCCTGCTCGAGCGAGCCCGACTCACGCAGATCCGAGAGCGCCGGCTTCTTGTCGGCGCGCTGCTCGGGACCACGGTTCAGCTGCGACAGGGCGATGACCGGAACCTGAAGCTCCTTGGCGAGCAGCTTGAGCGCGCGCGAGAACTCGCTGACCTCCTGCTGACGCGACTCGACGCGCTTGCCGCTGGTCATGAGCTGGAGGTAGTCGATGACGACCATCTTCAGACCCTCGCGCTGCTTGAGCCGACGGCACTTCGCGCGGATCTCCACGAGGGTCATGTTCGGGCTGTCATCGATGTAGAGCGGCGCGTCGTTGATGCGACCGCGCACGGACGCGATCGTCGTCCAGTCCCGCGAGTCGAGCGTGCCCTTGCGCATCGCCTGCAGCGGCACCGAGGCCTCGGCGCTCATCAGACGCATCGCGATCTCGCTGCGCCCCATTTCGAGCGAGAAGAAGATCGTGGGCTGATTGTGCTTGATCGCCGACGAACGCGCAAAGTCGAGCGCGAGCGTCGACTTGCCCAGTGCGGGTCGCGCGGCGATGATGATGAGCTGACCCGGGTGCAGACCGTTGGTGAGCTGGTCGAGCTGCAGAAAGCCGGTGGGCACACCGGTCATCTGCCCCTCGCGGCCGCGGGCCGCTTCGATTTCTTCGACCGCCGCGTCGACCGCGACCGTCAGCGGCACGTAGTCATCGGCGCTCTCGTGACCGGCCACTGCATAGATCTCGGCCTGCGCATTGTTGACCAGGTCGAGCGCTTCGCCCTGACCCGAATAACCCAGCTGCACGATGCGGGTGCCCGCCTCGACGAGCCGCCTCAGCAGCGCGCGCTCGGCGACGATGGACGCGTAGTAGCCGGCGTTCGCCGCGGTCGGCACGATCGAGGTGAGCGTGTGCAGGTAGTCCGCGCCGCCGGCGCGCTGCAGCTCGCCGGTCTTGATCAGCTCATCCGTGACCGCCACCACGTCGGTCGGCTCGCCGTGCGAGTAGAGCGTCAGCACGGCGTCGAAGATCAGCTCGTGCTTGGGGACGTAGAAGTCGGCGCCGCGGAGGGTCTCGATCACATCGGCGACGGCATCCTTCGACAGCAGCATGCCGCCGAGCGCGCTCTGCTCGGCGAGAAGATCATGCGGCGGCGTGCGCTCGTGCTCTCGACGCTGCCCGCCCAGGCGCTCTTCCGAGATGTCGGCGATCGACATATGCACCTTCCTCCACGTCGTCCGGCCACCGCACAGCAGATCTCACGGGACACTGCGCGTTCATGCGCGCTCCAAAGGGACGAAACCGGATGCGGCGGCATCCCTCTCGTCGTGGTGTGAGCACATCACCAAGCTCCGACATCCGCCGGCGCCGACGTGTCGTGCGCTAGTCCCCCCGTGGGCCGAACCCCACGCTAGAGAGGGGTTTCACGACATGCAACAGCGGTTGTGGATAACTCTGTGGAGAGACTGCGCGAAACGCCGCGAACCCTGTGCACAACACCTGTGGAGAAGTGTCGAGAGCAGTCGGATCTGAAGAAAATACTTCTGCTTGGCCTGCGGTTTTCTGAAAGCACCGTGGTGAGTTGAGATGTGATTGAAGTCCCGCTTGAAGGTTCCGTCTGATACCGACCGCCTGTGTACAGATTTCACAGGAAGCGCTCGGCCGCACACCGACATGGGTGGACACATCGGCAGGGGTGGGCTAACGTCGATGATCCCGCGGTCGGTCAGCGGCGAACCGAAATGATGGATGCCGCAGACCGGAACCCTCGCGAGAGGGCCGGGCTGCGGCATCCATCATGCCTTGATCTCGATGCGGCGCTGACGCGCCTACTCGATCACCGGAGATTCACATCGCGCACTGCGAGCTCAGCTCGAGCCTTGGACTTACTTCGCGGCGACCACCACGAGGGTGATCACGGCGATGATGTCCTCACGCAGGCGGATCGTCGCCTCGTGCTCGCCCACCGACTTGATCGGCGACGTGATGTGGATCTTGCGCTTGTCGAGATCGCCCAGGCCTGCGGCCTTCACGGCGTCGGCGACATCGCCGGTCTTGACCGACCCGAACAGGCGCCCTTCGGCACCCGCCTTGACGCTCAGCTTGACCTTGTTCGACTCGAGGGCGTCCTTGAGTGCGACGGCCTCTTCGTGGTCGTGGATCGCGCGGGCGTCACGGCCGGCGCGAATCGACGCGACCTGCTTCTCGCCACCGCGGCTCCACGCCACCGCAAAGCCCTGGGGGATGAGGTAGTTGCGGGCGTACCCGTTCTTGACCTCGACCACGTCACCGGCACTACCGAGCCCGGCGACCTCGTTCGTGAGAATCAGCTTCGACATATCGAGTCCCTACCTGCCGGCGCCGGCGTAGGGCAGAAGTGCCATCTCGCGCGCGTTCTTGATGGCGCGGGCGATGAGGCGCTGCTCCTGCACGGAGACACCGGTGATACGACGGGCGCGGATCTTCCCGCGCTCCGAGATGAACTTGCGGAGCGTCGCGACGTCCTTGTAGTCGATCACGCCGACGCGGGTCGGCTTCGCGGGAGCGGCGTTCTTCGCGCCCTTCCGCGGCTTGCGGCGGTCGCCGCTTGACTTTCCAGCCATTGCTTTTCCTTTACTTGAAGAAGATCGGATGCCTCGTCCTGAGGCTTCCGGGAATCGTCTGGGTCTCGATACGCGCTGGCGCGCCTACTCGACCACCGGTGCTCTAGAACGGAGTGTCGTCGCCGTAGGCGCCGGGGGCGGCCCACGAGTCTCCACCGGAGGTGCCGCCGGCCGCGGGAGCGGTGCGGCTGCCCGGAGTCGACCAAGGCTCGTCCGCGACCTGGCCACGGGACTGCCCGCCTCCGGCCGCGCGTGTCACCTGTGCGGTGGCGTAGCGGAGCGAGGGACCGATCTCGTCGATCTCGAGCTCGATGGAAGTGCGCTTCTCGCCTTCCTTCGTCTCATAGGAACGCTGCTTGAGGCGACCGGTCGCGATGACGCGGGAGCCCTTCGTGAGCGATCCGGCCACGTGCTCGGCGAATTCACGCCACACGCTCGCGCGGAGGAACAGCGCTTCGCCGTCCTTCCACTCGTTGGTGGCGCGGTCGAGCGTGCGCGGCGTCGAGGCGATGGTGAAGTTCGCGACGGGGAGTCCGTTCTGCGTGTAGCGCAGCTCGGGATCGGCCGTGAGATTTCCCACGACGGTGATGATCGTCTCGCCGGCCATCGTCGTTACGCGTCCTGCTTGATCTTCGCCGGGCGGGCGGCCTTGCGGGCGGCCTTCTCCTCGGCGCGCACGCGCTCGGACTCGATCAGGGCGATCGCTTCCTCGGCACGGAGCACCTTGGTGCGCATGACCTGCTCGCTGAGCTTGAGCTGACGGTCGAGCTCCTGCGTCGCGGCGCTGCTCGCAGTGAAGGCGACGACGGCGTAGACACCCTCGTTCTTCTTCTGGATCTCGTACGCGAGACGGCGCTTGCCCCAGATGTCGACGTTGTCGATCGAGCCGCCGTCGGTCGTGATGACCTTCAGGAACTTGTCGAGGATCGCGGGGACCTGTCGCTCATCGATCTCGGGGTTCAGAATGACCATGAGTTCGTACTGGTGCGTCACTGACCCACCTCCTTCGGACTAGAACGGCTGCCGGGCATTTCCCGACAGCAGGAGGGTGTGTGCACGTCGTCCGGCTTCGCACACAGGGGTGCGCAAGCGGACAACCCTCCGATACTACCCGATGCCGCGCGCGAGCCCGAATCGCAGTGGTTCAGTCACCAGGCACCGTTCGTCATCGGAAGGCCCCGATGCCGGTGAGGTGCTCGCCGAGGATCAGAGTATGCACCTCGTCGGTGCCCCCGTAGGTGCGCACCGACTCGAGGTTCGCGGCGTGACGGGTCGGAGAGTGCTCGAGCAGCACGCCGTTGCCGCCGAGGATCGTGCGGGCTTCCCGGGCGATCGCGAGGGACTCGCGCACGTTGCTGAGCTTTCCGAGCGAGATCTGCGCGGGCGTGATCTCGCCGGCATCCTTCAGGCGTCCGAGGTGCAGGGCCAGCAGCGCGCCTTTCTGCAGCTCGACCACCATGTTCACGAGCTTCTGCTGGGTGAGCTGGAACCCGGCGAGCGGCCGGTCGAACTGCTCGCGGGTCAGCGCGTAGCGCAGGGCCACCTCGTAGCTGTCCCGCGCCGCGCCGAGCACACCCCACGCGATTCCGTACCGAGCTTCGTTCAGCGCCGAGAACGGGCCGCGCAGCCCGCGCGCACCGGGAAGCAAAGCGGATGCCGGCAGCCTCACGTCGTCGAAGTGCAGCTCGGTCTCGATCGAGGCGCGCATCGACAGCTTCGGTTCGAGCGCGGTGATGTGCAACCCCGGAGCATCGGTCGGCACGATGAACCCGCGCACGCCGTCATCGGTCTGCGCCCAGACGACGGTCAGCTGCGCGACGGAAGCGAGCCCGATCCAGCGTTTGGACCCGGTCAGCACCCAATCGTCGGTGTCCTTGCCGGCACCGTCGCGCCGGGCGAAGGTCTTCATGCTCGACGGGTCGCTGCCCGCGCCGGGCTCGGTGAGCCCGAAGCTGCCGATCACCTCGCCGGCGGCCATGCGCGGGAGCCACTCCTTCTTCTGCTCCTCACTGCCCCAGCGGTGGATCGAGCCCATCGCGAGCGAACCGTGCACTGACACGAACGTGCGCAGACTCGAGTCGCCGGCTTCGAGCTCGAGAGAAGCGAGACCGTACTCCACGGCGCTGCGGCCGGGGCATCCATAGCCGTCGAGGTTCATGCCGAGCACGCCGAGTTCGCCGAAGGCGCGGGCGAGCTCGACGGGAAAGTGCCCGCGAGCGAACCAGTCCGCGATGTGCGGGCGGATCTCCGCCTCGACGAAGGCACGCACACGGTCGCGCGCCGCACGCTCCTGGTCGCTCAGCAGCGCGTCGATTCCCAGAACGTCGGATGCCGCGCGCAGGGCCACGATGTCTTCAGGGTCTCGCGCGCTCATTCCGATTCCTTCGTCACTTCTGTCAATCGTCACTTCCGTCATTGGTCACTTCGGTCATTGGTCACTTCGGTCGATCATTCCGTCACTACGATCTTGCCTCCTGGGACGCGTCTTGCCGACCATGACCGGCTCGCCCGCGGACGGCACGACCTCCCCGTGCCCGCGCGAGGCCCCTGGCGCGCGGTGATGCTGTTGGGCGGTTTCGTGCCGGTCTGGATCAGGCTTCGCGGGTCGCGTTCCACACGGCCCGGCGAGCGGCCTGCTCGACGGGGTCGGGCACCGGCAGCGAGGCGATGAGTCTCTTCGTGTAGGGGTCCTGCGGATTCCCCAGCACGTCCGCGGTGGTTCCCGTCTCGGCGACCTCGCCGTCATGCAGCACGACGATGGTGTGCGCGAGCAGGTCGACGACCGCGAGGTCGTGGGTGATGAAGAGGGTCGCGAAGCCGAAGCGCTCCTGCAGCTCGCGGAACAGTTCCAGAACGCGCGCCTGCACCGACACGTCCAGGGCGCTGGTCGGCTCGTCGGCGATCAGCAGCTTGGGGTCCAGCGCGAGAGCGCGCGCCAGCGAGGCGCGTTGACGCTGACCGCCGGACAGCTCGTGGGGGAATCTGTCGCCGAACGCCTTGGGCAGCTGCACGGCTTCGAGCAGCTCGTCGACCTTCGACCGAGCGGCAGCCGCATCCCTCACGTCGGTGTGCACGATGAGCGGCTCTGCGACGTTCTGTGCGATCGTCAGCAGCGGGTTGAAGCTGGTCGCCGGGTCTTGGAAGACGAAGCCCAGCTCCTTGCGCTTCCGCTTGAAGACACGCTCCTTCACGCCGAGCATCTCGATGCCGAGCACGCGCAGCGACCCGCCGGCGACGGGGGTGAGGCCTGCGATGGCGCGACCGATCGTCGTCTTGCCCGAGCCGCTCTCACCGACCAGGCCCAGCACCTCGCCCGGCTTGATGGTGAAGCTGACCCGATCGACGGCGCGGAAGGCAGCCCGCCGGAACCGCCCCGCGTACTCGATCACCAGGTCCTGCGCGACGACGATCGGCTCCGCGGCGGCCGCGACGGCGGTCAGCTGCCGGTCGGCGATCTCGAGCCGCGGCACGGCCGCGAGCAGCTTCTTGGTGTACTCGTGCGTGGGGGCGGCGAACAGATCGGTCGCCGTGGCGGTCTCCACGATCTCGCCGTCGAGCATGACGGCCACGCGATCGGCCAGATCGGCGACGACGCCCATGTTGTGCGTGATCAGGACGATCGCCGTGCCGTCCTCGTCGCGCAGGCGCCGCAGCAGCTCGAGGATCTCGGCCTGCACGGTGACGTCCAGAGCCGTGGTCGGTTCGTCGGCGATGATCACCGTCGGGTCGAGCGCGAGAGCCGTCGCGATCACGATGCGCTGCTTCTGCCCGCCCGAGAACTGGTGGGGGTAGTCGTCGACGCGGCGCTCGGGATCGCTGATGCCGACGCGGCGCAGCATCTCGATCGCGTGGGCGCGCGCCTCGTTCTTCGTGTACTTTCCGTGGGCGCGAAGACCCTCCGTGAGCTGCCAGCCCACAGTGAAGACGGGGTTCAGAGCCGTGGAGGGCTCCTGGAAGATCATGGCGGCCTTGGTGCCGCGGATCTCTCGCAGCTCCTTCTTGCCGAGGCCGACCACATCGGTGCCGTCGAGCACGACCGCACCGCCCATGCGCGCCGTCTCGGGAAGCAGACCGAGGATCGTCCGGGCGGTGACGGTCTTGCCACTGCCGGATTCGCCCACGATCGCAAGCACCTCGCCGCGGCGGACATCCAGCGTGACGCCGCGGACGGCGTGCACGTCGCCCCCGTCGGTGGCGAACGACACATCGAGATCGCGGATGTCGACCGCGAGCGAATCGGATGCCGAGGCTGCAGCGGCCATCACTGCACTTCTCCCATGAACTCACGTGTGATCGGCTGGCTCGCCGCGACGGCATCCGCCGGCGTCTGCGTGCCCGCGCGGCGGCGCGCCCGCAGGCGCGGATCGGCGAGGTCGTTCAATCCCTCACCGATCAGGGTGAGCCCGAGGATCGCGAGCACGATCGCGATCCCGGGCGGGATCGCCGTCCACCAGATGCCGGCCGACACATCGCCGATCGACTTGTTGAGGTCATAGCCCCACTCGGCTGCGGCGGTCGGCTCGATGCCGAAGCCGAGAAAGCCGAGCGCCGCAAGGATCGCGATGGCCTCCGAGGCGTTGAGCGTCACGATCAGCGGCAGCGACCGGGTGGCGTTGCGCAGTACGTGCACGAACATGATGCGCGACGTCGACGCGCCGATGACCTTCGCGGACTCGACGAAGGCCTCGGCCTTGATCCGCACGACCTCGGAGCGCACGACACGGAAGTACTGGGGGATGAAGACGACCGTGATCGAAACGGCCGCTGCCATGATGCCGGGCCACAGGCCGGACTGTCCGCCGCTGATCGCGATCGCCGCGACGATCGCGAGCAGGAGAGTGGGGAAGGCGTAGATCGCGTCGGCGATCACCACCAGCACGCGATCCAGCCACCCGCCCAGGTACCCCGAGACCAGGCCGAGGAACACGCCGAGGAACACCGAGAGGGCGAGTGCGACGACGATCGCGAGCAGCGCGGTCTGCGCACCCCAGATCGTGCGTGACAGCACGTCATAGCCGCCGACCGTCGTGCCGAGCAGGTGCTCGGGGCTGGGCGGCTGCTGCGCGCCGAAAAGGCCGTCGGGGCCGCGCAGCTGGGCGTAGCCGTAGGGCGCGAGCCAAGCCGCGAAGACGGCGAGCAGCACGAAGATCGCGGCCAGCACCAGGCCGGCCACGAGCATGCCGCGCTGGAGGCCGACGCTCTGGCGCAGCTGATGCACGACCGGGAGTCGGTCGAGGAGGCGGACCCTGCCTGCCTGGGATCGCGCCATGTCAGTACCTCACTCTCGGGTCGAGGAAGGCGGCTATGACATCGACGACGAAATTGGTGAGGGCGACGAGGATCGCGATCAGGGCGACGATGCCCTGCACGGCGACGAAGTCGCGTGCCGCGAGGTACTTCGTGAGCTGGAACCCGAGGCCCTGCCACTCGAACGTGGTCTCGGTCAGCACGGCACCGCCGAGCAGCAGCGCGATCTGCAGACCTATGACGGTGATGATGGGGATGAGTGCCGGCTTGTACGCGTGCTTTCGGACGAGTCGGTACTCGCTGATGCCCCGCGACCGAGCCGCGTCGACGTAGGGCATGTTGAACGTTCCGATCACGTTCGTGCGCACCAGTCTCAGGAAGATTCCCGCTGTCGCGAGACCGAGCACCATCGCGGGCAGCACAGCGTGGGAGAGCACGTCCTGCACGTACGCGGGATTTCCCGTGGCGATCGCGTCGATCAGATAGAAGCCGGTGCTGCCTTGGCGATTGAGCGCGATCTCGGTGCGCACGTCGGCTCGCCCGCTCACCGGGAACCAGCCGAGCCACACGGAGAAGACGAGCTTCGCGAGCAGCCCGGCGAAGAACACCGGGGTCGCGTAGAAGAGGATCGCGCTCACGCGAAGACCGGCATCCGCCGCGTGATCGCGCTTGGCCGCGGCGACCATGCCCAGCGGGATGCCGACGATGAATGCGATCAGCAGTGCATAGACGACGAGCTCGAGCGTCGCGGTGCCGTAGGTGATCAGCACCTCGGTGACGAGCCGGTTGTCGGTGATCGTGGTGCCGAAGTTTCCGGTGAAGATCTGACCCAGGTATTCGAAGTACTGCACGATGACCGGGCGATCGTACCCGGCCTCGTGGATGCGGTCCTGCAGCTGATCGGCGGGCAGACGGCCGCCGAGCGCAGCGGTGATCGGGTCGCCGGTGAGGCGGATCAGGAAGAAGACGAGAGTGACCAGGATCAGGACGGTCGGGATGATCAGCAACGCCCGCACCAGCAGATACCGGCCGAGCGTTCCGCCCGATCTCGGTCTGCGCTGCGCCAGGAAAGCCGGCGGTTCTTCGACCGCTGCGACGTCGCTCGTCGTCATGGATGAAGCCTAACGGTGGGGGTCAGGATGCCCGACGCGAGACATCGATGGGGCGGCCCGGCACATGCGGGCCGCCCCATCGATCGTGTCGTTGCTACTTGGTGAGCGGGGCGAAGCGGAACTTGAACGACGCGTCGAGAATGACCCCGTCGACGTCGGTCCCGGCAACGGCCACCTGAGCGCCCTGCAGGAGCGGAACCGTGGAGAGCAGTTCGCCCACGCGCGCCTGGATCTCCTCGATCTGCTGCGTACGCACCGCCGGGTCGGTCTCGACGGCCTGCTGGAGGATGAGATCCTCGGTCTGCTGGTCGCTGAAGTGGTTGCCCAGGAAGTTGTTCGTCAGGAAGAACGGCGTCAGGTAGTTGTCGGCGTCCGAGTAGTCCGGGAACCAGCCGAGCTGGTAGGCCGGGTACACATCCGCTGTGCGGTCCTTCGAGTACTGGACCCACTCGGTCGACTTGAGGTCGACCTCGAACAGACCGTCCTGCTCGAGCTGGGACTTGATCATGGCGTACTCGTCGCCCGACGAGGGGCCGTAGTGGTCGTCAGCGGTGTACTGCAGGCTGAGCTTCACCGGAGTCGTGACGCCCGCGGCCTCGAGGGTCGCCTTCGCCTTCGCGGCATCCGGACCGCCCTCACCGTCGCCGTAAAGGTCCTTGAGCACCTGGGTTGCTCCGTTGAATCCGTCCGGAACGAACGAGTACAGCGGCGTGTAGGTGCCCTTGTAGACCTGCTCGGCGATCGCGTTGCGGTCGACGAGATCGGCGACGGCCTGGCGGACGGCGAGCGCCTTCGCCGCGTCAGCCTCGGGCGTGGTGGCGCCGTAGGGCTGCGTGTCGAAGTTGAACACGATGTAGCGGATCTCCCCGCCCGGGCCGTCGATCACCTGAACGGCATCGTTGGTCGCCAGGTCTGCGACATCCGTCGAGGACAGGCTGCGGTAGGCCACATCGATGTCGCCCTCCTGCACGGCGAGCTTGAGATTCGAAGACTCGGCGAAGTAGCTCAGGATGACGCCGCTGTTGACGGGTGCGTCGAGGAGGCCCTGATAGTTCTCGTTGGGCGTGAACTCAACGGTCTTGTTGAAGTCGTACGAGGTGATCTTGTACGGGCCGCCGAAGGCGTCCGCGTCGACGATGTCCTGGTCGGGGGTGATCGCGTCGGCCGAGAACACCTCGTCGTCCACGATCGCGCCGGGGAAGCTCGTCAAGATGAAGGGGAAGACCTGGTCGTTCTCCGCCTTGAGGTGGAAGACGACCGTGGTGTCGTCGGGCGCCTCGACGCTGTCCAGGTTGTACAGCAGGCTCGACGCGCCGTTCGGGTCGGCGATGGCGAGGTTGCGGTCGAACGAGAACTTGACGTCGGCCGACGTGAGGTCATTGCCGTTGGACCACTTCAGGCCGGCAGGAAGGGTGACCGTGTACTCGGTCGGCGAGGTGAACTCCGCCGTCTCGGCCAGGTCGGGGACGACCTCGGTCTCGTTGTAGTTCGTGTTGACCAGGTACGGGAACACCTGCGTCTGAACGGCGAGCGAGCCGTTGTCGTACGACCCCGCGGGGTCGAGGGTCGTGACCTTGTCGGTGGTGCCGACGATGAGCGGCTCACCCGATGCGGCGTCGCCGCTGGCGGTGCCTCCGCCACCACCGGCGCAGCCGGCGAGAAGGAGTGCCGAGGCGCCGAAGGCGCCGAGGGCAAGGCCGAGACGGCCACGCCCGCTGTGGTGCAGTGTCATAGTGCTACCTCTGCTGTGAAGGAGTCGGCCGCGCCGGGTGTGCGTGGCCCTCTCGCTATCTAAGACGCAGAGGTGCCGATCGGCAATCGGGTGAACGTTTCGTAACGAGACTGAGACTCTCGCGAAACGGCACCGGATGCCGCGATCTACAGCGTGGGCCCCAGGCCGAAGTACTCCAGCTCGGCTTCGTCCAGCATCCGGGACCGGATGAGGAACCGCATCCCGGTGGGTCCTTCGACGCTGAAGCCCGCACCGCGGCCGGGCACGACGTCGATGGTCAGGTGCGTGTACTTCCAGTACTCGAACTGCGACTCCGACATGTAGATCTCGACGGGATCGTCCAGTCCGACATCGATCGATCCGAGGAGCACGTCGCTTGGGCCGGTGATGAACATCCCGACGGGATAGCACATCGGGGCGCTTCCGTCGCAGCATCCACCCGACTGGTGGAACATGAGCGGCCCGTGCCGCTTCGTGAGGTCACGGACGAGGGATGCCGCGGCATCCGTCACCGCGACCCGCTGGTATGTGCTCGTGCTGACCATGGCAGGTCCTTCCGGAGATCGGTCGTCGTGCGAGCCGCGAGGCGGCGAGACGAAACGCCTGGGGACGCGTTTCGTCTCGCCGCGCTCAACGACCGGGGTTTCGGTGAGTGGTTAGAAGAAGCCCATGGCCCCTTCGGCATATGACACCAGCAGGTTCTTGGTCTGCTGGTAGTGGTCGAGCATCTTGAGGTGGTTCTCGCGACCGATGCCGGACTGCTTGTAACCGCCGAACGCCGCGTGCGCGGGGTACTGGTGGTACGTGTTCGTCCACACGCGACCGGCCTGGATCGCGCGGCCCGCACGGTAGGCGGTGTCGCCCGAACGGGTCCACACACCGGCGCCAAGGCCGTAGAGCGTGTCGTTGGCGATGCCGATCGCGTTGTCGAAGTCGTCGAACGACGTGACCGACAGCACCGGGCCGAAGATCTCCTCCTGGAAGATGCGCATGTCGTTGGTGCCCTCGAACACGGTGGGCTGAACGTAGAAGCCCTCGCTCAGGTCGCCGCCGAGGTCGACGCGCTCGCCGCCGGTGAGCAGCTTCGCGCCGCCCGCCTTTCCGATGTCGATGTAGCTGAGGATCTTCTCGAGCTGGTCGTTCGAGGCCTGCGCGCCGATCATCGTGGCCGGGTCGAGCGGGTTGCCCTGGATCACCTTCGCGACACGGGCGAGGCCGTCGCCGAGGAACCGGTCGTAGATCGAGCGCTGGATGAGGGCGCGTGACGGGCACGTGCAGACCTCGCCCTGGTTGAGGGCGAAGAGCGTGAACCCTTCGAGCGCCTTGTCGTAGTACGCGTCATCCGTGGAGCGTGCGACATCCTCGAAGAAGAGGTTCGGGCTCTTGCCTCCGAGCTCGAGTGTCACCGGGATCAGGTTCTGCGACGCGTACTGCATGATCAGGCGGCCCGTGGTGGTCTCACCCGTGAACGCGATCTTGCGGATGCGCTTGTGCTGAGCAAGCGGCGCACCCGCCTCGATGCCGAATCCGTTGACGATGTTGACCACGCCGGCCGGCAGCAGGTCGCCGATGATCTCGAACAGGAACAGGATCGAAGCCGGGGTCTGCTCGGCGGGCTTGAGCACGACGCAGTTGCCGGCGGCCAGGGCCGGGGCGAGCTTCCACGTGGCCATCAGGATGGGGAAGTTCCAGGGGATGATCTGCCCGACGACACCGAGCGGCTCGTTGAAGTGGTACGCGACCGTGTCTTCGTCGATCTGGCTGAGCGAGCCCTCCTGGGCCCGCAGCACTCCGGCGAAGTAGCGGAAGTGGTCGACCACGAGCGGGATGTCAGCGGCCAGAGTCTCGCGGACGGGCTTGCCGTTGTCCCACGTCTCGGCGACGGCGATCTTCTCGAGGTTCTCCTCGATGCGGTCGGCGATCTTGTTGAGGATGATCGAGCGCTCAGCCGGGGTCGTGCGCTTCCACGACTCGAACGCCTTCCAGGCGACATCCACCGCCCGGTCGATGTCTTCGACTGTGCCGCGGCCGACCTCGGTGAACACCTTGCCGTTGACCGGCGAGATGTTCTCGAAGTACTCGCCCTTGAGCGGCTCGACGAACTCGCCGCCGATGTAGTGGCCGTAGCGCGGGCGGTACTCGGCCACGGCACCACGGGTGCCGGGGTTCGCGTAGACGCTGGACACGCCTTCTTCGACGATGGTCATTTCTGTCTCCTCTGTCTTCTTCGACGGATCAGGTGCGCGACGGCGGGGTCGCGGCGTTGCGTCGACGGTAGTTCGAGGGACGTTGCATCACGTTGCATGGCCCCGCGCGAGAAGGTGCATTCGACCGCGAGCAGGTGCACTTGGCGCCGAGAAGGTGCGCACCATCTCGACGCGCGAAGCACCTTCTCGACGCGCGAAGCACCTTCTCGACGCGCGAAGCACCT
>WOYI011140305.1_pt1 | contig 13288 bp, 13 predicted proteins | sample 6423411 | NCBI WGS metagenome assembly WOYI01 (sample SAMN13441803, study PRJNA592873) | oil field metagenome | biome: oil field; feature: oil-well bore; material: oil-contaminated soil; isolation source: oil-contaminated soil from oil-well borehole | place: Germany: Wietze | collected 2016-10-18 ... | reverse complement strand
CGCCGGTGCGGTCCCTATGTCCGTCGCTTCTTGGCCCATGGAACCACCATGGGCCAAGAAGCGCCGAAAATCGGTCCTCGCACCGCCGAATGTTCGCCTCGACCGCCAAAGCCCGACAGGCTCCTAGAACGGCTGATTGAAGCGCGAGCAGCCCGCTTCCAGGGCGTCGCGCCGTGCGTCGATGATGCGTGTGCCCGGCAGCATCGCGCCCAGCAGGCCGGCGTAGAGCCGGTTCTCCGGCAGCTCGTCGGTGTGTCGCGGACGCTGAGCGCGCCAGCGCGCGGTGCGTTCGAGATAGCGTCGGCCCAGCCGCTGCCTGCCGGTCATCCGCGCCGGCCGCCGGCAGCCATGCCAGAGCAGTGGCTGCTGGCGCCGGTTGGACTCCTCGGCGATCACCGCCTCCAGGTCGTCCAGTTCGCTGGCACCTTCCACCTGCGGATGCGCGGCGAGGATCTGCTCGAACAGGGTGGAGCCCGAGCGTGGCAGGCCGACGATGAAGCTCACCTCGCCCCCAGCGTGGCGTCCAGTGGCGTGGGCAGCTGCCGGCCGGCTTCGAGCACGCACGTGACGTGGGTGCTGAAGGTCGGCGCGTGCCACGGTGCCAGCTGGCGCATCCGTGCGTTGGCGGCGGCGAGCGCGGCGAAGGCTTCCGGGTGGCGGCCGCGGTCTTCCAGCACCTTGCCCAGCGCACAAAGCCCATCGCGATGCGGTCGCTGTCGGCCACCGCCGGATGCTGCACGAGGGGCGCCGTCGCGATGCCTTGCAGGCGGCACACCTCGACGTGGCGCGGCGCCAGCTGTTGCAGTTGGGCAAGCAGGTGATCGGCGGCATCGAGCTGGCCGTCACGGATCGCCCGCGCGGCGGCATGCAGCTGCTCGCGTTGTGAGCGGCGGGTTGGGCATCATGCGGCGAGCGAGGCCGGGGGCATCCGCCGATGGTACGGGGCGAGCGCTCGTCCGGGCGAGCACGGCATCGCGCGGACCGTGCTGCAAAAAAGCGAAACCCGCGGCGGCGCGGGTTTCGTGGTCGGTCGAAAAGCTCAGTACTTGCGGCGCGGCGGCTTGCCGCCGCCGCTGCCGCCGGGTCGCGGCTTGCCCTTGAAGCCGCCCGGACGCGGGCCGCCGGTGCGCGGTGGCGGGCGATCGGCGGCGCCGTCGTCCTTGCCGTCCCACTCGTGGATGCGCAGCTGGTGCTGCACCACCCACACCTTCTTCAGGTGCTCGAACACTTCCTTGGGCATGCCGTCGGGCAGGTCGATCAGGCTGTATTCGCCACGGATGCTGAGGCGGCCGATGAAGCGGCTTTCCAGCCCGGCCTCGTTGGCGATCGCACCGATGATGTTGCCCGGCTTCACGCCATGCTCGTGGCCGACCTCGATGCGGTAGGTACGCTTGCCTTCCTCGGTGACGTGGGCGCGCTGCACCGGGCGCGAGAACGACTCGCGCGGGGCGGCGTCGCGGCCGCGCGGTTCGCGTTCGGGACGTGCGCCGCGCTCGGGACGGTCCCCGCCGCGCTCGTGCGGCGCGTGCTCGCGCGCGGTGAACTCGCGCTTGGGTGGCGGCGCCAGCAGCAGCGGCTGGTCGCCCTGGGCAATGCGCGCCAGCGCGGCGGCGATCTCGATTGCCGGTACGTTGTGCTCCTGCTCGTACTGCTCGATCAGCTGCTGGAACAGCTCCAGCCCACCCTGCGCCAGGGTGTCGCTGATGCGCTGCTTGAAGCGGCCGATGCGCACGTCGTTGACCGCCTCGACCGAAGGCAGCTTCATCTCCTCGATCGGCTGGCGAGTGGCCCGCTCGATCGCGCGCAGCATGCCCTTCTCGCGCGGCGTGACGAACAAAATCGCCTCGCCATTGCGCCCGGCGCGGCCGGTACGGCCGATGCGGTGCACGTAGCTCTCGGTGTCGTACGGGATGTCGTAGTTCATCACGTGGGTGATGCGCTCCACGTCCAGGCCGCGCGCGGCCACGTCGGTGGCGACGAGGATGTCGAGCTTGCCATCCTTGAGCTGCTGGATCACCCGCTCGCGCTGCGGCTGGGCGATGTCGCCGTTGATCGCGGCAGCGGCAAGTCCCCGCGCCTGCAGCTTCTCGGCCAACTCCTCGGTGGCCTGCTTGGTGCGCGCGAAGATGATCATCGCGTCGAACGGCTCGGCTTCCAGGATGCGCGTGAGCGCGTCGAGCTTGTGCAGGCCGCTGACCCACCAGTAGCGCTGGCGGATGTTGGCCGCGGTGGTGGTGGAGGACTTGATGGTGACCTCCACCGCGTCCTTCAGATGCTTCTGCGCGATCTTGCGGATCACCGTGGGCATGGTCGCCGAGAACAACGCCACCTGGCGCGTCGGCGGCGTGGCCTCGAGCACCTTGGTCACGTCGTCGATGAAGCCCATGCGCAGCATTTCATCGGCTTCGTCGAGCACCAGGTACTTCAGTTCGGACAGATCCAGCGTGCCCTTGTCCAGGTGATCGATCACGCGCCCCGGTGTGCCCACCACCACTTGTACGCCGCGGCGCAGCGCCTGCAGCTGCGGGCCGTAGCTCTGGCCGCCGTAGATCGGCAGCACCTGCAGGCCGGGCAGGTGGGTGGCGTACTTCTGGAACGCCTCGGCCACCTGGATGGCCAGCTCGCGGGTCGGTGCCAGTACCAGCGCCTGCGGCTTGCCTGGCTTGAGCTCGATGCGCGAGAGTATCGGCAGCGCGAACGCGGCGGTCTTGCCGGTGCCGGTCTGCGCCTGGCCGAGCACGTCGCGCCCTTCCATCAGCGGCGGGATGGTGGCGGCCTGGATCGGCGAGGGCGACTCGTAGCCGACGTCGGCCAGTGCGCGCAGGATGTTCGGACCCAGCCCAAGCGCGATGAAGCCGGCGGCAGCCGGGGCGGAGTCGGAAGGCAGGGATGACATCGGGGAACCTCGGGGTGGCACGCCGCTCGGCATGCGGGAGAATGGGCGCTATTGTAGCAGTCTGCGGGCGTGCGGCCCGCCTCGTAAAACCTTCAAGGCACAGGAGATTCAGCCATGGCAAAGCGTCTGGTGGGAAAGGTCGCGCTGGTGACGGGCGCCTCCTCGGGCATCGGTGAGGCGACCGCGATCGCGCTGGCGGAGGAAGGCGCGCGCGTGGCGGTGACGGCGCGCCGCCGCGACCGGCTGGACCGGCTCGCCGTGCAGCTGACCGCACTCGGCGCCGAGCCGCTGGTGCTGGAGGCGGACCTGCTCGACGAGGCCGAGGCGCAGCGCGTGGTGCGCGATACCGAGGCGCACTTCGGACGTCTGGACGTCCTGGTCAACAACGCCGGCGTGATGTACCTGGAGCCGGTCGCCGAGGCCGACCTCGGCCGCTGGCGGCAGATGCTGGAGCTCAACGTGCTCAGCCTGATCGCCTCCACGCAGGCGGCGCTGGCCGGGATGATCGCGCGCGGCGACGGCCACATCGTCAACGTCTCGTCCACCGCCGGGCGCATCGCCAATCCCAATGGAGCAGCCTACTCGGCGACCAAGTTCGGCGTGGTGGCATTTTCCGAGGCGCTGCGGCGCGAGGTGTACAAGCATGGCATCCGCGTGAGCGTGATCGAACCGGGCGTGGTGGAGACCGAGCTGCGCGAGCACATCGCTCATGCGGCCACCAGGGACACGCTCAACGCCTGGGCCGACAGCATGCGCCAGCTGCAGTCGCGCGACGTCGCCGAGGCGATCGCCTTCTGCGTGACGCGTCCGCCGCACGTCAACATCAACGAGATCCTGATGCGCCCCACCGACCAGGAGCGCTGAGTCTGGCGACGGGTCGGGGCATTCGCCCATACGGCTTATGATCGCCATCGTGCGGTGATTCCATGGAGGCGGTGATGGACGGTTTCGAGACTCTTTCCGAGCAGGCCTGTTTCGGCGGCGTGCAGGGCTTCTACCGGCACGCCTCGACCCGCTGCGCCGGACCGATGCGGTTCGCCGTGTACCAGCCACCGCAGGCGGTGCAGGGTACGTGCCCGGTGCTGTACTACCTGGCCGGCCTCACCTGCACCGAGGAGACCGCCACCATCAAGGCCGGCGCGCAGCGGCTCGCGGCGCAGTTCGGTCTGGTGCTGGTGATGCCCGATACCAGCCCGCGCGACACCGGCATCGAGGGCGCCACCGGCGACTGGGAGTTCGGCGAGGGCGCGGGCTTCTACGTCGACGCCACGCAGGCGCCGTATGCCGAGCGATTCAACATGCATCGCTATGTGGTGGAGGAGCTGCCGGCGCTGGTGGCGCGGCATTTCCCGGTGGACACGGGGCGCAGCAGCCTGTTCGGCCACTCGATGGGTGGCCACGGTGCGTTGACCATCGCCTTGCGCTACCCGGAGCGCTACCGCTCGGTTTCGGCGTTTGCGCCGATCGTCGCGCCCAGCCAGGTGCCGTGGGGCCGCAAGGCGCTGCCGCGCTACCTTGGCGACAACCCCGTCGCCTGGGCCGACTACGACGCCTGCGAGCTGGTGCGCCGGCAGACCTTTCCCGGCACGATCCTCATCGACCAGGGCGAGGCCGACCCATTCCTCGAAGCCCAGCTCAAGCCCGAACTGTTCGACCAGGCCTGCGCCGAGGCGGGCCAGGCGCTGCTGCTGCGCCGGCATCCCGGCTACGACCACAGTTACTGGTTCATCAGCACCTTCATGGAAGACCACCTGCGCCACCACGCGCAGGCCCTCGGCCTGCTGTAGGTACCTTAAGTTCCAGGTCACGTCTTGGCGAAGTGGACATCGCTGAAGCGCGTGGCGGAATCGAAGGGCCGTGCGGTTTTCAGGCATGGCCGGAATCCGCTGAGGAGCTTGCGTTGCCGAGAGCCTGTGCCGGTCATGGGCGATCGGGTAAAGTCGCCGGATGCGCCTGCTCTCCCTGCTCATCGTGCTCGTCTTCGTTGCCCTCGGCATTGTGCTTGCGGCGCTCAATGCCGACCTCGTCACCTATGACTTTGCTTTCGCACGGCTGACCCTGCCCAAGGGGGCGGCGTGGCTCGCGGCGCTGCTGATCGGCTGGCTGCTCGGCGGGCTCACTGCCTGGTGGGGCATGCGCTGGCATCGGCGCACGGCATTGCGCCGTTCGCGCGAGACCAAGCCGGCCGCGAATCATTCATGAATCCGCTGTACACGCTGTTGCTCCTGCCGGTGGCTTTCCTCAGTGGTTGGTGGACCGCGCGGCGCGCGGGTGTGCGTCGTTCCGGCGCCAAGGTGAGCGAGCTCTCGTCGGACTATTTTCGCGGCCTCAACTACCTGCTCAACGAGGAGCAGGACAAGGCCATCGAGGTATTCCTCAAGCTGGCCGAATACAACCGCGACACGGTGGAAACCCACCTCGCGCTGGGCAATCTTTTCCGCCGCCGTGGCGAGGTCGACCGGGCGATCCGGCTGCACCAGCATCTGGTCTCCCGCCCGGGACTGTCTGACGCCATGAAAACCGTCGCGCTGCTGGAACTCGGCGAGGACTACATGCGCGCCGGCCTGCTCGATCGCGCGGAGACGCTGTTCTGCGACCTGGTGGCGATGGATGCCCATGCACCCTCGGCATTGCGGCATCTCATCTCGATCTACCAGCACGAACGCGACTGGCACAAGGCGATCGAGCACGCGCGCCGGCTGGAGGCGATGACCGGCGAGGACGAGTCCGCCATGGTCGCCCAGTTCTACTGTGAACTGGCCGAGCAGTCGCGCCAGCACGGCGCGCGCATGGAGGCCGTCGAGTACCTGAAGCACGCCTTCGAATGCCGGCCCGATTGCGTGCGCGCCTTCATGCTCACTGGCCGCATGCATGCCGAACATGGAGAGCATGCCCAGGCCATTGCGGCCTACGAGGCCGCCGTGTCGGCCGACATTGCGTTCGTGCCGGAGATCCTCCCGCCGCTGCTCCACAGTTACGCCTGCACGCAGCAGATGGAGCGCGCCGAGCGTTTTTTGCAGGGCATCCTGGCGCGCTATCACGGCATCTCGCCGGTGCTGGCGTTGGCGCGCCTGTATCGGCAGCGCGATGGCGAGCGCGTGGCGGTGGATTTCCTCACTGCCCAGCTGCGCCAGCGTCCCTCGGTACGCGGACTGATGGCGCTGATCGATGCCACCATGGACAAGATGCACGGCGAGGCGCGCGACAATTTCCTGATCCTGCGCGACCTCACCAAGAAGCTGCTGGAAGGACAGGCGATGTATCGCTGCAGTCGCTGCGGCTTCGGAGCGAAAGCCCATCACTGGCAGTGCCCGAGCTGCAAGAGCTGGGGCACGATCCGTCCCATTCATGGCGTGGCCAACGAATAGCATGGCGTTGAACGTGCCAGGGCTGGCCTTGCTGATCCCGCTGCTGTCGTTCCTGCTTTCGGCGCTGGTCGTGCGGGCGGCAATCGGGTATGCGCATCGGCGCGGCATGCTCGACCAGCCCGGGCAGCGGCGCTCGCACACCACGCCAACGCCTCGCGGCGGCGGCATCGGCATCGTCGTGGCGGCGCTGGTGCTGCTGCCGGCGTGCCTTCGCCTGCCATCGCCGCCGCTGCCGCCGGCCGAAACGGCGGCTCTCTGGATCGGGCTGGCGATGGTGGCAGCGGCCGGCTGGTGGGACGACCACCGGCCGCTGCCGGTGATTCCCCGCCTGGCCGTGCAGTTGCTGGCCGTGCTGGCGATGGCAGCGGCGATGGTCGATTCCGGCACGCCGGTGTTCTGGTTGCCGCTGCTGCTCTTGGCCGGTGTCGGCAGCATCAATCTGCACAACTTCATGGACGGCATCGATGGCCTGCTCGCGCAGCAGGCCATGTTCGTGTTTGCCGGCATGGCTGCGCTGGCGGCCGGGCAGGCAGCATGGGCGCTGGTCGGCGCCTCGCTGGTCCTGATGCTGGCATGCCTGGGCTTCTGGATCTTCAACCGACCGCCGGCCCGCATCTTCATGGGCGACGTCGGTAGTGGCGCGCTCGGCTTCATGGTCTTCGCACTGGGAGCCTTGCTCTGGCGGGAGCGCACGACGCTGATCTGGCCCGTGGCCACGCTCAGCGCGACCTTCATGACGGATGCGGGATTGACCCTGTCAGTCAGGATCTGGCGTGGTCGCCGCTGGTACAGTGCGCATCGCGAACATCTCTACCAGTGGCTGGTGCGCAAGGGGGCGACACACCGGCAGGTGGGGGCGGCTTACCTGGTCTGGAACCTGGTGGTGTGCACGCCGCTTGCGATGCTTGCATGGCACGAGGCAGGCAATGGATGGTGGTCTTGCAGCGCAGCGTATGCGCTGACTGCCACGGTATGGACGAGGTTCAAGCGGCGCTGTCTGCGCCGTCGACCGGCGGGGGGACGACATGTCGATGCGTAAGACGATCGCAGCCATTCATCCTCGTATAGCCGTGGCCATGCACGACTTGGTCATCACGGCTCTCTCCTGGTGGATTGCCAAGTACCTCCGCTACGCGCTGATGCCAGATGCCGTAGTCACTTTTTTCGCCTTGGAGTTTCCTCTGGTATTGGCAGTGCAGGGGCTGATCTTCACCTGGACGGGCTTGTACAAGGGGGTCTGGCGCTTCGCGAGCCTTCCCGATCTATGGAACATCCTGCGCGCCGCGGTGCTCGGAAGCTTTGCGATCGGGCTGGCCCTGTTTCTTTACAACCGGCTTGAAGGGGTGCCGCGGTCGGTGTTGTTGCTGTACCCGGTCGTGCTGGCGGTGTTGCTCGGCGGCCCCCGCCTGATGTACCGGTTCTGGAAGGACAGCCGCGTGGATCTGTTCGACTCCAAGGACGTCAAGCGTGTGCTCATCGTCGGCGCGGATCGCGCCGGCGAGGCGCTGCTGCGTGACCTGCGCCGCGACAGTCGCTACTCCGTGGTGGGCTTCGTCGACGACCAGGGCAACCTGCGCGGTGCGAACATTGCCGGCTACCCGGTCCTGGGCACGCTCGACCAGTTGCCGGACGTTGCGCGGGAGACCGCGGTGGACATGCTGCTGATCGCGTTGCCGGGCGCTTCGACGGCGCAGATGCGCCGCGTGGTCGAACTGTGCGACAGCACCGGAGTGCCGTACCGCACCGTGCCGCGGCTGGAGGACGTCGTCGCCGGCCGCGCGCATTTCAACGAGATCAAGGAGGTCGCGATCGAGGATCTGCTCGGGCGCGATGCGGTGGAGCTCGACTGGACGGCCATCCGTGAAAACCTCACTGGACGGCGGGTGCTGGTCACCGGCGGTGGCGGGTCGATCGGGTCGGAGCTGTGCCGGCAGATCGCACGACTCGGTGCCCAGGCGCTCACGGTGGTGGAGAACAGCGAGTACAACCTGTATCGCATCACCAAGGAACTGGCGGCCGGTTACCCCGAGCTGATCCTCGACGGCGTGCTGGCCGATTGCAATGATCGGGTGGCAATGGCCCATGCCTTTGCCGGGCATCGTCCGCAGGTCGTCTTTCACGCCGCCGCGTACAAGCACGTGCCATTGTTGCAGAATCAGCTGCGCACCAGCTTCCGGAACAACGTGCTGGCCACGCGCAACGTTACCGACATTGCGCATGAGCATGGCGTGGAGTGTTTCGTGCTGATTTCCACCGACAAGGCGGTCAATCCCACCAGCGTGATGGGGGCCTGCAAGCGCATCGCCGAAATCTGGTGCCAGCACCTCGGCGCGCACTCGGCCACGCGCTTCATCACCGTGCGTTTCGGCAACGTGCTCGATTCGGCGGGTTCGGTGGTGCCGTTGTTCCGCCAGCAGATCCGCGACGGCGGTCCGGTGACCGTCACCCACCCGGAGATGTCGCGCTATTTCATGACCATTCCGGAGGCCTGCCAGCTGATCCTGCAGGCGTCCAGCCTGGGCAAGGGCGGCGAAATCTTCGCGCTGGACATGGGCGAGCCGGTCAAGATCCGCGACCTGGCCGAGCAGATGATCCGCCTGGCCGGCAAGAAGCCGGGCACCGAGATCCCGATCGTCTACACCGGCCTGCGCTCCGGCGAGAAGTTGTTCGAGGAGCTGTTCCATGCGCTGGAAAACTACAGCACCACCACCCACGCCAAGATCTTCCTCGCGCAACATCGCGAGATGGCGTGGGAACTGCTGCAGGCCGTGATCAACAGGGCGACCGAGGCCGTCGACCGATACGATGAGGAGGAATTGCGCCGCTGTGTGTCGAGTCTGCTGCCGTCGTTCCGCTGGAGCGATACGGCGCAGCCCGCCAACGTGGTGTCGATTCGTCGCCAGGAAACAGGAGAGAAATAAGTGAGCAAGCCGCTGCGCAAGGTCGTGTTCCCCGTCGCCGGACTCGGCACGCGTTTCCTGCCCGCCACCAAGGTGGTGGCCAAGGAAATGCTGCCCGTGCTCGATCGCCCGCTGATCCAGTACGCGGTCGACGAGGCGGTGGATGCCGGCGCGGATACGCTGATCTTCGTCACCAACCGCTACAAGCACGCCATCGCCGACTACTTCGACAAGGCCTACGAGCTGGAGGCCAAGCTGCAGGAGAAGGGCAAGGCCGAGCTGCTGGCGATGGTGCAGGGCACGCTGCCACGGAACGTGCGCGCGATCTTCGTGACCCAGCCCGAGGCGCTTGGCCTTGGCCATGCGGTGCTGTGCGCCAAGCCGGTCGTGGGCGACGAGCCGTTCGGCGTGATTCTGCCCGACGACCTGATCTGGAACCCCGGTCGCGGCGCGCTCGGTCAGATGGCCGATCTTGCCCAGCGTCGGCAGGCTGGCGTCATCGCCGTCGAAGAGGTGCCACACGACGAGACCGACAGGTACGGCATCGTCGATGCCACGCCGATCGATGAGCGCAGCGCCGCCATCCACCACATGGTGGAGAAGCCGAAGCCGGCGGACGCGCCGTCGAACCTGGCAGTGGTCGGTCGCTACGTGCTGCCGGGCCGCATCTTCCAGCTGCTGGAGCAGACCACGCCCGGTGCCGGCGGCGAGATCCAGCTCACCGACGCCATCGAGGCGCTGCTGAAAGAGCAGGGCAAGGTGCTGGCCTATCGTTTCGTGGGCACGCGCTTCGACTGCGGCAACAAGACCGGCCTGGTGCGCGCCACCATGCACATGGCCATGCAGGATCCCACACTGGCGGCGGTGGTGCGGGAGTTCGTCGCGACACATTGATCGCGTGGCCGAAGCCAGGCCGGATTTCCGGCCCGGCTGCGCGTGCCTCAGGCTGCTGCTATGCCTTGCCAATGCGCGGCGCTATGCTCGCCGCTTCCCGGTCCCCGGCTCGGCGTCCCCCATGCACCCGTCCTCGGCCCCCTCCTGCTATCGCGCCACCGCCAACCCCTATGCGGCCTTTGAACCCCTGCAGGGGCGGCGCGAAGCACGGGTCGCCATCATCGGCGGCGGCTATGCCGGTTTGAATACCGCGCTCGGGCTGGCCGAGCGTGGCATCAAGGACGTCGTGCTGCTGGAGCGCGCGCATATCGGCTTCGGTGCTTCCGGCCGCAATGGCGGATTCGTGTTCGGTGGCTACTCACTGGGCGAGCAGTCGCTGCTCGACCAGTTCGGCGCGCCGCGCGCACGCGCGCTGTTCGGACTGACCACTGCCGCCGTGCAGCGCATCCGAGAACGCGTGGCCCGCTATGCAATCGCCTGCGATGCGGTGGACGAGGGTGTGATCTGGGCCAACTGGTTCCGCGATCCCGGCGTGCTGCGTCGGCGCCAGCAACTGCTCGCCAAGCATTACGGCGTGCACTGGGACTGGCTGCCGCAGAACGAGCTGCGCGAGCGCGTGCGCAGCGCGCGCTATTTCGACGGCCTGTACGAGCCCGATGCATTGCATCTGCATCCGCTGAACTACGCCATCGGCCTGGCCCAGGCGGCCGCCGCGCAGGGTGTGACGATCCACGAGGGCAGCGGTGTGCGGCGGCTGGATCGTGAGGGTTTGCGTTGGCGTATCGCTACCGCGCAAGGCGAGGTGCTCGCCGAGCAGGTCGTGCTGTCCTGTGGCGGGTATCTGTCTGGTTTGCAGAAGACCATCGACCGCGCCATCTTGCCGATCGCCACCTACGTGATGGTCACCGAGCCGCTGGGCGACCGGCTGGATGACTGCCTGCGCACCCGCGCCGCGATCTACGACAGCCGCTTCGCCTTCGACTACTACCGTCCGCTGCCCGATCGCCGATTGCTGTGGGGCGGGCGCATTTCAGTGCTCAACCGTTCTCCGCGGGCAGTGCAGCGCCTGCTTACCCACGACCTGCTGCGCGTGTTCCCCCAGCTCAAGGGCGTGCGCATCGATTACGCCTGGTCTGGCCTGATGAGCTACGCCCGCCACCAGATGCCGCAGGTCGGCAGCGACGGTAACGGCCTGTGGTGGGCGCAGGCTTTCGGTGGTCACGGCGTCGCCCCGACCTGCGCGGCGGGGGAACTGCTGGCTGGCGCAATCGCCGAGGGCGACGAGGGCTGGAAACCGTTTTCCGACTACGGCCTGCCGAGCACCCATCGCCCCGCCGGCTTCGTCGCCGCGCAGGCCAGCTACTGGTGGCACGAATTCAACGACTGGCTGAAGACCCGACTGGAAGGGTGAGCGTCGCCCAACTGGGCGACACGCACGATTCCGGTTAACGTGCACGCCTCACCGCTTGGCGCCACTCTCATCACATGGCCGACACCGCCCCCCTCCCCGAGATCAGCTGGACCGACTTCGCGAAGGTCCTCATCGTCGCCGGTACCGTCACCCGGGTCGAAGCGTTCCCCGAAGCGCGCCGGCCGGCATGGAAGGTATGGGTTGATTTCGGCCCCTATGGCGAGCGCAAGACCAGCGCCCAGATCGCCGCGCTGTATCGCGCCGAGGAGCTCGTCGGCCGGCAGATCGTCGGTGTGATCAATTTCCCCGAGAAGCAGATCGGCCCGTTCCGCTCGCAGTTCCTGCTGACCGGCTTCCACACCGACGAGGGCGTGGTGATCACCACGGTCGAGCGGCCGGTGCCGAACGGCGCGCGGCTGAGCTGAGCGGCTGTGAAAAAAGGCGCGCACGCACCTTGCCACCCGCGCCTGACCACGCGTTCGCTACGGCCAGCACATTTTTCACCGCCTCTGCGCATCCCAGGCCCGCCCATGCGCGCCGATGTTCGCAAATAAAACAGTGACGTACAAAACGTTTGCTTGAGAGGCGATGCCTCAGGCGGTGCGATCCAGCCATACCTCCAGCCCCTGCGCGTTGAGCGTGATGTCCATGCCCAGTACCAGGCTCTCCAGTGCGTGGCGGCCCTGCAGCCAGCCGTGGGCCTCGGCGCGGCGGGCATAGAGGTCGGTCAGTGCGGACTTCAGTGCCTCGTGCCGGTCAGGCTTGCCGTTCGCCTCGCGCGCCAGCGCCACCATGGCATCGATCTGTACGTGCAGGTCCGCAGCCAGGCGCTCCACCTGCTCCACGCGGCCATAGTGGGTGAGGTACATCGCTTCGGGCTTCATCGCGAGCAGGCGGTCGATGGAGTCGTGCAGCGCCTCGGGGTCGAACTGCACCGGCGAGGTAGTGGGGATGATGAACGCCCCCTTGTCGGTGTCCAGGTCACGGTAGGACAGCCCGAACGTGTCGCCGGTGAAGCACACGTTGGCCTTTTCGTCGTAGATGGTGATGTGGTGCTTCGCATGGCCCGGCGTGTCGATGCACAGCAGCGGCCGATCGCCCAGATGCACGATGTGGCCGTCCGGTGCTTCCACCACGCGTTCGGCGGGAATCGGCCGCAGCCGTCCATACGTCTCGTCCATCACTTCCTCGCCATACACCGCGCTGGCGCCCGCCCACAGCTGCGCGGGATCGATCATGTGTCGCGCGCCGCGCGGATGGACGACCAGCTTGGCGTTCGGCAACTGCGCCATCAGCTCGCCCGCGCCGCCGGCATGATCCAGGTGCACGTGGGTGAGGATCAGCCAGTCCACGTGCTCCGGCGTGAGCCCGGCCTCATCCAGCGCCGCCATCATGCGCGGCACGGCGTAGTTGGTGCCGCAATCGATGAAGGCCGCACGCTCGCCCTCCACCACGAGGTAGGCGGCGTCGAACTGTTGCCGCACGAAACCGGTGTCGATGGTATGGATGCCCTGTTCGTTGCTCATGCGTGCCTCCGCTGAAATTCAGCCTTCGAGGGTAGCAAGACGGGGCGTGATGAGCAGTTGAACCTTCGTCGGAGCAGGTATTCCGGTCGCGGTGCGCTGTTCTTGTCGAGCAGCTTCTCGTAGTCGCTGACGCCGGTGCGCCAGCGCCAGGTCAGCGCCCAGGCGTCCAGCCAGGCTCGCCGAGGGTTCTCCGGGACCCTGATCTCAGCCTCTCAGGCCAACGATCACCTGCTCACGTTGGCGCGACCGCTGATCGACGCGTACCGCTGGCACGGCTTGCGCGTGCTCGCCGG
>WOYI010829593.1_pt3 | contig 13292 bp, 10 predicted proteins | sample 6423411 | NCBI WGS metagenome assembly WOYI01 (sample SAMN13441803, study PRJNA592873) | oil field metagenome | biome: oil field; feature: oil-well bore; material: oil-contaminated soil; isolation source: oil-contaminated soil from oil-well borehole | place: Germany: Wietze | collected 2016-10-18 ... | reverse complement strand
AGATCGCCACGCTGCGCTCGCGATGACATATCTATCCGTCTCTGCGAGGAGCGCGCCAGGGCGACACGGCAGTCTGCAGTTGTGATTGTCGATCGTGCCGGCGTCCCCGCCGAGCACGCGAGCTGACCGCAGGTCTCCAGATGATGATGGACGCTTACGGCGAAAAGCTGTGCTCGGGCAAGAGCCCGGCACAATAGTGTGTTTTAAGGCATATCGCCATGCTTCGCTCGCGATGACGCAGCCTCGTCATGGGACTTGCGAGGAGCCCGTCACAATCATGCATTTTAAGGCAGATCGCCATGCTTCGCTCGCGATGACGCGGCCTCGTCATGGGACTTGCGAGGAGCCCGGCACAATCATGTGTTTTAAGGCAGATCGCCACGCTGCGCTCGCGATGACGCAGCCTCGTCCTGGGACCCGGGAAGAACAAGTTTTATGCAAAAATTGAAACAGGAATTTAAGAAACAGCCTTTATAAACCCCGGCGTTCGCAGCCCGTACTCAAGCAGGTAAGTCAGATAACGCTCAAGCAGGCTGGCGAGTTCCGGCTCGATTTCCTGGGGGATTACCAGATTCTTTAAAGTTTTCCAGGAGCTGCGCTGCAGATGCCGCAGGTACTTCAATGCCCCCAGGCTCACCCTCCAGGCGCCCGGATCTGCCGAAAGGGAGTCGGGGCAGAGTACGCCTCCCAATTTGGCTGAGAAAAATTGATCTTCCGGCTTTATTTTTTCCCCGCATGCCGCGCAAACCTGCAGCTGCGGTTTATACCCAAGTAAATCCATCAATTGGACTTCATAATAATGTACGACGGTCTGTGCCGGAGCGCCTTCATCAAGGCGCGCTAACGTGTCAACCAGCAGATTGAAGAGCAGGCGATTCTCGCCTTCCTCGTAGGTAAAACGGTCGAGCAGTTCGACGACATAAGCCGCATAAGCGATCAATTTCAGGTCAGAACGCAGGTTTTCGTAAGTGTTCTGCGCCTGCGCTTGCGAGATCACATCCAGGTTGCGCCCCTTGGCGAGCATCAACTCCACACGCGAAAACGGCTCAAGGTGCCCTGCCTTTCGGCTTTGCAGCCTGCGGATCCCCTTGGCAATCGCCTGAACCTTTCCGTATTCTAAGGTATAGATCGTCAGGATGCGGTCCGCTTCACCGTATTCCATATGCCGCAGCACAACCCCCTGAGCGCGATAGCTGCGAGAATCCGGGCTTGTCATGGCAGACTAATTTATTTCCGGTCTAAATCATCCGGACCAAAAGATCGCGGCAGGAGATCCCCGAGTGTGAATTCCTCTTCAAAGCCGTCGTCGATTGTTGTCAGAATGACAGGCATATCCAGATTGGCAAATTCCCGCATCACCTGCCGGCAGGCTCCGCAAGGAGCTCCGCCATTCCGGGTTACGACAGCTACAGCCAATATTTTTCGGTTCCCCTCGGAAATCGCTTTGGTGATTGCCACTCTCTCCGCGCATAGACCTGAAGGATATGCTGAATTTTCGATATTTGTCCCCCCGTATACCAATCCATCCTCAGCCAAAACTGCCGCCCCAACCGGATAGTTGGAATAGGGTGAATAACTGTTCTTCAGATAATGTCGGGCTGTAGCAATCAGGATCTCGCGATACTCACTTGTCAGCGTTTCCATCTTCATTTTCCTCCAGCTGAGCTTCCTTGTTCAGCTTACGCACCTTCACCTTGATAATGCGCCTTGCCACAACCTGCTCCACTGTAAATTCAAAATTGTTGTCTGTAACCACCTCACCCGGCTGGGGTACTCTGCCGAGCTGACCATAAATAAAACCGCCAAGGGTATCCGCATACTCATCCGAGAGTGATCCATCCGTAATCAGATTGAACTCGTCAATCGTTGCCCGCCCCAGAAAAAGATAGGTGTTTTCATCAATTTTCTCAAAGAGTTCTTCTTCTCCCTGGTCATACTCATCCCGGATTTCACCGACAATTTCCTCAACAATGTCTTCCAGCGTCACCACGCCAGCCACGCCACCATATTCATCGACCACCAACACCATGTGCACCCCGCGGGATTGCATCTCGGCCAGGAGCTCGTCCACTTTTTTGGCTTCAGGCACGAAGTACGCCGGCCTGAGCAGCTGGCGTTGAGCCGCGATCGTGTCATTACCATCCACGACCGCCAGCAAGTCCTTGGCATAGAGCATGCCGATTACGTTATCGATCGAATCCTCGTAGACTGGCACGCGAGAGTGCCCCGCCTTGATGAATTCTTGGCGCGCGTCGCTGATGGTGGTGTTCACCTCCAGCGCTAGGACATCCATGCGCGGAACCATGACCTCTTTTGCCATGGTCTCACCAAAGCGGAAAATGGAATAGATCATTTCCCGTTCGCCCTTTTCGAGTGTGCTTTCTGGCTGGTCATTCTCCACCCAGTCCCTGAGGGTTTCGTCCGTCACGGTCATGGTGACTTTCTCGGCATTTTCCCCCAGTACTAAGGTCATTAAATGTGTAAAAGGAGAAAGAAGGAACGAGATGAACGCCGCCACACCTGTCCAGGTGATTGCTGACTGATCGGGTGCATCCAGAATCTTCCTTTCAATCAGGAATTCGAGGGTGCTCAGAATCAAAAATGATCCAAAGACGATCAGTGCGATCAACCAATAGTTTTGAAGTATAAAAATGCGATCACAGATCAGAACGACGATTGCTGCTACGGCGAAATGACCAATGACCAACCCCAAACGTAAGGCGGTCCGGAGGCCATCTTTGCTAAACAGCTGTATGGTTTGGTCAACCTTCGGATTATGCGCACTTGCCATACCTATCAGGTAAGGCAGCCGGGCATGCGTGAAAGCTGACTTGGCGGCTGAAGTCAACAGGCACAAAAAGACCGCAGCCGCAAGGGCTATCCAAAGCCCGATTTCTTCAGTCACAATGATCCTTTCTTTCTTTGGGCCTGGCAGGCACACCGACCACCAGCGTGTCATCAGGCACGTCGTGCGTAACTACCGCACCCGCGCCGGTTTTGGCCCGCTTGCCGATCTTCAAGGGGGCAACCAGCATTGTATCGCTCCCAATAAATGTTTCATCCCCGATTTCGGTCGGATGTTTGGTTTTGCCGTCATAGTTGCAGGTGATCGTGCCTGCTCCAATGTTCACGTCCCGCCCGATAGTTGCGTTGCCAATGTACGAGAAGTGACCCATTTTCGTATGCTCACCAAGGGTAGAGTCCTTCACCTCGCCAAAATTTCCCAGGTGGACGTAGTCCTGCAGGATTGCGCCACCCCTTAGATGGCAAAAAGGTCCCATGCTGACATGGCTGCCAATGGTCGCCTTTTCGGCCACCGAATATTGGATCACCGAGTAGTCACCAACACTGGTATGCAGCAGGGTGGTGTCGGGTCCGATCGCACAATTTTCACCGATGGAAGTCTTGCCGCGCAGGTACGTGTTCGGATACAGGACTGTGTCCTGCCCGATCGTTACGTCCATTTCGACTGTAATCGTATCAGGGTCAAGAAAGCTGACGCCTGCCAACATCCACTGCCGGTTCACCCGCGCACGCATTGCCCGCTCACAGTCCGCCAGGTCCACCCGGTTGTTGATACCCAAACCCTCGGCGGCATCCTCCAGCACCATTGACTCCACACCCTTACCCTGCGAGATCGCCAGCTCAACCAAGTCAGTGATATAAAACTCGCCTTTGGGTGAGGGTTTTAGCTCTGCCAGGCTCTGCCACATCCACTCAGCGTCGAAGCAGTAAGCTGAGATGTTATATTCACGGATCTTCAACTGCTCAGGCGTAGCGACAGCTTCTTCCACGATCGCCCGCACTTTGCCATCCGCCGAGCGCACCACGCGCCCAAATCCCCGCGGCAGATCACCGATCACGCTCGTCATGGTGATGGTACTGCCTGTTTCGTGGTGAATTTGAATCAGGCGCCTGAGCGTTTCGGAACGCAGCATCGGCATATCCCCAAACGTGACCAGCAGGATGTCAGCCTTACCGCGCAGCTGATCCTCCGCAGACCGCACAGCATGGCCAGTGCCAAGCTGTTCCGCTTGCAAAGCAAAGCTGACTCTTTCGCCGTATGCGCGCGCAACTTCCTCGCGTACCCGTTCACCACCGTAGCCTGTTACCAGCACAGGTGGTAGATCCACCTGGGGCAGGACCGCATCCAGGGCATGAAAAACGATTGGTTTACCAAGCAGCGGATGGAGAGCCTTGGGAAGGCTGGAATGCATACGCTTGCCTAAACCAGCGGCAAGAATTACTGAAGCGATTGTCATAAAAAACTCCGGGAATCAAAAGAACAGACAGCAGTCCAAAGCGGACTGTCAGCCTCGCTATCATCTAAACTTAGATCATCAGATTGTGTGTCCACAATAAATCAGGCCGGGGCACTTGGAGTCGAACCAAGATCAGCGGATTCAAAGTCCGATGTGCTGCCATTGCACCATGCCCCAACGTAGCCATTATTTTAGCATACAATTCAAACCCTGCCAACATTTGGCTGTTGATGAATTTGCCGCATTTTATCTAAAAAGACCCGCTCAGTCTGTTCAGGGTAATCCAATCGCTGGGTTAGGGTCAGATTTCTGCCATAGCTACCTTCGTGGTTGGACCATTGCGTGAGGTGAAATTTATATTTCTTATTCAAAAGAATACCGCCCGAAAATGGGCGGTAATTCCTTAGGGTTCTTTTACCTGAAAACAACCTGTGTCAAAAATAGTACCAGCAAGATCCACGTCACCGCAAACACTGACGCAACCAGCAATCCTGCCTTCAGGGCGCCCCAGGTATACAGCCGTAACTCCCGGTTAGTCAACCCAGTGCCAAACGGCGAAGGTTGGCTGGACTCACGCTCTGGCTTCGGGACGAAGTCATGCCGGCGGTCGTACCAGGGCATACCTTCAACATCCATGCTGACGATAGTACGACCATCGTCGTCATCATATTGCTTTTTCTGAATTTTCTTCAACTAATGTTCCTTGTTCATTGTAAAGATGGCAAACCACTACATGCCCGGGTTCGATCTCACGGGTGTCAGGAACGACGGTTTTGCAAATATCCATCGCAAACCGACAGCGCGTGTGGAACTTACAGCCTGAAGGCGGATTGGCTGGTGATGGGATGCTGCCCTCCAAAATGATCCGCTTCATCTTGTAATTCGGGTCTGGCACTGGCACAGCGCTCAATAAGGCCTGGGTATAGGGGTGCAGTGGATTTTCAAAAATTGACTCTTTCTCGCCATATTCAACCAGGTCGCCCAGGTACATAACACCAACGTAGTCAGAGATGTGCTGCACGACAGAGAGATCGTGAGAAATGAACAGGTATGCCATTTCACGCTGATGCTGCAAATCTTCCAATAAGTTGATGATTTGCGCCTGGATGGACACATCCAACGCCGAGACGGGTTCGTCACAAACGACAAAATCAGGCTTTAATGCCAGCGATCTTGCCACACAAATACGTTGACGCTGCCCACCGGAGAATTCATGCGGGTAGCGATCTTTCTGATAAGGCTGTAAGCCGCAAGAACGCATAACGTCATCAATATAATCATCGAACTCAGCCTCTGGAACAATATTGTGCTCACGCACAGCTTCTCCGATGATTTCGCTGACAGGCATACGCGGGCTCAGGCTGGAATAGGGATCCTGGAAAATCATTTGCATTTTGGGGCGCAAAGCTCGTAGTTCCTTGCGATCCAGTGTCATGATATCTGTTCCGTTAAACATAACCTGCCCGCCGGTCGGATTCAGCAAACGCAGCAATGTTTTGCCCACGGTAGTCTTGCCGCAGCCCGATTCGCCCACCAAGCCCATGGTCTTGCCGCGTTCAATCTTAAAGCTGATATCGTCTACAGCCTTTACATACCCTACCACGTGCTGCATCAACCCCGCCTTGATCGGGAAATATTGCTTGAGGTTCTTTACCTCGACAATATAGCGACCATTGCCATTAGAGTTGTTACTTGTAAGATTATTTTCCATATCCGGCCTTTTCATCTGCGTCTGCATATAGATAGCAAGCTGCCATGTGGGATTCTGTCAGATAGAACTCGCGGGGATACTCTCCTTCACAGATCGGCATGCGCCTGGGGCAGCGATCTTTGAAGTAGCAGTAGTCCGGCATATTGATCGGGTTAGGGACATTGCCGGGGATGTTATAAAGGCGATCCACTTTCTTGTTGATCACTGGCTTGGATGCCATCAATCCAACCGTGTAGGGATGACTGGGGTGATTGTAGACCTCTTCCGCCGTGCCCTTCTCGATGATTCTTCCAGCATACATAACCACTACATAATCCGCCATTTCTGCCACCACACCCAGATCGTGGGTGATGAGCATAATGCTCGAATTAATCCTGTCCTTCAGCGTGCGAAGTAAGTCGAGGATCTGAGCCTGGATGGTGACATCCAACGCAGTTGTTGGCTCATCGGCAATGATCAGCTTCGGATTGCAAGCCAGCGCCATTGCGATCATGATGCGCTGCCGCATGCCTCCCGAGAGTTCGTGGGGATACATCTTGTAGACGCCTTCCTGATTGGCTATACCGACCATGTCGATCATTTTCAATGAAAGCGCTTTTACTTCTTCCTTGGACATTTCAGGATTATGCAGCTGAATGACTTCATCAATCTGATCCCCGGCCCTGAACACCGGATTCAGGCTGGTCATCGGTTCCTGAAAAATCATCGAAATCTGAGCCCCGCGGATCTTTTCCATCTGATCCGTCGGGGTTTTCACGATATCATAAACCATGTCAGAGCCGTTAAAGCGTATTTCACCTTCCACGGTCTGACCCTGGGGCCGCTGCACCAACTGCATCAGCGAAAGCGCCGTAACAGACTTGCCGCAGCCAGATTCACCCACCACACCAACAGTTTTTCCCTTAGGAATGTCAAAAGTAACGCCGTCGACTGCTTTCACAGTGCCAATATCGGTGAAGAAGTAAGTATGGACGTTGTCAAATTCAACCACATTGTTCGGGTCGCGCATCACAGCGGTATACTCGCTGGGCGGGACATTTCTCCGATTGCGTTTTTTCTCAATCGCGTTTGTGATTCTGCGGTTCTCACGTGAAATCCGGGCAGACTCGCGCGCAGTCAGATGAATGCTCTCCGTAACAGCAACCTCTTCGGCAGCGACAGTGTCAATTTGTGTTAAATCTTTTTCTTCCGTCATTATTGTTCCTATCGTCTCATCTTCGGATCGTAAGCATCGCGCAAGCCGTCACCAACAAAGTTGAAGCCCAACACGGTCAGCAAGATCAGCATACCTGCAGGTAACCAAATAAACCAGTAAGTAGTCATTACATACGGGTCCGAAGCAATGTTAATGATGCTTCCCCAGGATGCCAGGGGGTACTTGATGCCCAAGCCCAGGAAGCCCAGGGTCGCTTCAAGGATGATCACACTACCCAGGTTGCCTGTAGCAGTCACGATCAGCAGTGGCATCACGTTTGGCACCAGGTGGCGGAAAATCTTTCGGCTGGTGCGGATGCCAGTTGCTTCCGTCGCAACCATAAAGTCCTGTTCGCGCAGCGATAAAATCTGACCGCGAACCATGCGGGCGGGGCCCGTCCAGCCTATCACACCCAGGATAGCCATCAGCAAAAACAGACGCGTCATTGGCAATACTTCCAATGTATCCATCACTGAGCCAAATATAATAATCAGCGGGAAGGCTGGAATACTGTTAAAAAGATCCGCAACACGCATCAATATAGTATCAACTGCGCCACTGAAATATCCAGAAATACCGCCAATAATAACACCAAGGACGGTCTCCAGGATGACTACCACAAAACCGACCATCAGAGAAACACGGCCTCCGTACATCAGGCGGGTCATTTGGTCCATACCGTTGTTGTCAGTACCCAAGAGGTGTTCGCTTGATGGAAATTCGAACATCTTTATCACCGTGGAAGTGGTTTCGCGTTTGATATAGAAATTGGTGTTTACTCGGACAACCTTGTATTCAATGCCTTCATAATCGAAAGTACTTCCCCGTTCAGTAATTACCTTTCGCGCCAAAGTTTTAAACTCAACGGGAAGGAACTCCCGCTGATCCAGAGGGTTGACGATGATATTGGAAACTTCGGCAAAATCAGCGCCGTCGGCGGTCTTGATCGTGGTAAAACCTTCGCCATATTCAACAGTATAGGGCTTGCCGTTTGCTTCAAACTCTGTTTCCGCATCCCGAATGGCGGCGATACTCGCTAATCTGAACGCAAAAGAGTCTACAACTGAGCTTTCTTCTGGGTTATATGCGTCAAAGACTAACAGTGACGCAAGTGCAACATTCTGCTCAGTCGAGACAAAAGATTTCTTGCCTTGCACGGTTATGTGGTAGGTGACACCATCCAACTCAAAGATGGACTTTTTGGCTGCCTTGGCAGCGAGATAAGCTTCTTCGAGCCCCTCTGGAATAGTTTTCCCTGTAGCAGGGATCAATTGACCCAGCAAGTCTTCGGCCACTTTCTCGAGCTGCAAGATGCGGTAAGTTCCCTCTGTCTCTTCAACATAGGAGTATTCTATATTATTGGCGGTAAATGTTGGCTGTTGCTTGCCAAGAGCCAAAAGGAAATTTGCACGTGCCAGAGCACCGAATTCCTGCCCATCAGCTACGGTATAACGGAATTCCGTGTTGATGATTGCGCCTGCATAATCCTTATCGATTTCATTCTGGGTATAGAACACTTCGGTCTCTGTGTAAGGCGAAAGGATGGGACCCAGGAATGAGAAAATAAACATGATTACCAGAATCACCAGGCCGACCAACGCTAATCTATTGCGGAAGAACCGTTTTGTCACCAACATACCGGGAGAGAGCACCTTGATACGGCGCTGGTCATCCAGAGTGAGCCGGGGTGTGGGAACTGATTGAATTGGTTCTGGAGTCTCGGATGTTTTATCAAAGTCACTCATGATCCAAATCTCCTAATTCACTCTGATTCGCGGATCTACGACCGCGTACATAATATCGGCAACCAGCAAACTGACCTGGGTAAGTAGCAGGAGAAAGGTCAGGTAGAACATCGCAAAGGGGATGTCACCCCGGATCATTGCCTGATAAGCAATATAACCAATACCGGGAATCTGAAACATTGTTTCAGTAATCTGTGAACCTGTGAACATGCCCGGCAGAATATAACTCAGGGTTGTGATCAGCGGAATCAAAGTGTTGCGGAAAGCGTGTTTGTTGATCACTACATTCTCCGGTAAACCTTTGGCACGCGCGGTGCGAATGTAATCCGAGTTGAGAACTTCGAGCATATTTGTTCGAGTATAACGCATCAGACCACCTACAGAGAGCATCGTCAGCGTCACAATTGGCAAAACCATATGATAAGCCTGATCCAAGAATTGCCTAAATGGGGTCATCGTTGTGTAGAACCGACCAGTAAGTCCATAAAGTGGGAACCAACCCAGCCGAATCGAAAACACATATTTTAGGATTGTGGCAAGGAAAAAAGTAGGTAAGGAAATGCCCATCAAAGCAAAGACTGTGACGGCATAATCCGTCGCCGAATATTGCTTTCTGGCTGCCAGAATACCCAAAGGAATCGCTATCACAATCTGTACAAAGAAAGTAATGACATTCACAATAAGGGAGATGCCTATGACTTCAGTGAACTTTTCCGTTACGGGCACCCCATAGTGCCAGGACTCGCCAAAATCACCTTGAATGGCATTACCACCCCATTCAATAAACCCGGGAATAATCCCTTTATTTAAACCATAGACTTCATTGAGCTGATCTATCCATTCCTGATAGCTTTTAGTGCTCAACGGGTTTGAAGCTCTTTGCCGGGCAATTGTTTCCACATAAGAAGACGGTAAACTCCGAATGACCGTGTAAACGGCTAATGCGCCGAACACGACGATGAATAAACCCAGAAAAACTCTCCTTAGAATAAAATTTCGCATTCCTTTTCCTCACTCTACTGCATAGTCTGGCTTCATAATTAGGTGAGTTTACAGAGTGAGCCCACCCAAATAGGTGGGCTCACTTTTACCATCATTGGTAATTATCCTTGTTACTATTTCATCTCGACCAGTTCAATGTCGTTCATCCAACCCCAGAATGTGGTGATATCGGGGGTTAAGGTGTCGATATTGATGCGCTCAGTGCTGAAGATGATGACGTTCTTGCGCTGGTAAGTCGGAATTTCGACTGCCCAGTCGATGATCTTCTCAAGGGCTTCCTTGTAGATAGCCTTGCGGTAGTTCTGATCATCGCTCTTGCGGGCATCGATAATCAACTGATCCAGCTCAGGATCGGTGATGTGATAGTGGTTGGACTCACTAGAGCCTTCCACACCCGGAATGTTGTTGCTGTGATAGACCTGGTACATATCGGGATCGATTGTGGAGCCCCAGGCTGCAGTCCAGAGTTCCTGCTCGCCGGAGTCAAGGGCATCCCAGAGGATGTTGTCATCAGCAGGATCGTTGATCACGAGTTCCATTCCGATGTTGGCAAGCGAATCGCGGGCGCCGGTGACGATAGCGAACGCAGGATGGTCGCCAGTACCCTGACCAGGGATGATCAGCTCGTAGGAGAGCTTGGCACCTTCGGGTGCAGCAGTCACTTTGCCACCTTCAACAGTGTAGCCAGCAGCCTCAAAGAAAGCTAAAGCAGCTTGTTCGGCGGCAGCGTATTTCTCTTCCTGGGTCATTTCAGGGGTATAGATGGGCTCGCCATTGACGTCGGTCGAGAATGCCACTTTGTAGCCTTCATCGGTCGGCTGAGGAGCAGCCCAGGAGGTATTCGAAATTGGGTAGTTGATGACAGCGGCAGCTTCGCCATAGTAGCTATCGATAGCCACATCGCGATAAACAGCCAGGACGGTCGCGAGACCGCGGCGCAGGTTCTTGGAAGCATCAGAGGCGGGCTCACCACCAACATTGACGGTGCTCGCATTGATACCGATGTAACCATATCCCAGGTTGTCAACCAAGCTGGAGGTGATCACGGGACCGGTCATTTCGCCGTTACCATTGTAGGTCATAACTTCTTCGTAGCGGGTCTGGTTGTAGGACATTTCGCCAGCATCTGCAACGCCAGTCGCAATAGCGGTCACTACTTCATTGGAAGCAGTTTCGCGGAACTGGATTTCGCGGATCTTGGGGCAGCCACGATAATAATAGGGGTTGGCTTCGAAGTAGACAACGCGATTGTCATACCGGATGAATTTGTAGGCACCAGCGCCCATTGGGGTGGAGGTCAGGCTTTCCTGCTTGGACAAATCACCAAAGTCAAAGCCGAACATATTGTTCTCGTAATCGTATTTCGCGCGATCACCATAGTAGTGCAGGGGGGTGATGTTGAGGCCGAGGATCGTGTAGACAGCCGGGGCTTCGTAACCATTGGTGGTCACTTCCACGGTGTAGGTATCAATCTTCTTGATGCCAGCGATATTCGGAACACCTTCGGCGCCCATGGATTCGTCTTTAGGACCCCATTCGCCGATGAAGGCACCCTGGGCATCCGCGAAGACATCCACACCATTAGCGGATTCGTAGGGGAAAGCAGCTTTGATGTCATTTTCATAAGCAGCCATCACTTCGGTATAGTAGTCATCGAGGGTTGGGAAGGTCTCAACCAGGTCGTAGACAGTTCCGGTACCAGCAGTCTTGAAGACGATTGGATCTGTGCAGTCTTCAACAGCGATAGGGTCTTCGCCTTCAGCAACTTCAGTGCTGCAGGAGAGTCCGCCGAAACCCCACATGCGCATGGCATAGGCCACTTTTGCGCCATCGGTCATATCATCCCATACGGCACCATTAAAGTATTGCGCACTCATATCATTATTGCCATAGTTGGCAACAACATAGTCATAGATGCCCTGAATTTCAGCTTTCACACCAGTTTCCAGGCGTGCCCAGACATCGTCTTGCATTTCCTGGGTCCAGGCATCGGTGTCGGCATGGACGTGGTCTTTACCAGCAGCATAGATATCTTCGAAGAGCTGGAAGTACTTGTCATAAACCTCAGAAGTAGTCTGAGTCTGATAGTCCTTCAAGCCAACGATTGGGTAGGAACCGAGGGTGGTGGAGCCAACATAAGAAGGATCCAGGAAGGTGTAGTAGGTGAAGATCACGTCATCGGCGGTTACAGGCTCGCCATCGGAGAACTTCATACCCACGCGCAAGCGGGCTGTGTATTTGGTGGTGTCACTGGCTTCGTCATATTCGACTTTGATGTCAGCAGGACCTTTGTAGAGATAATCCACGCCATTGTAGTTGTGGACTTCGCCTTCGATCGCATTGTAGACGATGCCGCCAACGCGGTCAGTGGTCATAATGCTGATCTGGGTCATGTTAGAGACATCCATGTCGTAACCAGTGTCCGCAAAGAAGGGGCTGAACTTCTGTGAGAAGTCCGAATATGCAACCACTAACGGGGTTTCGATGGTCGGTTCGGTGGGGAGGTTCTCGCCAAATGGCTGTTCCTCAAAAACCACCTCGGTTACTTCAGGTTCAGTGGGCTCTGGCTCAGCTGTGGGTTCAACTACGGGGGTAGTTGGCTCCACAGGGGGCTCAGTGGTTGCGACTTCGGTTGGGGTTCCGCAGGAAGCCAGAGCCACACCGAGCATGATCGCAACGATCAAAATGGACATATTTCGTGCAAATTTACTCATTTTTTCTCCTATTTCTCCTTAACTGATTTTGGTCATTATATTTTAAAAACAATATCGTGTCAATGAAGGCAACCTTAAGCTCCCATCGCTGTCACGGTTGTTTTTCCTCTTCAGGGGCCCTGGTAATGACAATCTTTTTTATATTGAAAAAGATTATCAGACTCAAAGCCAACGCAGCAAGTTCCACCGCCAAAAAATAATACTCGCTTATCGCAGGGCTGCCTTCAGAGAAGAAAAGCAAAAAAACCACTTCCCCTGCCAGGCAAACCCCCAGCATGATCAATAGAATCAGGCTGTGATTGCTGAAGCGCTCATACGTCACACCGATCTCTTCCCGGCGATATTTGCGCTCTTCCACCGGCAGCCGGATGCCAGAACGAAGCAGGTTGAAGATTGGCAGAAAAGTCAAAACGAAGGGGATGGCTACATAAAACTGCCGCATACCGGCATTGTTCAAGAAGCCGCCAGCGATATGCGCAACAAGGATCCCAAACAGCACGAGCAAGAAAATAATCTTGAATTTCTGCATTTGGGCATTACTGAAAGGCAGTTTGAAATAATCTCCCTGGTATTCAAAAGTCCGGATCTGTTTGCCATTTTCATTGACACTCAGAATGGTCTTATAGTCATTAACATACTTTTTCATGCCCATGGCTTTATTTC
>WOYI010577764.1_pt1 | contig 13295 bp, 10 predicted proteins | sample 6423411 | NCBI WGS metagenome assembly WOYI01 (sample SAMN13441803, study PRJNA592873) | oil field metagenome | biome: oil field; feature: oil-well bore; material: oil-contaminated soil; isolation source: oil-contaminated soil from oil-well borehole | place: Germany: Wietze | collected 2016-10-18 ... | reverse complement strand
CGTGAGCGTGACCAATCCAACCATGAATTTCTATAACACCAGCTACACCCTGCGTTCCTGGCTCATGACTCATGACCACAAACGCATCGGCCTGCTGTACCTGGCTTCCATCACGCTATTCTTCGCCTTGGGCAGCGCGGCCGCGGCGCTGATCCGGTTGGAGCTGATCACGCCGGCGGGCGACCTTACCAGCGCCGACACCTACAACAAATTGTTCACCCTGCATGGGGTGGTCATGGTGTGGTTCTTTCTTGTTCCATCCATCCCCGCCACTCTGGGCAACTTCCTTATTCCATTAATGATAGGCGCGCGCGACGTGGCCTTTCCGCGCCTGAACCTCGCCAGCTGGTATCTCTATACCCTGGGCGGACTGTTCACTGTTGCGGCCATGCTGCTGGGCGGCGTGGATACCGGCTGGACCTTCTATACACCGTTCAGCAGCATGTTCTCAAACAGTCACGTCATCATCACCGCTGCCGGCGTATTCATAGTGGGCTTCTCATCCATCTTCACCGGATTGAATTTCATCGTCACAGTGCACAAGATGCGAGCACCGGGCATGACCTGGTTCCGTCTGCCGTTGTTTGTCTGGGCCAATTACGCCACCAGTCTGGTGATGGTGCTGGCCACGCCGGTCCTGGCAATCACCCTGGCGCTGGTCGCCATCGAACGCCTGATGCGGGTCGGTATCTTCGATCCCGCGCTGGGCGGCGACCCCTTATTGTTCCAGCACCTGTTTTGGTTCTACTCGCATCCGGCAGTCTACATCATGGTCCTGCCGGCCATGGGCGTGGTGAGCGAACTGATTGCCTGTTTCGCCCGTAACCGGGTGTTCGGCTACCGCACCATGGCCTATGCGATCCTCGGTATCGCCGGTGTGGGATTCCTGGTCTGGGGGCATCATATGTTCGTGAGCGGCCAGTCCGTATACGCGGGAATGGTGTTCTCCCTGCTCAGTTTCCTGGTCGCATTGCCTTCGGCGATCAAGGTGTTCAACTGGACCGCCACCCTATACGGGGGCTCCATCAGTTTCGAGGCACCGATGCTGTACGCCCTGGGTTTCATCGGCCTGTTCATGCTGGGCGGTGTCACCGGCCTGTTCCTGGCCGCACTGGCGCTCGACGTGCACCTGACCGACACCTATTTCGTGGTGGCCCATTTCCATTACATCATGGTCGGCGGTACCGTCATGGCCTTCATGGGCGGCATTCACTTCTGGTGGCCCAAGATCACCGGGCGAATGTATCCCGAACGCCTGGGTCAGGCCGCAGCGATACTGATCTTTCTCGGTTTCAACCTGACTTTTTTTCCTCAGTACATACTCGGCTTCCAGGGCATGCCGCGGCGCTATCACGAGTATCTGGATCAGTATCAGACGCTCAATGTTCTATCGTCGGCCGGAGCATCGATCCTCGCAGTCGGATATCTGTTGCCGCTGGTCTATCTATTGTGGTCACTGCGCTATGGCAAAGTGGCGGGTAACAATCCTTGGAATGCCACCGGTCTGGAGTGGACGGTGCCATCGCCGCCGCCCACAGACAACTTCGAGCGGATTCCCGAAGTGACGGAGGATGTGTATGCCTATGCCGGCCGCTAGTGCTGACAGCCCTCATCTCGCAGAGCAGTTCGATGCCCCTGGCCAGCAACTGGAAGCAGCTACCCTGGGGATGTGGGTATTCCTGGCCACCGAGGTATTGTTCTTCGGCGGCCTGTTTGCAAGCTACCTGGTCGCCCGAGTCATGCACCCCGAGCCCTTTGCCGCCGCCAGTCGTCACACGGATGTGCTGATTGGTAGTCTCAATACGGGCATCCTGCTCACCAGCAGCCTGACCATGGGACTGGCCGTGCGGGCCAGCAAACTGGGCCTGCGGCGCGTCATCACCTGGATGCTGTTGGCCACGCTGGTGCTCGGAGTGGGTTTCCTCTGCCTGAAGGCAGTCGAATACATCAAGGATTACCACGAGCACCTGATTCCGGCACTGAATTTTTCCGTGGAGGAACCGAACGAACCACAGATCGAGCTCTTCTTCATCCTCTATTTTCTCACCACAGGACTACACGCCATTCATGTCACGCTGGGAGTGGGCATGATTGCAATCCTGCTGGTCATGAACCTACGTGGTCATTTTTCTTCGGCCTACTACACGCCGGTTGAGATCGGGGGATTGTATTGGCACTTCGTGGATATTGTCTGGATCTTCCTTTACCCCCTCCTGTATCTGGTGGCGCGCGCGTGAACGAGAAGGTGGCGAGCATCCGTTCCTATATGTTGGTCTGGGCCGGCCTGATGCTCCTGCTGGGTCTGACACTTGGCAGCGCCTATATCCAGATGGGGCCATTCAATGCCGTCGTCAACATTGGTGTGGCCTTGTCTAAAATGCTGCTGGTCATGATTTTTTTCATGCACCTGCGACATGCCACACCGCTGGTACGCGTCTTTTCCATGGTGGGGCTCTTATGGCTGCTGGTGCTGCTGGTGTTGAGCCTGTCGGACTATCTGTTCCGCGTCAGAGTCGAACCCCCCTGGTAACCGGCGGCTAATCTTTGGCCGAACGATGGCCTTGACCCAGCACCTCTATCTGATCTCCTAATACGTCTTGAAGATAAAGCATCTGGGTCAGAACGATGGCCACCACAGCCAGCGGTGTGGCGAGCAGCAAACCCAGCAGGCCGAATAAAGCGCCCATCATAAGCTGCGCGATCAACAGGGCAGCTGGTGGCATATCCACTGCATTCTGTTGAATCATCGGTGTGATGAAATTGCTCTCCAGAAACTGCACCGCCGCATAGACAAGGATGACATACAAGGCTGTAGTGGGACCCTCGACGAGACCGATCAGTATTGCCGGTATGACCGACAGAATCGGGCCGACGAAGGGGATAAATGATAGGAGCGCTGCAATGAATCCCAGTGCCAGCACTAATGGCATATCGATCATCATCAGCCCCAGAGAAGTCAATACGCCAACCACAATCATGGAAGCCACCCGCCCGATCAGCCACCAACGCAGGGCATGGCCCAGAGCCGCAGTGACCTCATGACCGCGCTGGCGGTGTTTGGGGGGAAGCAGCTTCACCATGCCATTGGCATAGAGGCTGGGCTGCAACGCCAGATAAAACCCCATCATGACGACGATCACAACATTGGCGACCGCGCCCATGGCGGTCGAAAAGACATTGGTCAATTGCCCCAGAAGCTTGGAAGCAGAGGGAAAGGTCTGTTCCGATGATGGCATGGTTTCCAGCAACAGGACACCCAACCGATTGCCCTGCAACCACGCCTTGATGCGATCCGTGCCTTCCATGAGACGGCCTCCGAGCTGGGAAGTCTGATCCGCAACGGCAGGCCCAATATAGGCCGCAAAGGCAACACCAACAATGATCAGCAGCAAGGTGACACTGATCAATGCAAGCTTTTGCGGCAGATGCAGATAGAAGATCAGAAAGCGGCTCAAACCATCCAGAAACACGGCCAGGAGAATGGCAGCAAACAACACCAGCAGGGCATTAGCCAACGGCGGCATCAGTAGTGCGATCAGGACAACTCCCAGCACGGCGCCGCTTGCAATAAGAATACGGGGAATGGAGTGTCGCGACTCCGGCATGCCATCAGCTGGCATGCGAAATACTTCCCTGCATTATCATGATGGCGTAATGCATGCTCAGTCAGCCCGCCGGGTAGGCCACGGTACTCAACAACGCCAGCTCCGCCTGTCGCGAATCCAGCCGGGTATGCTGTACGACGATGGGAATATCTGCCGTAATCACACTGGCATACTCAGTATCGCGTGGGACTTGCGCGGGATCCTGCAAGTCATTGAAACGGATATGGCGAGTACGTTGCGCCGGTACCGTCAATCGATATGGCCCGACCGGGTCGCGATCACTGAAGTAGAGCGTGATCTCTACTTGGGCGTCATTCTGGTTGGTATTAAGGATGCATGCTGTCTCATGACTGGTCATCTGCGGTTGCGGACCATGACTGCCTTCCGGGATATACCCCTCGGCAATGGCCCAGTGAGTGGCGCCGATCAGTTGCATGTTTGGCTCCTTGATTGCGTTGACGTTGGGTGAGCACCTTCATCTTTGCATTCGGCCACGATGATTGCCGGTTCTAAGCCGACGCAACAACCATCCACCCAGTACAGCACTCCCCAAGGCCCCGGCCAGCGCCATCCTGCCCCGGTTCTGACTGGCCCACAGCTGGGTGCTGTGCGACTTGGCAATATCATCGAATCGGCCATGAGCGCCGTAATCGCCTGACATGGGCTGCCAAAGATTGCTCGGCCGATCCGGATCGATGCATTCATCGGTCTGCTGTGATTTGAAACCGGTGCGAGCCAGATACCAGTCAGCAAATCCTGGCACGATCCGGTTCGCCCAGACGGCCTTGAGTGAGGACATACCCACGAACAGGTCACGGCGCCGATGATGTGCAGCCCAGACAATCGCATCGGCAGCCACTTCAGGCTGGAAAATCGGCGGCACAGGTTGCGGTTGGTGCGTCAGATGAGTTCGACCCCAATCGAATTGCGGGGTATTCAGCGCCGGCATATGGACCATGGTGACATGGATATTGCTGTGTTCATGTTGCAACTCGCTGCGCAGTGAGGTCGTGAATGCGCGCAAACCATGTTTCGCGCCGCAGTAAGCAGCCTGCAACGGGATGGCGCGATAGGCCAGGGCGGAACTGACCTGCACGATCACACCGCGATTACGTGACCGCATGCGCTTGACGGCGGCCATGGTTCCCCATACCGGGCCCAAATAGGTCACCTCAGTCACCCGGCGATACTCCTCCGGACTGATATCGCTGATAGGTGAAAACACCGTTGTCATGGCATTATTGATCCAAATATCAATCGGTCCGAATTCGGCTTCGACCTGCTCGGCTGCCTGCTCGATCTGTTCCGGGTCAGCGATATCGGTCTGCACGATCAGCGCTTTGCCCCCCAGTGACTCCACTTCATCCTGCGTGGCCTGGAGTCCATCCAGACCGCGCGCCAACAGCCCGATGCAAGCGCCCCGCTTGGCGAAGGCGCAGGCTGTCGCACGGCCCACACCAGCGCTGGCACCGGTAATGACAACGACTTCCGGCGGTGTATTGTTCATGAAGTGCTCCTTATCATGCTATGTGGCCCGCGGCGTTTGCGTCCAGGGCCCGGGCCATGACTTCGGCCAGGTGTAGGGCTTTGCGGTCGGTGGTCTGGGCGATCTGTTCACGGCAGCTGAAACCATCGGTGATCACCAGTGTTTCGGTGTCCGTCTCACGCACGGCCGGTAGCAGCACCAGTTCACCCACATCAATGCTGACGCTGTATTTATGGCGATCGAAACCGAATGACCCTGCCATGCCGCAACACCCCGAATCCAGCCATTTGTAGTCCAACCCCATGGCATCCAGCAGATTGCGGTCAGGTTGCGTCGTCAGCACCGACTTGTGATGACAATGGGCATGAACCAAGGCTTTGGCATCGTATTGGGGCGGTTTCCAGTCGGTTTTCTGTTCCAGATATTCCGCCAATGTATAAGTCTGAACGTGGAAGCGATGAGCCAGTTCACTGTCGGGGAAAAGGTTCGGAAGCTCATCTCGGAATACCGCCACACAACTCGGCTCCAGTCCGACGATGGGTATGCCTTCCTCGATCGACTCGCGCAGACTGTGCATGACCTCTTGCAGATAGTCCCGTGCGCGCTTGAGCATGCCGAAGTCATAGAGAGGTCGGCCGCAACATAGATGCTGACGTGGCACCCGGACATTGCAGCCTGCCGCTTCAAGTACACGCACAGCGGCCTGCGCCACATGGGGATGAAAATAATTCGTGAAGGTATCCGCCCAGAGGATGACCGGCTGGCCGGATTGCGCCGCAGGCTGGCGCGCAGTGAACCAGTGTTTGAAGGTGGGAGAGGCGAACTTCGGCACACTGCGCTGTTGCGGCATGCCGGTAATCCCCTTTGCCAGGGTATCCAAACCCGGCGTGTGGGTGAGAGCATTGACCAGCTTCGGCGCATGGGCGGCCAACCTGGCCCAGCGGTCGATCATGCCAAAGGCATAGGCCTGTCGCGGGCGCAGGCGTCCCTTGTAGTAATGGTTCAGAAACTCCGCTTTGTAGGTGGCCATGTCAACATCCACGGGGCAGTCGCCCTTGCATCCCTTGCAGGCCAGACACAGGTCCAGCGCTTCGCGCACCGGCTCGCTTTTCCACCCCCCGGTGAGCGGGTCGCCACGCAGCATCTCAAACAGCAAACGGGCCCGCCCTCGGGTGGAGTGGCGCTCATCATAGGTGGCGCGGTAACTCGGGCACATGGTGCCGCCTTTATGGCTGCGGCACTTGCCTACCCCCACGCAACGCAGCATGGCGCGAGGGAAGCTGTTCCCATCCTGGGGGAAGCGGAATACGGTATCGAGCGTCGGCGAATCGTAGTTCCTGCCCAAACGCAGGTGACTGTCAGCCGGGTTGGCATCCACCACCTTGCCGGGATTCATCTTGCCATCGGGGTCCCAAATTCCTTTGAATTCCCGAAACGCCTGCATCAGGCGTTCGCCATACATGCGCGGCAGCAATTCTCCCCGGGCCTGGCCGTCGCCATGCTCGCCAGATAGTGAACCGCCATACTTGACCACCAGATCAGTCGCCTCATCGAGGAAGCGCCGATAATGGCGGATACCCTCATCGGTATCGAGCTGAAAATCGATGCGAGTGTGGATGCAACCCTGGCCAAAATGGCCGTAGAGATCACAGCCATAGTCATAGCGATCCAGCAGCGCGCGCAGATCGCGCAGATAATCACCCACTTTATCCGGTGGCACCGCGGAATCCTCCCAACCCGGCCAAGTCAGGCGTGCATTGGGTATGTGAGCGGTAGCGCCCAGGGCGGATTCACGAATTTCCCAGATGCGTTGCTGCTGAGCAGGGTCGGTGAACAGCTCCATGGTGGGGGCATCGTCTTCCTGTTTGAGAAGATCCATCGTGCCGCGCGCCCGTTTTTCTGCTTCCTCGGCGGTAACAGCACCGAATTCCACCACCAGCCAGCCATTGCCCTCGGGGAGACACCCTAGATCCTCGGTATGCAGCTTGACCTGTTGCATGTCCCCGACCAGTCCCCGGTCGATGCCTTCCAGACCGATTGGGTCGTGCCGCATGATTTCAGTGACATGGTCGCCGGCGGTATAGATATCCGGATAACCGAGCACCAGCATCACCCGTTTGGGCGGGCTGGGCACGAGACGCACTATGGCCTCCAATACGGTAACGCAGGTGGACTCTGATCCAACCAAGGCGCGAGCGACATGAAAGCCCTGCTCGGGAAGCAGATCGTCAAGATTGTAGCCAGAGATACGACGGGGAATGTCCGGATAGCGTTGGCGGATCTCATCGCCGTAGCGATCGCGCAGGTCACGTAGTTGTGCGTAGATGTCTCCGCGGCGCCCCCCCTTGGCGATGATGGATTCCAGTTCCGTGTCATCGGTTTCACCCACCTTCAGCCAGGTGCCGTCATAGAGCAGGATATCCAGGGCATGGATGTTGTCCGAAGTCCGTCCACCCATGATCGAATGCACGCCGCAGGAATTGTTGCCGATCATTCCTCCCAATGTATTGTGATTATGCGTCGAGGGATCAGGGGCGAAGGTCAGCCCGTATTCCTCGGCAGCATCCCGCAGATCATCCAGCACTACGCCGGGTTGGACCCGGGCCAATTGACGCTGCGGGTCAATCTCGATGATCTGGTTCATGTACTTTGACATGTCCATGACCACCGCCACATTACAACATTGGCCGGCCAGGCTGGTGCCCCCGCCGCGCGATAGTACCGGGACCCGATGCTCGCGGCAGGCCGCCACAGTAGCGATGACATCGTCGGCATCCCGTGGTACCACAACGCCGATGGGCACTTGGCGGTAATTGGAAGCATCGGTGGCGTAAAGGGCGCGGGTGCCGGCATCGAAATACACCTCGCCCCGCAAGCTGGAGGTCAGGCGCTGGTTCAGCGCCTTGATATCCGCATCGCGGGCGAGCTCTGCGGCGGCATGGAGATGTGAGCGTTCCCGGATAAGCGATTCATTGGGCATAGCGTTCAGCTTCCTCACGTTTGAGTTCCAGCCCCAGCCCCGGCCGGGTCAGATCGGGCTGTACCCGGCCATCCACTACATCGAGCGCCCCGTCGAACAGCATCCGCTCAATGCGCACATGGTCATGAAACCATTCGACGTGACGCACCGACTTCAATGCACAGGCGATATGCGCGTGAATGTTGGGCGCGGTGTGGGGCGATAGCGGGATCTGAAAGGCGTCGCACAGGGCCGCGACCTCTCGAATGCCGCTGATGCCGCCGCAGCGGGTGGCATCAGCCTGCATTACATCCACGGCGCCGGCGTCGAGCATCTGTCGGAAGTAGGATGGGTGATAACCGTATTCACCAGCCGTGATGGCCATGTCGCCCGGGCCAGTGTCACGCAATAGCCGCAGACCGTCGAGATCGTCGGAAGAGACGGGCTCCTCGAACCAAGTCACCCCCTGATCGCGCAGATAGCTCATCCAGCCTAACGCCTGCTTGCGGCTGAGGCCGCCATTGGCATCGACAAACAACTCAACCGCCTCGCCGATGGCCGCACGTGCCTGTTGAATACGTTCGCGATCTTGATCGGGATGGCGGGCGATCTTCATCTTGACCTGACGCATGCCCTGGCCTGCCCAATCCCCGAGCTGGGCCTCCAGCTGTTTGCGGCTGTAGGAGGTAAAACCGCCACTGCCATAGGCCGGGATGCCTTCACGCACGCCGCCGAGGAGTTTCACCAGCGGTTGATCGAACAAGCGGGCTTTGAGATCCCACAGCGCAATATCGACTGCGGCGATGGCCATGGAACATATCCCTGGGCGACCTAAATTGCGGATCGCGTGGATCATTCGCCACCAACAGGCTGGGGTATCCAGTGCATCCTGGCCCTTGATTTGTCCAGACAGCGTGTCGTTGATCAGGAGCGCCGTACAGGGATGGCCGTAAGTGAAACCAATGCCGGTTCGACTCCCGGCATCGATCTCGACCAGAATCAAAGTGGTACTGTCCCAGGCAAGGCTGCCGTCGGATTCCGGCGCATCCGTCGGGACGGTATAGACCCCTGTCCTCACCGCTGTAATCGGTGCTTGAGTCTCCTTCATCCGCACCTCCTACACTCAATCCTTGTGAGGCATCAGATTTCCGGCGAGTTCTCGGATGGACTGCGACACAATGCCCTTGCGGTCCGGGTCGCCCTTGAACAGCGCACTGAGATAGGATTTGGCCTGCTCAAAGGTAATATGAGGCGGCAAGGGGGGCACATTGGGATCGGTATAGGCCTCCAGCACCACGGGCCGGTCTGAACTGAGCGCATCTTCCCAGGCAGGCCCGATCTGATCCGGCTTGTCCACGCGGATGCCTTTCAGCCCGATCATGTCGGCATAGACGGCATAGGGGAAATCAGGAAGATTCTGCGACGATTCCCATTTGGGGTCCCCGCCCATCACCCGCTGCTCCCAGGTGACCTGGTTGAGGTCACGATTGTTGAGCACGGCAATGATAAGGTTGGGATGCTTCCACTGATGCCAGTATTTTGCGATTGTGAGGAGCTCGCTGTTGCCATTCATCTGCATGGCCCCATCGCCGACCAAAGCGATTACAGGCCGTTCCGGAAAGGCAAACTTGGCCGCTATGGCGTAGGGAACGCCGGGACCCATGGTGGCAAGATTGCCAGAAAGCGAAGCCATCATTCCCCGGCGGATCTTGAGATCACGCGCATACCAGTTGGCTGCCGAACCCGAATCCGATGCCAGGATGCAATTGTCGGGCAAGCGCGGGGACAACTCCCAGAAAAGCCGCTGCGGATTGATCGGGTCGGCGTCCTGAAAGGCCCGCCCCTCCAGGACCTGCCACCAAGCCGCGACATTTTTTTCGATCTTCTCGCGCCAGCTACGGTCGGTTTTGCGTTCCAGTTTCGGAATCAGTGCGCGGAGAGTCTCGGCACTGTCCCCAACGAGACCCACCTCCATTGGATAGCGGATATTGATCATGCGGCCATCAAGATCTATCTGCACGCCTCGGGCCTGGCCTTCCTTGGGCAGGAATTCGGAATAAGGGAAGCTTGAACCCACCATCAGCAACGTATCGCACTCGGTCACCATCTCATAAGTGGGCTTGGTGCCCAGCAGCCCGATGGAACCGGTTACGAAAGGCAGTTCGTCAGGTACCGCTGCCTTCCCAAGCAAGGCCTTGGCCACGCCGGCACCGAGCAGATCCGCCACTTCCAGCACTTCGTCGGTGGCATTCAAGGCCCCGGCGCCGACCAGCATGGCGACACGCTTGCCGGCATTGAGCACCTCGGCGGCGCGATCGAGATCGGCGTCGGTCGGTATCACGCGCGGGGCACTGTAGCCGACACCGGAATGCACCGTGCCATGGGCGTGCGGAGGGGTGGGTACCGCATCCATTTCCTGCACGTCGTTGGGAATAATGACGCAAGTCACTGTCCGCATGGCCCGGGCGATGCGCACGGCACGATCGATGACATGCCTGACCTGCGCCGGGCTGGACACCATATGGACGTATTCGCTGGCTACGTCCTTGAACAGGGAAACAAGATCGACTTCCTGTTGGTAATGCCCGCCCAAGGCAGACCGGGATTGCTGCCCTACGATCGCCACGACCGGCTGATGATCGAGTTTGGCATCGTATAGTCCATTGAGCAGATGAATTGCCCCGGGGCCAGAGGTGGCCAGGCAGACACCGACCTCACCAGTGAATTTGGCATGAGCGCAAGCCATGAAGGCAGCCATCTCTTCATGACGTGCCTGGATAAAGGTGAAGTTCTCACTTTCGGCACGGTCAAATGCTCCCATGATGCCGTTGATACCGTCGCCCGGATATCCGTAAATGCGTTGTATGTTCCAGCTTTTCAGCCGCTGAAGTAAAAAATCCGCTGTGGTTGTGCTCATGGCATAGTCTCCTATCTCTGGATTGCCTTGATTCAACTGTGCGTCACTGAGATGTATTGAAATTGGTGTCGATTCCCGCTTTGCGCAGTGCCAACGCAGCGGTGATATAAGAAAGATGAGTCAGACCCTGTGGATAATTGCCCCAAAACTCTTCGCCATGCGGGTCGTACTGTTCAGAAAATAGGCCCAGGTCATTGGCGCTGGCTGCGGCGCGTTCGAAGGTGACCTTGGCCTGGACGGCGCGATGCTGATGCGCCAGACACTCTGCCAGCCAGAACGAACACGGCAGAAATGCACCTTCCTTGCGCGGCAGGCCCTCTTGCGAATTGTAGCGATAGAGCAGTCCATCAAAATCAAGCCCAGTACGTATCGCTTCGGTGGTGCGCAGCATGCGGTCATCGCAATAGTCGATGAAGCCCACGCCAGGAATCTTCAGCAGCGAGGCATCCAGGTAATTACTCTCGAAGGACTGCACGAAGATGCCACGTTCCTTGTCGTAACCGTATTCCTCGACCGCTTCATGGACCTGTTTGCGCGCCTGTTCCCAGCGAGCCGTTGGCGCCTTGCGTCCCAGCCCATGGGCCAGACCGATGCCGCGATTCAGTGCACTCCAGCACATGACTTTCGAATGCACAAAATTCTGGGGCTCTCCCCGTAGCTCCCAGATACCGTGGTCCGGCTGTTGCCAGTGCTGGCAGACATGATCGATCAGATCCACCAGGAATTCCCAATAATGGTCGGAAGGCGCATAGCCCTTTTGGTGCCACAACCAGGAGACTTCCAGCAATTCACCGAAGATATCGAGCTGTCTCTGACTGGAAGCCTGGTTTCCCACTCGTACCGGGGTGACACCGTGATATCCCTTCAGATGAACGAGCTGAAATTCCTCATGGCGACGACTGCCGTCCACCCCATAAAGGGTAATCATTTGAGCAGCGCTGCCCGCTGAACTGCGCTCGACAAACCGTCGGAAGGCAAAGGCTTCATCATGGCAGCCCACCTTGACCAGGGCATTCGCGGTATAGGTAGCATCACGGACCCAGCTGTAGCGATAGTCCCAGGTTGCGGTCGCTTCAACTCCCGCGGGCAGAGAGGTGGTGGGGGCGGCGATAATGGCCCCGGTCGGTAAATAGCTCAGGGCTTTCAAGACAATCACGGAACGCCGAAGACCGGCGTCCAAATCCTTATCCTCAACGCTGATTCGGCTGCTCCAGCGTTGCCACCAATCCGTGGTTTGCACAAGCGCCTTATCGATTTGCTGCAAACTCAGCAATTGTTGAGGGCCATGGTCCAGCGTTTCTGGAGGCGTGAATTGAATGGATAGGCGCCGGCGATCGCCCCTGGAAATGTGCAAGCGTGCCTTGACAGAATACTTATCGGACAGCTCCAGGCCCATATCGCCGCTGAAGACCAGGCCATTCGAGCCGCCAACAGCGGAAAAGACCTTTTCGTCATGCTGACGCAGCCAGGGTTTGATATCGCCAAAACCGAAGCTTGGCTGAATAGCTACATTAAGTTCGACATCGCCGTCCAATCCTTCGACAATGCGAATTAACTGACGCTCAGTAGATGGTCCGCTTCCCTCGGACAGTTCCAGGAAATCAAACAGCTGCACCGATCCGGTGTGGGTGGTGAAGCGGGTACATAGGACCATGGTGTCTTCCAGATAATGACGCTGGATTTCATACCCATCATTCACTGGCGCAATCTGACAGTAGCCGGCACGGTCCAAGTCCAGAAGTCGCCCGAAGCAGGGCTCAGCATCGAAACGCGGCAGGCAACACCAGTCGATGGAACCGGCGGTTGATATCAGCGCAGCGCCATGACAATCACTGATCAAGGCATAGTCACGGATTCTTCCTGCCTGACTGGATTGGCTGTTCGTCAAATGCATAGGCTGTTCCTTTTGGCGAGATATCCGAGTCGCACCATATTGAACTGACAACCAAAGTCAAAAAGGATTCCATGTTTGCCACAGTGTGTTAATTTCCAATTGATACCCTATTAGAATCAATTGACAATACGCTTAAAGCCATTGTTTCGTGCTATTCAATCTCAACCTAAGTCGTCAATGCCGCATGGCGCCTCGGGATTACGTCTACCCAGCTTGCGCCAAGCGATCGCCAGGAGCGTTTTTTTTGCATCGCAAGCAATCTGGGAATTCCACTGTTCCATTTTTTAGGAAAATGGGCTGCTGCCCAATCTAGCACCCGTCAATACGGCGCTGGCTGGCGACCTTGATCCGGTGTCGGTGTGGCGGTGGTACAGCGCTCGGGATCCTGAACTCGATGCCGCAACCGGTCCGCTGAGTCCGCTGTCGTGGCTGAA
>WOYI010928591.1_pt2 | contig 13298 bp, 12 predicted proteins | sample 6423411 | NCBI WGS metagenome assembly WOYI01 (sample SAMN13441803, study PRJNA592873) | oil field metagenome | biome: oil field; feature: oil-well bore; material: oil-contaminated soil; isolation source: oil-contaminated soil from oil-well borehole | place: Germany: Wietze | collected 2016-10-18 ... | reverse complement strand
GGGCTTCGGGCTGACGGCGGCGCGGCACCCGGCCTCCGGTGCCGATGCTGGATAGCGTTGACCCGATGCGCGAGAGACTCTGCTCGAAAGTGGGATGTGCCCGTGAAGCCGTCTCCACCCTCACATACGACTACCCCGACCAGATGGCCGTGCTCGGCCCGCTCGGACCCGGCGGCGACCCGCACGCACACGATCTGTGCGCCATCCACACCGATCGGCTGTCGATGCCCCGCGGGTGGGTCGTGGTCCGTCACGAGACGATCGCCCAGCGCTAGCGCGATCCGGACGGCGTGTAGGGCGACGGCCTCCTCGTCTGGGAGAATGGGCGGATGAGCACAGACCTGAGCGCCCCCATCGCCGTGCACCGCGTTCTCGAGTTCCGCATCGCCGATCTCGCCCTCGCCGAGGCCGGACGCCACCAGATCCGCTTGGCAGAGAATGAGATGCCGGGCCTGATGGCGCTGCGCCAGGAGTTCGGACCCCAGCAGCCGCTCGCCGGAGCGCGCATCGCCGGCTCGCTGCACATGACCGTGCAGACCGCCGTGCTGATCGAGACGCTCGTCGCGCTCGGCGCGCAGGTGCGCTGGGCCAGCTGCAACATCTTCTCGACCCAGGACGAGGCGGCGGCCGCCGTCGCCGTCGGGCCGGGCGGATCCGTCGACGCCCCGGCCGGCGTGCCGGTGTTCGCGTGGAAGGGCGAGAGCCTCGAGGAGTACTGGGCCTGCACCGACCGCATCTTCGACTGGAGCGCCGAGGGCTTCGACGGTCCCAACCTCATCCTCGACGACGGCGGCGACGCGACGATGCTCGTGCACAAGGGCGTCGAGTTCGAGCGCGCAGGATCCGTGCCGGATGCCGCGCCCGACGACCCTCACGAGTACCACGTCGTCCTGGACACGCTGCGCGCGAGCCTGGATGCCGACCCGCAGCGGTGGACGCGGATGAGCCGCGAGCTGATCGGCGTCACCGAGGAGACCACCACGGGTGTGCACCGGCTCTACGAGCTCGCCGCGGCGGGCGACCTGCTGTTCCCCGGGATCAACGTCAACGACTCGGTCACCAAGTCGAAGTTCGACAACAAGTACGGCATTCGCCATTCGCTGCCTGACGGGCTCAACCGGGCGACCGACGTGCTGATGGGCGGCAAGGTCGTGTTCGTCGTCGGGTACGGCGATGTCGGCAAGGGCGCGGCCGAGGCGCTGCGCGGGCAGGGCGCGCGCGTGATCGTGGGCGAGATCGACCCGATCTGCGCGCTTCAGGCAGCGATGGACGGCTTCCAGGTCGCACGGCTGGACGACGTGATCGGTGACATCGACATCGTGGTGACCGGCACCGGGAACAAGAACGTGGTCACGGTCGAGCACCTGCAGGCGCTCAAGCACCTCGCGATCGTCGCCAACGTCGGTCACTTCGACAATGAGATCGACATGGCGGGCCTGGAGAGCCTGGCCGGGGCCGAAGCGGTCGAGATCAAGCCGCAGGTGCACGAGTGGCGCCTGCCGAACGGTCGGAGCGTGCTCGTCCTCAGCGAGGGGCGCCTGATGAACCTGGGCAACGCCACCGGGCACCCGTCGTTCGTCATGAGCGCGTCGTTCACGAACCAGGTACTGGCGCAGCTCGAGCTGTACACGAACATCGAGGCGTACCCGATCGGCGTCTACACGCTGCCCAAGGCGCTGGATGAGAAGGTCGCGCGACTGCACCTCGGCGCACTCGGGGTGGAGCTCACCCAGCTCACGCCCGACCAGGCCTCGTACATCGGCGTTCCGGTCGACGGGCCCTACAAGCTGGATCACTACCGGTACTGATCCCCGGGCGAGCGGGTCAGCGGGAGGGAAAGCCGCGGGGGACGCTGGATGCCGTGGCGGTGAGCGCGGCGACGCGCTGATCCTCGAGCCGCAGCGCGCGCAGCTCGCGATCGCGCCGCACCGCCACCACCGCCCGAAGGAACGTCTCGCCGTCGACAGCGGGCACCGGCGACACGTGCACGGCGGTGTCCTGCGCGAGGGATGCCGCCAGGCGCGTGCGCGCGGGCGGCTGCATGGCGTCGGCGTTCTGCACGAACTGCGCGATGCGTCGCGAAAGACGGTCGGGCAGTCGCGCGACGTCGGCGACCGCGGCCCAGGCGGCGAGATCCGGCGCAACCGCGGCAGCCGGCGGGGGAAGCCGCGGCGTGCGAGTGCGCTCCGAGTAGGTTCCGGCCATGAGGTCGCCGAGCCGCTGGGCGCGAGGGGTGAACGCGCCCACGAGGGCGGCGACCGCTCCGACCGTCAGCCAGATCTCCAGCACCCCGACCAGAGCGCGGATGAACGCCTGACGGAACCCTGAGGCACCGCCGTCCGCACGTACGATCCGGCCGCCGACCGCGAGCTTGCCCAGACTTCGCCCGCGGGTCATGGTCTCGACGGCGGTCGGCATCACGACCGTCACGGTGACCAGGACCGTGACGGTCAGGATCGGAAGCGCCACGACGTCCACGACGCTCTGGCCGATCAGCCACGACGTCACCAGCGCGAACAGGACGAACACCAGCAGGCCGACCACGACGTCGATCAGCGTGCCCAGTCCCCGGAGGAAGAATCCGACCGGCTGCACATCGAGGGCGACCGCTTCGCCGGTGAGGATCTCGTCCTGCGCGAGGTCGATCACCCGGCTGGGAGCGTCGATCACCCGGCTGGGAGCGACGATCACCCGGCTGGGAGCGACGGCGGGGTCCTGAGCGGGCATGCGTACAGTTAACCAAATGGACCTCGACGCCCTCTCCACCGCGCGACGCGAGGAGTGGGCACGTCTGGATGAGCTCAGCCGCACGCGCCGGCTGACCGGGGCGGAGGTCGACGAACTGGTCACGCGCTACCGCGCGGCATCCGCCGACCTGGCCGACATCAAGACCTCCGCCGGCCGCACCGTGCACGGCGACCACGTCTCGACGATGCTGGCCCGCGCGCGCCTGCGCCTGACCGGAGCCCCCGAGAACGTCGCCCGGCAGATTCCGCGCTTTTTCGCCCTGCAGCTGCCGGCCGCGCTGTATCGCGTGCGATGGACGACGCTGGTGATCGCGGTCGCCTTCATCGCGGTCGTGGCGGTCGTCGCGTTCTGGGTGTCAGGCGATCCCGCCCTCGTCGCCTCGCTCGGCCCGCGCGCGCAGCTGGAGTACTACGCCGAGAACAGCTTCACCGACTACTACAGCGAGAACCCGGCGGCGGTCTTCGCCGGCACCGTGTGGACGAACAACGCCTGGATCGCCGCGCAGTGCGTGCTGTTCGGCATATCCGGAGTGTGGCCGCTGATGGTGCTCGTGCAGAACGCCATCGGCGTCGGCACTGCGGCTGCGGTCATGCTCGCCTTCGGCCGCGGCGATGTGTTCCTGCTGTTCATCCTTCCGCACGGGATGCTGGAGCTCACGTGCATCTTCGTCGCGGCCGCGGCGGGTCTGCACATCTTCTGGGCGTGGGTCGCACCCGGCCGACGCACCCGGGGCGAGGCGCTGGCCGCAGCCGGTCGGAGCCTCGCGACGATCGCCGTCGGGCTCATCATCGCTCTCGCGATCTCGGGGGCGATCGAGGGGTTCGTCACCGCGCAGCCCTGGCCGTGGCCGGTGAAGATCGGCATCGGTGCCCTCGCCCTGGCGGCATTCGTGTTCTACATGGTCGTGGTCGGCGGCCGGGCGCACCGGCGGGGCGAGACCGGGGACCTCACCGAGTATGAGGCCGGCACCCCGACGCTCGTCGCCGGCTGAAGCGCGGTCAGCTCGCCATGATCGACATCGCGGACTTTTGAGTCATTCAAAACAAGGATAGGATGACCACATGCCCGCGCATTCCCCGATCGCCGATGCCGGGGAGGCGATCCGTTCGGCAGGACTGCGCGTGACCGATTCGCGGCGGGCGGTCGTGATCGCCCTCGACGAGCGACCTCACGCCAGCGCCGACGAGATCTTCCAGCGTGTCGTCGAACATCTTCCGCAGACCAGTCTGCAGTCGGTGTACAACGCGCTCGCCGTCTTCGTCGAGGCGGGACTGGTCCGCCGTATCGAGCCCGCCGGCCACCCCGGCCTGTTCGAACTCCGGGTGAGCGACAACCATCACCACCTCATCTGCCGGTCGTGCGGGGCCGTCGAGGACGTCGACTGCGTCGCCGACGACCGTCCCTGCCTCGTGCCATCCGACAGCCTCGGCTACGTCGTCGACGTCGCCGAGGTCACATTCTGGGGCCAGTGCGCAACCTGCGCCGGCTCCGCCCTTGCGTGACAACTGCCCGTTCATCCAGGAAGGAAAACCAATGACCGATCACGATGAGACCGCAGCGGGAATCGGCGGAGAGACCACCGTCGCCCAGGATGTGACGGTCACCGACGCTCCGCAGGACGCAGGTGGCTGCCCGGTGGTGCACACGTCCCAGCCGCACCCCACGGCGGGCTCGGCGAACCGTGTGTGGTGGCCGAACCAGCTCAACTTGAAGATCCTCGCCAAAAACCCTGCGGTGGCCAACCCGCTCGGCGCGGACTTCGACTATCGCGCCGCGTTCGAGAGCCTCGACCTCGCCGCAGTCAAGAACGACATCAGAGTGACCCTCACGACTTCACAGGAGTGGTGGCCGGCCGACTTCGGGAACTACGGTCCGCTGATCATTCGCATGGCATGGCACGGCGCCGGCACCTATCGCATCACGGACGGCCGCGGTGGCGCCGGCACCGGGCAACAGCGCTTCGCGCCGCTGAACAGCTGGCCTGACAACGTCGGTCTCGACAAGGCGCGCCGCATCCTCTGGCCCGTGAAGAAGAAGTACGGGCAGTCGATCTCGTGGGCCGATCTGATGATCCTCGCGGGCAACGTCGCCCTCGAGTCGATGGGCTTCGAGACGTTCGGATTCGCAGGTGGCCGCGTGGACGCGTGGGAGCCCGACGACGACGTGTACTGGGGGCCGGAGACCACATGGCTCGGCGACGAGCGCTACGCGCCCGGTCGCAAGCTGGAAGGGCCGCTCGCGGCAGTGCAGATGGGCCTCATCTATGTCAACCCGCAGGGTCCGAACGGCAACCCCGACCCGCTGCTGGCCGCGCACGACATTCGTGAGACCTTTGCGCGCATGGCGATGGACGACGAGGAGACCGTCGCGTTGATCGCGGGCGGTCACACCTTCGGCAAGACCCACGGTGCGGCTCCTGACTCGTACCTGGAGGACAACCCCGAAGCGGCGGGCCTGGAGATGCAGGGCCTCGGATGGAAGAACAACTACGGCTCGGGCAAGGGCGACGATCAGATCACGTCGGGTCTCGAAGTCACCTGGACCTATCACCCCACTCGCTGGGACAACGAGTTCTTCCACATCTTGTTCGCCTACGACTGGGAGCTCTTCCAGAGCCCTGCCGGAGCCCACCAGTGGCGTCCGGTGAACGGCGGCGGTGCCGACATGGTGCCGCTGGCGCACGACCCTTCGAAGGCACGCGAGCCTCGCATGCTCACCACCGACCTCGCGTTGCGATTCGACCCCGTCTACGGACCCATCTCGGAGCGGTTCGCGAAGGACCCCGAGGCGTTCGCCGCCGCGTTCGCGCGAGCGTGGTTCAAGCTCACCCATCGTGACATGGGCCCGATCGCCCGCTACCTGGGTCCCGAAGTCCCGGCAGAGCAGCTCATCTGGCAGGATCCGGTTCCCTCGGTCGACCACGAGCTCATCGACGCCGCCGACGCCGCGCAACTGAAGAAGCAGATCCTCGATTCGGGTCTGACGGTCGCCCAGCTCGTCTCGACGACATGGGCCGCGGCATCCTCGTTCCGCGGCAGCGACAAGCGCGGCGGCGTCAACGGCGCCCGTATTCGCCTCGCGCCGCAGAAGGACTGGGAGGTCAACAACCCGACTCAGCTCGCCGCCGTACTCGGCACGCTCGAGGGCGTGCAGGCGGCGTTCAACGCAGACCGCGCCGATGGCAAACGCGTCTCGCTTGCCGACCTCATCGTGCTCGCGGGCAATGCGGGCGTCGAGAAGGCCGCGGCAGACGCGGGTGTCGATGTCGAGGTGGACTTCCACCCGGGTCGCACCGACGCCACCGAAGAACAGACGGACGCCGATTCGTTCCGTTATCTCGAGCCGGCCTCCGACGGCTTTCGCAATTACCACGGACCGCTGGCGGAACTGCCGGCGGAGTACATGCTGGTCGACAAGGCGAACCTGCTGACGCTCAGCGCGCCCGAGATGACGGTGCTCGTCGGAGGGCTGCGCGTTCTCGGCGCGAACTGGGACGGCTCCAGTCTGGGTGTCTTCACCGACCGTCCAGGCGTGCTCACGAATGACTTCTTCGTGAATCTCCTTGACCTCGGCACGACGTGGAAGCCGCTCGACCCGGCCTCGCACGCGTTCGAGGGCTCGAAGGACGGGTCCGGCGAAAGTGTCGGCATCGGCACTCGTTTCGACCTGCTGTTCGGCTCGAACTCAGAGCTGCGCGCCCTCGCGGAGGTGTACGCCAGCGACGATGCGACCGAGAAGTTCGTCCGCGATTTCGTGAAGGCCTGGGGCAGAGTGACCGAACTCGACCGGTTCGATCTGGTCTGAGCCCGTCGAGTCCCCGAAGAAGCGGCCCGCCCCCGGAAGAGGGGGCGGGCCGCTTCTTCGCCTGCGCAGCTACTTCTTCGCCTGCGCAGCTACTTCTTCGCCTGCGCAGCTACTTCTTCGCCTGCGCAGCTACTTACTTGACGCGTGCCTCGGCCGCAGCGGGTGCGATGCCCCCGGGCTCGAACAGCGCACGGTGCACGTACCCGGCCAGAAGGCCCCCGACCAGCGGGAACAGCAGGAACACCCACAGCTGGGCCAGTGCGTCGCCGCCGCCGTAGATCGCCGTGGCTATCGAGCGGGCCGGGTTGACCGATGTGTTGTCGATCGGGATCGAGGCGAGATGGATCGCGGTGAGCGTCAGGCCGATCGCGAGACCGGCGAAGCCGGCCGTTCCGCGCTTGGCGTGCGTCACGCCGAGGATGACGAACAGGAAGATCGCCGTGAACAGGACCTCGGCGATGATCGCCGCACCGAGACCGTAGCCGCCGGGGGACTGCGCTCCGAATCCGTTGCTCGCGAAGCCGCCGTCCTGTGCCGTGCTCAGCCAGCCGGTGGGGCCGAACAGTCCGATCAGGACGATCAGCGTCGTGCCGAGCGCGCCGCCGGCGACCTGCGCGACGATGTATCCCGGCGCCTCCCTCCAGGGGAACCGGCCGGCTGCGGCGAGCCCGACGGTGACCGCGGGGTTGAAGTGGCCACCGGAGATCGGGCCCCAGGTGTAGATGCCGGCCAGGAGCGTGAGGCCGAACGCGAGCGCCACGCCGACGAACCCCACACCGAGCGAGGTGCCGTTCGCGCCGGTGCCGAAGTCGCTGGCGAACAGCGCGGTGCCGATCGAGCCGAACACGAGCAGGAACGTACCGAGTGCCTCTGCGACGAGCTTGGTCGCTGTGCTGGGTCCCGTGGAGTTCTCGGACATGGCGGACTCCCTTCCTCGTCGCGAGCGTAGCCGATTGTCAGCGACTTATCAGGAACCGCGTATGTGGTTCGCCCGGACTGGGGCGAGCCGATGTTCGCGCGCTCACGCGGTCCGTTCGGTCGGGGACCGGCTCAGAGCCGGCCGGCAGCCTTGAGCTGGAGGTAGCGATCCGCGATGCGCGGCGGGAGAGCTTCGGGGGAATCGGCGATCGCCTCCGCCCCCGCGCGTCCGATCGCGGACGCGACCGTCGCGGCATCACGAAGGCCGCGCTCTGCAGCCGCGGCACGGTAGACCGCCGCGGCATCGCGCGGGCCGTCGGGCAGCGGGTCCGGGCCCGCGCGCCCGGAGGCTCCGCGCGACGCGCCGGCGGCGGGTGGGGAGGGCGTGGGAACGGTGACGGTGCCGACCAGCACGTGCGCGCGCCGGGCGAGGGCCGGCAGCGATCCGAGAAAGCCGCGTGCGGCCTCGGGCGCGTCCTGGGCGGTGAGCAGGACGACCAGCGACGGACGGGAGGTGAGTGCGCGCACCTGCGAGAATGCGGCATCCCAGTCGGTGTCGATCAGCTGCGGCTCGACGGGTGCCATGGCATCCACCAGCGCCGGGAGCAGGGCGGGCCCGTCCACGCGGGTGACCCGGGCGCGGGTGACCCGGTCGAACATGAGCAGGTGCGTGTGATCGCCCGCGCGAGTGGCGAGTGCCGCCAGCAGCAGGGCGGTCTCCATCGCGGCATCCAGTCGCACTCCGTCTCCGACGCGCGCGGCGGCCGTGCGCCCGGTGTCGATGACGATGACGACGTGCCGATCGCGCTCGGGTCGCCAGGTGCGAAGCATCGTGGTGCCCGCCCGCGCGGTCGCGCGCCAGTCGATCGAGCGCACGTCGTCGCCCCGGACGTACTCGCGCAGACTGTCGAACTCGGTTCCCTGCCCTCGCACCTGGACGCTCGTGTTGCCGTCCAGTTCGCGCAGGCGGGCAAGTCGCGAGGGCAGATGCCGGCGGGCGGTGAACGGCGGCAGCACGCGAAGGGTGCCGCGCGCCGGGATCTTCGCCTGCCGCCCGGCCATGCGCAGCGGACCGTCCGAACGCGCGACGACGAACTCCGAGCTCAGTTCGCCGCGGCGGCGCGGGAGCAGCGGCACGATCACTCGTCGACGCTCGCCCGGCGGGATGTCGATCGCGGGGCGCTCCATGGGGGCGCCGGCGGTCGGCTGCCATGCGTCGCGCACCCGGCCGCGCACGCGGCGCGCGCCGGTGTTCTGCAACCACAGCTCCGTGTCGACCCTCTGGCCCAGGAGCGCCCGTCGCGGGATGCGGCGCTGCACGCGCAGGCGGCGCGGATCGGCCGCGGCAGCGGCATCCGCGAACGCCACCGCGGCGCACAGCACGATCCACGCCGCCGCCGCGATCCATGCGTCGACCCCGGCACTGGCCAGCAGCACGACGGGCACCGCGCCGGCGGCGATGAGGAGCGGGAGACGGCCGGTGACGAACAAGGGGCTCCTGACTGGTTACGGATCTCGATACGCTCGCTGGCGCTCGCTACTCGATCTTGACCCGATCCGCATCAACGCGGGCTTCGCTCGCATTGATCCGGATCGCGTCAAATCGGCACGCGGGTCTGCTGCAGCACCGAGCCGAGCACGGCGTCGACCGAGACCCCCTCGAGCTCCGCGTCTGGCCGGAGGCGGATGCGGTGGCGCCAGGTCGGCACCAGCATCGTCTGCACGTGATCCGGAGTGATCGCCGGATAGCCGCCGAGCCAGGCCCATGCCTTGGCGGCGGCCAGCAGGGCGGTCGTGGCGCGCGGACTGACGCCGAGCTGCACGGACGGACTGCGACGGGTCGCCTGGGCGAGATCGACGATGTAGCCGAGGACGTCGTCCGCGACGCTGACCGATGCGGCGGCGCGCTGCGCCGCGCGGATCTCGGCGGCGGTCACGACTGTGCGCAGGCCCGCGGCGGCGAGGTTGCGCGGGTCGAAGCCTTCGGCGTGCCGGCGCAGCACCGCGAGCTCGGCCTCGCGCTGCGGGATGTCGACGATGAGCTTGAGCAGGAACCGGTCCAGCTGCGCCTCGGGCAGCGTGTAGGTGCCCTCCTGCTCGATCGGGTTCTGCGTGGCCGCGACCAGGAACGGGTCGGGCAGCGGACGCGTGACGCCGTCGGTGGAGACCTGGCGCTCCTCCATCGCCTCCAGCAGCGAGGACTGGGTCTTGGGCGGCGTGCGGTTGATCTCGTCCGCCAGCACCACGTTGGTGAACACGGGTCCCTCGCGGAACTCGAACTCGCCGGCCCGGGCGTCGTAGACGAGCGAGCCCGACACATCGCCGGGCATCAGATCGGGGGTGAACTGGATGCGCTTCGTGTCGAGCCCGAGCGCACTGCTGAAGGCACGCACCAGCAGCGTCTTGGCGACCCCGGGGACTCCTTCCAGCAGCACGTGGCCGCGCGAGAGCAGGGCGATGAGCAGGCCGGTGACGGTTCCGTCCTGGCCGATCACCGCCTTGGCGACCTCGATCCGCACGCGGTTCATCGCTTCGCGCAGCGCCGCGTCGTCGGCGGTGCCCGCCGCGGGAAGCGGGGGAGCAGCCGCGGCGGCCGGTTCTTCGGGGGTCGGGTCGGTCATCGGGTGTTCCTTTCGGGACGCACGGCCGTGTGCACGGCCTGCTCGAGAATTCGCAGCCGGCGGTCGAGGGCGACCAGGTCGGCGTCGGTGCGGGGAAGCTCGTCGATCAGGATGCCGCGGACGGCGCCGCGGTCCGAACCGGTGCGTGCGGCTGCGGCATCCGCGATCTCGGCAGCGGACGCGGACGGGCCGAGGCCGAGCAGTCGGCCCAGGCGGCCGAGAGTTCCGATGCGCAGCTGATCGGCGGCGTGCACGCAGTCCCGGGCATGCGCGTACAGGCGGGCGCGCCCCTCGGTGGTCTCGGCTGCACGCACCGTGACCGGCAGCCGTTCGGCCACGAGCGGGCCGAATCGGCGCCCGCGCCAGATCGCCGCAGCCACCCCGGCGGTCAGCAGCAGGACGATGACCGGGCTGACCCACGGCGGGGTGAGCTCGCCGAGTGTCGGGTCCCCCGACGCGAGATCGCTGTCGGCGATGCCGGGCATGTACCAGACGAGGGTCGGATGCCGGCCGAGGAGGGCGACGGCGAGCGCGGCGTTGCCGGCCTCGGCGAGGTGCTCGTTCGTGAACACGGCGCGCCCGTCGACTGCGACGACCCGGCCGCCGTCCCGTTCCTCGACCAGGAGGCCGAATCCCCCGGCGGTGGGGTAGCAGGCGAGCGTCTGTGCCCCCGGCCGGTAGATCGCGCCGGGGGCGATCCCGCCTGCGCGCGCGGCGTCGGCGACGTCGCAGCCGGGCTCGACGACGCTCCCTGGCCCGACGCCGTACGTGGTGGAGCCGGGCAGGAGCAGCCGCAGGGTGCGCGAACGCGGATCGGTCAGCACGACATCCGCTGCGGCATCCGTCACCGCGGTCAGCCCGCCGTCGGACAGATAAGGGGCATCGGCGACCGCGAGCGTCGCGGCGCCCCGGGCCAGCGCGGCCGCGGCCGCCGCGCGATCACGCGCGACGACGACCTCGACACCGTGCTCGCCCAGGATCTGCACGAGCGCCCGCGTCCCGGACGGGCCGGCCGACTCCGGGTCGAGCACGTCGCGCTCGGTCCACTGCCCGACGCCGGCCAGCGCAGAGCCCGCGATGCCGACCCCGACCAGGACCGCCGCGATCACCACCCAGGCGGTGATGCGCCGGCGGCGTCCGGACGCGGAGGGCGCGTCGGCGACAGAGGTGCGGGCGGGCAGGGTCATCGCATGTCACTCACGAGGTCGCCCCGGCCAGTTCGGTCAGCACCGGCCGGGCGGTGCTGACCTGATCGTCGACGGCGGCGATCCGCCGGTACAGCTCCTCGGTGCCGGGCCGGCGCAGATAGCGCACGTCGTCGAACGCCCCGGCGGCCGACTCCAGAGCGCCGGCGTGCGCCGGGAAGGCCCGTGCCGCGGCCCGCGCGAACGCGTGCACCGTCGCGCCGGGCGGGGTGTCCACCGCGCCCCGCTCGATGAGACCGCGGGCCAGGGCGCGGAAGCGCAGCACGATCGCGGCATCCCATTCGCTCTTCGCAGCGAGGGTCTCCGCGTCCCGTCGCAGTTCGGCGGCGCTGCGCTGCTCGTCGGCTCCGAACAGCTCGCGGGTGGCGCGAGCGCGGCCGCTCGCGCGCGGAACGCCCCAGACCAGGAAGGCGGCGACGATCACGACCGCGATGACGACCGCGGCGACGATCGACACCCATGGCCCCCAGTCGCCGCTGAGCCGGGTCGAGAAGAGCGACGCGAAGAAGTCGCCGATCGCTCGCGCGATCCGGTCGATCGCGGTCGGCTGCGCGGCGTCGTAGACCGGATCGGCGAGTTCGCGCTCGGCCCAGCGGCGAGCCTCGTCGCCGTCCGGGGTCAGCGGAGGAACGGATGCGGCCAGCAGGCGGGCGGCGTCGGCTACGACCACGGCGACTCGGGATCGATCTCCGCGTCAGCCGCACCGGGCGCGGTCCACCGTGTGGGTGCGAAAGACTGCTCCGCCGGGGCGGCGACGGCCGCGGAAGGAGCCGGCGCGCCGGGGGCCGGCGGGGGAGGCGGTGTGTACGCGGGATAGGGCGGAGTCGCCGGCTGCGGGTAAGCCTGCGCGGGATATGCCGGATAGGAGGTGGGACGGGGCGCGATCACCCGGCCGACGTTCGCGCGGTAGGGGTCGGGCAGTTCGACGGCGCCGGAGTCGCGTCGCTCGATATAGCCCAGCAGGTCGATGTCCAGGCCCTCGCGCCGCATACGGCAGTCGATGTAGATGATCGAGGTCGCAGTGGCCTGCACCACGACCGCGACCGACTGGATGAGCAGCGTCACCACCTGGGTCAGCACCACGCCGACGATGATCGCGACGATCGCGGCCGGGCCCGGATCGCCGGTCGGCGTGAGGATCGTCGTCAGCCCGGTGGTCAGGAACGAGAAGGGGATGCCGATCACCTGCGCGATCGTGCCGAAGACCAGCGAGATGATCACGATGATGCCGAGCGCGGGCCAGAATCGCCCGCGGATGAGCGTCCACGATCGCGCGATCGCGCCGCCGATCGTCGCGTGCTCGAGGATGATGCTCGCCGGGGCCAGCAGCAGCTTCGTCGACAGCCACAGGCTCAGCGGGACCGCCGCGAGGACGACCAGGATCGTCAGCCCCACCGCCACCGGCAGCGCCGCGAACCCGATCGCGACGATGGCCGCCGCGACTGCCGAGATCAGCAGGAGCACCGCGAATGCGAGCAGCAGCGAATAGCCGATCAGGCGCCACGCGACCGGCTTGACCCGCTGCCACAGGGCCCGGAGCGTCAGCTTCTCGGCGACGGCGGCATGCGCGACCTCGCTCACCACGACACCCTGCACGATGACGCCGAGGGCCCCGGCGGCGAGCCCGAGCACGAACGCCGTGATCGCGGTCAGGGCGATCGAGCCGGCCATCACCGCCTCGAATTCGTCGGTTCCCTCGCGGAGGGTGTCCAGCCGGGTGAAGGACGCGAGGGCCACTGCGCCGACGCCCAGCAGCACGAGAAGATATGCCGCGGCCTGCACGCAGAGCGCGAAGCCGAGCAGGACACGGGGGTTCTGCCGCAGGGCGGCGAAGGAGCGACCGAGGATCGTTCCGAACGTGAGCGGGTGGAGCGGGATGATCCCGGGCCGGGGTGCCGGCGTCCAGGCCGGATAGGCGGTCACGGATGCCTCTCCCTTCTGGGGCTCCGCCCCAGACCCCTGGTTTGCTGACGCGCTGTTCCTTCTGGGGCTCCGCCCCAGA
>WOYI010679960.1_pt1 | contig 13307 bp, 11 predicted proteins | sample 6423411 | NCBI WGS metagenome assembly WOYI01 (sample SAMN13441803, study PRJNA592873) | oil field metagenome | biome: oil field; feature: oil-well bore; material: oil-contaminated soil; isolation source: oil-contaminated soil from oil-well borehole | place: Germany: Wietze | collected 2016-10-18 ... | reverse complement strand
CCACGGCGCTGGCGCTCTGCGTGGCGCTCGCGGTCTTGCGCTACCAGCAGGGCTACGGGCTCGCGGATGCGATCCTGAGTGCCGTGACCCTCGCCATCGCCGCGCGGCTCGCCGCCGGCGGCGGCACCGGCGGGATCGACGTCGTCGCCCGCTGCCTGCCGGCCGGGAAGCTCGCGCTCGTCGAGGCGCTGCGCCGCGAAGGCGCGCTCGTCGCGGTGACCGGCGACGGCGTCAACGACGCCCCGGCGCTGCGCGGCGCCGATATCGGCATCGCGATGGGCGAGGGCGGCAGCCGCTCGGCGCAGGAAGTGGCCTCGATCGTGCTCCTCGACGACAACTTCGCGACAATCATCCGCGCCATCGCCGAGGGCCGCCAGCTTTTCGCCAACCTGCGGCTGAGCTTCGCCTTTCTCCTGATGGTCCACGCGCCGCTCGTCGCCTCGGCCGCGCTCGTTCCGCTCCTCGGCTATCCGCTTCTCTACCTGCCGGTCCATATCGTCTGGCTCGAACTCATCATCCATCCGACAGCGCTTCTGGTCTTTCAGGACCTGCCGGCGCCGGGCGGCCTTGGCCCGGCCCGGCCGGCGGGGGCGCCGCGGTTCTTCTCGGGGCGCGAACGGGCGGTGATCGGGCTTGTCGGGGGGCTGACGACGGCGGCGGTGCTCCGGGGCTACGATTTCAGCCTCGGCACGCCGCCCGATGTCGCCCATGCGCGGTCGATGGCGCTGGCGATCCTGATTTCCGCAAGCGCGGCGATCACCGCGGCGCTGAGCCGGCTCCGCACACCCGGCGCCCGGATCGCGGCGGGGCTGACGCTCGGCTCGGCGTTTCTCGCGATCCAGGTGCCTGCTGCCGCCGCGATCCTGCATCTGAGCCCGCTGCATCCCGGCGACTGGCTCGCGGCCCTCTCGGGCGGGGCGCTCTGCGGTGCCGGCGCGCTCGCGATCACCGGACGCCGCCGGGCCGCGCCCGATCCCTGACCGGATCAGCCCCGCGTCGGCCGGGTTTCCGGCAGCGCGATCCGCGCCACCTGCTCGGCGATCGGGTCGACCGACAGGGGATGGGTCTCGCCGGTATGATCGGCCGGGTTGCCGATATCCTGCCAGCGGCCGTTCTTGTAGATCTCGAGCGCGTTGAAGCCGGCCTTGTAGCCCATCTTGCGGCTCCCCGGCACCCAGTAGCCGAGATAGACGTAAGGCAGGCCCGCGCGGCGGGCGATCTCGACATGGTCGAGGATGATGTAGGTGCCGAGGCTGTCGCCGACCTTGTCGGGCTCGTAGAAGCTGTAGACCATGCTGAGCCCGTCATCGAGCACATCCGTGAGGCAGACCGCGGTGAGGATCCGCCGCCCGCGCGGCTCTTCCGGCGGGGCGGAATATTCGACGACCCGGCTCTTGACCGGGGTCTCCTCGATCATCGCGGCGAATTCGAAGATGTCCATGTCGGCCATGCCGCCGTCGGAATGCCGGCTGTCGAGATAGCGGCGGAAAAGCCCGTACTGGTCCTCGGTCGCCCAGGGGCTGGTGGCGTCGCGCCGGAGATAGGCGTTGCGCCGGATCGTCCGCCGCTGGCTCTTGCTCGGGGCGAAATCGGCGACCCGGATGCGGGCCGAGAGGCAGGCGGTGCATTCGGCGCAGGACGGCCGGTAGAGCACGTTCTGCGAGCGCCGGAACCCCTGCTTCGACAGCGCGTCATTCAGCTTCTCGGCATTCTCGCCCTGAAGGGCTGTGAACAATTTCCGTTCCGACCGCCCCTCGAGATAGGGGCAGGGCTGCGGGGCCGTCACGTAGAACTGGGGCGCGATGGGCAGCGTATGGCGCATGATCGGCCGGGTGGCACGGGTCTCTCTGAGCGGGTGATCGCAAGTGATGTGGCGACGTTAGCAAGCGTTGCCGCGTCCGCCAAGTCCCGAGTTCAGGACAATTCCCCGCATCTCCCTGACGAAAGGCAGACGGCCCGGCGCGCGCCGGGCCGTCCTTCGGGGCCAGTTGCGGGGTCAGTAGCGGCCCGGCTCCTGCCGGTCCGAGGTGCCGCGCCCGGTCTCCGGCATGTCGTCCTCGTCGTCGCTTTCGGCCTCGCTGGCGGTGCGGGCGCGTTCATCGAGATACTGGTCGAACTCGGCCTTGTCCTTGCTCTCGCGCAGCCGCTTCAGGAAGCCCTCGAACTCCTCCTGCTCGCGCTCCAGCCGGTCGAGCGTGTCGGCCTTGTAGGCGTCGAAGGCGGTATTGCCCGAGGACCGGAAGCCGTGCCGCCTGGCGTGGCAGCGGGCGATGTGGGAATGGGCGTCGTGGCGGTTCCAGCCGCAGGACTTCGAGAACATGCGCTTGCTCCAGATCATGTAGGCGAGAAGGAAGAGGCCGAGCGGCCAGAAGACGATGAAGCCGAGCACCATGGCGGCGATCCAGGCGCCCTTGCCGCGCGCGTCGAGCCACATTTCGGCCCGACCGGGCCAGGCGGCGATGGTGGACATGCGGGTTTCCTCCGTAGGGTTGATGTAAATCCGTTTCACATTTCGAGAGATCGGGTGCCGCCAGCCCTTCGTCAAGAGGCATGTGAAAGAAATTCACATTGGCCCGCCGGCGCGGCCGGTCGGCAGAGCTATTCGGTGAAGTCAGCAAGCTCGGCGCCGATGGCCTGCAACAGCGCGCGCGGATCGGCCGGGAAGATATGGCGCGGCGTGCCGGCCGCGCCCCAGACCATGTCGAAGTCGAGAAGGCGCGGGTCGAACCAGCTTCGGATCGGCGTCAGGTGGCCGATCGGGGCGACGCCGCCGATGGCAAAGCCGGTTTCGGCGCGGATCAGATCGGCATCGGCCTTGCCGAGCGGCTGGCCCGCGACAGCGCTCGCCTTCGCGGCCGAGACGCGGTTGCCGCCGGCGGTCAGGAAGAGGACGACATGGCCCGTCGCCTCGCCCCGGAAGATGATCGACTTCACGATCTGGTCGAGCGCGCAGCCCGCCGCCGCCGCCGCCTGCCCGGCGGTGCGCGTCTCTCCCGGCATCTCGACGATCTCGCTGCCCAATCCCGCCGCCTCGAGCGCCGCCGCGACCCGTTTCAGGCTCTTGCTCATGACCCACCGTTCCGTTTCCGGCCTTCGACGCGGGCATTGAAGCCATGGCGGCTCCGGAACATCAAGGGGAGGCCTTGATGCTTTCGGGCAGTGGACAGGGCCGCGCCCGACACGGGCGGGCGAGAAGCGCCCACCTCGGGGCGGGGCGGGCGCTGCCCGGCGGTGCCGCCGGGCGCGACGGTGACGCGGTGGCTTTGCCCGTCCGCAGGTTCAGGTGCCCCGGCCGCGATATTCCGTCCCGCCCCTGCCGCGGACCGTTGACGCGGGCGGGCCGCCCGATACTGTCGGTCCATGAATTTCGCCTCCCGTCTCAGCCGCTGCCCGATCCCGTTCGAGCCCGCCCGCACCGAAGAGCCGCGCACCCGCTTCGCCGCCCTCGCGCCCGAGCTGCGCGCGCTCCTCGAAGGCACCGCGGGATGCAGCCCCTATCTCGCCGGCCTGATGCTGCGCGAGGCCGACTGGCTGGAAACCGCGCTCGCCTCCGCCCCGGAAGCGGCGCTCGACGACGCGCTTGCCGGGCTTGACGATCTCGCCGGCGATGCGCTCGGCGCGGCGCTTCGTCGCGCCAAGGCGCGGGTGGCGCTCTTGGCCGGGCTCGCCGATCTCGGCGGGGTCTGGCCGCTCGAAGCCGTCACCGGCGCGCTGACCCGGCTTGCCGACCGCGCGGTGGCGGCGAGCCTTCGCGCCCTCGCCGCCGACGAGATTCGCCGCGGCAAGGTGCCGGGCGCCGTGCCCGAGGACGCCGAGACAGCCGCCGGCATCGTCGCCATCGCGATGGGCAAGATGGGGGCGGGGGAGCTGAACTATTCCTCCGACATCGACCTCATCTGCCTCTTCGACGATACCCGCTACGATCCGGGCGACGTGCAGGAGGCGCGCGCGGCCTTCATCCGGGTGATCCGCAGGATGACCGCGATGCTCTCGGACCTCACCGCCGACGGCTACGTCTTCCGCACCGACCTGCGCCTGCGTCCCGACGCCTCGGTCACGCCGGTCTGCATCTCGATGTCGGCGGCGGAACAGTATTACGAGGCGCAAGGACGCACCTGGGAACGCGCCGCCTATATCAAGGCGCGCGCCGCGGCCGGCGACATCGCGGCGGGCGAGCGGTTCCTCGGCACACTCACCCCCTTCGTCTGGCGCCGGCACCTCGATTTCGCGGCGATCCAGGATGCCCACGACATGCGGCTCCGGATCCGCGACCACAAGCGGCTGCACGGGCGCATCGTGCTCGAAGGCCACGACATGAAGCTCGGCGTCGGCGGGATCCGCGAGATCGAGTTCTTCACCCAGACCCGCCAGCTCATCGCCGGCGGCCGCGATCCGAGCCTGCGCGCCCGCGACACCGTCGGCGGCCTTGCCGCGCTGGCGGCGAAGGGCTGGGTGCCCGAGGCCGACGCGGCCGAACTGACCGCGCTCTACCGCGCCCACCGCGAGGTCGAGCACCGGGTGCAGATGGTCGGCGACGCCCAGACCCATGACCTGCCGACGAACCCCGAGGGCTTCGACCGCATCGCCCGGATGTCGGGCGAGGGCGATACCGACCGCTTCCGCGCGGCGCTTCTCGGCCGCCTGACCCGTGTCGCCGACCTGACCGAGGGCTTCTTCGCCCCCGGCGAGGCGCGGGCCGAACCGGAGATGAGCGCCGAGGCGCGCGACATCGTCGATGGCTGGCGCGCCTATCCCGCGCTGCGCTCCGAACGCGCGGTGGCGATCTTCAAGCGGGTCCAGCCCGAGATCCTGACCCGGCTCGACCGCGCCGCCAACCCGTCCGAGGCGCTGCGCCAGTTCGACGGATTCCTCGCGGGGCTGCCGGCGGGCGTCCAGCTCTTTTCCCTATTCGAGGCCAATCCCCAGCTTGTCGACCTGATCGTAGACATTTGCGCAACGGCCCCCGGCCTCGCGGCCTATCTCTCGCGCAATGCCGCCGTGCTCGACGCGGTGATCGGCGGCGACTTCTTCGCGCCCTGGCCGGGGGTCGAGGCGTTGACAACCCTTCTGGCCGAGCGGCTGGCGGCGGCGCCCGACTACGAGGCGCGGCTGACGGCCGCCCGGATCTGGGCGCGGGAATGGCATTTCCGCATCGGCGTCCATCACCTGCGCGGCCTCATCGACGCGAGCGTGGCGGGGCGCGAATACGCCGATCTCGCCGGCGCGGTGCTCGCGGCGCTCTGGCCCGTCGTGGTGGCGGAATTCGCGGCCAAGCACGGCGCGCCGCCGGGGCGGGGGGCGGTGGTGCTCGGCATGGGCTCGCTCGGGGCGGAGCGGCTGAACGCGGCCTCCGACCTCGACCTCATCGTGATCTACGACGCGGCCGGGGTGGAGGCCTCCGAGGGCAAGCGGCCGCTCGCGGCGCGGGCCTATTACGCGCGGCTGACGCAGGCGCTGGTGACGGCGCTGAGCGCGCCGATGGCCGAGGGGCGGCTCTACGAGGTCGACATGCGGCTCCGCCCCTCGGGGCGGCAGGGGCCGGTCGCGACCTCGGTGCAGTCGTTCCGCGACTACCAGATGACCGAGGCCTGGACCTGGGAGCATCTGGCGCTGACCCGCGCCCGGCCGGTGGCGGGGGAAGCGGCCGTGGCCGAGGAGGTCGAGGCGATCCGCCGCGCGGTTCTCGCCGGGAAGGGCGGAGGTGCGGCGATCCTGCCCGACCTCGCGGAAATGCGCGCGCGGATCTTCGCCGCCAAGGCGCCCGACGGCGCGTGGGAAGCGAAGATCGGCCCCGGCCGGTTGCAGGATATCGAGCTTCTGGCGCAATCCTGCGCCTTGCGCGCCGCGTCGCCCGCCCGGCGGGTGGAGCCGCAGCTGCGGGCGGGGCTGCGCGCGGGTCTCCTGTCGAAGGAGGACGAGGCCGCGTTGCAGGAAGCCTACCGCTTCCTCTGGCGTCTGCAGGCCGGGGGGCGGCTCCTGACCGAACGGCCGCTCGACATGGAGGCGATCGGCGAGGGCGGCCGGGCCTTCCTCATGCGCGAGACCGGGGCGTCGGATCTTGCCGGTCTGGCGTCGCTCCTGGAGCGGCAGGTGGCGCGGGCCGCGGGCATCATCGCCGCCAGCCTCGGCACCGCCGCGCCCGGGGCCGGGTGAGGCGGATGGGCAGGGCCGGATGGGAAGGAAAACGATGGAGCTGACAGTCGCCGACCCCAAGGGTCTGATCCGCGAAGGCTATGCGATCGAGGGCATCAGCCTCGGCGAATGCCGGTCGATCTTCCTCGACTGGGCGCTGAGCCTCGCCGGCGGGAGCGACCCGCGCGAGGCGCTGCGCGTTCTCGTCTCGCATTACGCGCCGGGAGCGCCGGGCCATCCGATGAATGCGGTGCTGACCGCGGGGCTCGTCGCCCCGCAATCCCCGGTGCGGCGCGGAGGCCGGGCGGCACGGATCGCGTCGGGCCAGGGCAAGCCCTAGCGACCCGCGCCGGACATTCCCGGCCTTTCCGGATTTCTCCGATTTCCTGTCACTCCACGTTCCACGTTCCGGGTTTCGCCGCGCGAAGACCGCGCCGCCGCCATTCCCTTGCCCGTTTGCGCGGGCAGTCTGGGGTGGATAGGGGGCGGAGACGGGATCCATGCGGAAATTTCATCCGATCCGGCTGTTTGTACTGACTTTCCTGCCGGGCGCGAGTGCGGCGCTCCTCTTGGGTGTCCTTGCCACGGCGAGCGCGCCGGGCCTCGCGCCGGCGGTGCTCCTGTCCTTCGGATTTCTCGCCTTCGCGCTGGCGGTGGGCCTCGCGGCATCGCCCTCGGGGCCGGGCGGCGCCGGTCCGGTCCTGGCGCTGCTGGATCTTCGCCGCAACCGTTGCCGCTACGCCTTCGTCTTCGCGGTGGCGGCGGCCGGTTTCGCGGTCCTGGCGCTCCGCCTCGCGGCGGCGTTCGGGTTCGACCTGCCGCTCGCGGTCAATGCGGGCCATGTTCTTCTCGCGCTGGCGGTGCTCTTCGTCGCCGCCTGGATCCAGATCGGCGAGGCCGCCTGTTCCAAGGGTGCGGTGCGGCGCGCCCTTCTCGGCGATCACGGCGAGAGCTGAGAAGTCGCCCCCGGCACCGGCCGTTGGCTGTCGCGCCGCTCAGCGCGGCAGCGCCGATGCGGTGCGGGCGAGCGCCTCGATCGCGTCCCAGTCGCCGGAGGCCACGAGGTCCTTCGGCGCGACCCAGCTTCCGCCGACGCAGAGGAGATTCGGCAGGCGGAGATAGTCGGCGACGTTCTTCGGGCCGATGCCGCCGGTGGGGCAGAACCGCACCTGCGGGATCGGCGCGCCGATCGAGGCGAGCGCCCGCGCCCCGCCCGCGGCCTCGGCGGGGAAGAACTTCTGCACCGTGTAGCCCTTCTCGAGAAGCGCCATCACCTCCGTCGCCGTCGCCGCACCCGGCAGGAGCGGCAGATCCTCCTCCTCGCAGGCGGCGAGGAGCCGGTCGGTGGCGCCCGGCGAGACGCCGAAGCGCGCGCCGGCTGCCTTGGCGGCCTTCACGTCGGCGGGGCTGAGCAGGGTTCCCGCGCCGACCATGCCGCCCGGCACATCAGCCATCGCCCGGATCGCGTCGAGGGCGGCGGGGGTGCGCAGCGTGACCTCGAGCGCCGGCAGGCCGCCCGCGATCAGCGCGCGGGCGAGCGGCACGGCGTCCTCGACCCTGTCGATCACGAGGACCGGCACTACCGGGGCGAGTGCGCAGATTTCGGCGGCGCGGCGGCTTTGTTCGGCTGGGGTCATGCGGTCGTCCTTTCGGTCGCTTGGGCGGGGAGGGCGGATGCCTCCGGCGGGGATATTTCGGGCAAGATGAAGGACATCGGGTCAGAAGAGCGCCGAGGCGCCCTCGGTGGCGGCGCCGACGTTGCGGCGGAAGGTCTCGAAAAGCTCGCGCCCGGTGCCGTGGCGGTTGCCGGCGAGATCGGCCGTGGCCGGCTCGCGGGCGGCGAGGTCGATGCCCGGGGCCTCGAGCCGGCCGCTATCGGCGTCGAGCCGGACGATGTCGCCGTCCCGGAGCCGGGCCAGCGGCCCGTCGCAGGCGGCCTCGGGGCTGACATGGATCGCCGCCGGCACCTTGCCGGAGGCGCCCGACATGCGCCCGTCGGTCACCAGCGCCACCTTGAGGCCGCGGCCGAGCAGCACCGAGAGGACGGGCGTCAGCGAATGCAGTTCCGGCATGCCGTTCGCCCGCGGCCCCTGGAAGCGGACGACGACCACGGTGTCGGAAGTGAACTCGCCGCGCTGGAAGGCGGCCTTGACCTCGTCCTGGCTGGAAAAGATGCGCGCCGGCGCCTCGATCATCCGGTGCTCCTCGGCGACGGCCGAGACCTTGATGACGGCGCGGCCGAGATTGCCGCGAAGCTCGCGAAGACCGCCGGAGGCGGCGAAGGGGTCGGCCGCGGGGCGGAGGATGCGGTCGTTCAGGCTCTCCTTCGGGCCGGCGCGCCAGCCGAGCGCGCCGCCGCTCAGCGCCGGTTCCTCGGCATAGCGCGCGAGGCCGTCGCCGGCCACGGTGCGGATGTCGGGATGGAGGAGCCCCGCGTCGAGAAGCTCGCCCACCATGTAGGCGAGCCCGCCCGCCGCGTGGAAATGGTTCACATCGGCGAGCCCGTTCGGATAGACCTTGGCCATCAGCGGCACGAGCCCCGAGATCGCGTCGAAATCCTCGAGTTCGAGAAGCACGCCCGCAGCCCGCGCCATCGCCGGCAGGTGGAGGATGAGGTTCGTGGACCCGCCCGTCGCCATCAGCCCGACGATGCCGTTGACGAAGGCGCGTTCGTCGAGGATCTCACCGGCCGGCCGGTAGTCGTTGCCAAGCGCGGTGATCGCCGCCGCGCGTTCGACCGCGGCCACCGTCAGCGCCTCGCGCAGGGGGGTGCCGGGGTTCACGAACGAAGCGCCCGGCAGGTGCAGGCCCATGAACTCCATCAGCATCTGGTTGGTATTGGCGGTGCCGTAGAAGGTGCAGGTGCCGGGGCCGTGGTAGGAGGCCATCTCGGCCGCCATCAGCTTGTCCCTCCCGACCTCGCCGGCGGCGAATTGCTGGCGGACCCTGGATTTCTCGTCGTTGGGCAGGCCGGAGGTCATCGGCCCCGCCGGCACGAAGACCGCCGGCACATGGCCGAACGTCGCCGCCGCGATCACGAGGCCCGGCACGATCTTGTCGCAGACCCCGAGATAGAGCGCGGCGTCGAAGCAGTCGTGGCTGAGCGCCACGCCCGCCGCGAGCGCGATGACGTCGCGCGAGAAGAGCGAAAGCTCCATCCCGGCGCGGCCTTGCGTGACGCCGTCGCACATCGCCGGCACCCCGCCCGCGACCTGCGCGGTAGCGCCCGCCTTGCGCGCGGCGGCGCGGATGAGCCGGGGGTAGTCCTCGTAGGGCTGATGCGCCGACAGCATGTCGTTATAGGCGGTGATCAGCCCGAGATTGGGCGCCCGCCCGCCCGCGAGCTCCGCCTTGTCGCCGCCCATCGCCGCATAGGCATGGGCCTGGTTGCCGCAGCTCAGATGCGCACGCGCCGGGCCGGCCTCGCCCGCCCGCCGGATGCGGTCGAGATAGGCCGCGCGGCTGGTGGCCGAGCGGGCGCGGATGCGGTCGGTGATCTCGGCGAGGCGGGGGCTGACGGGGCGGGGGCTCGTGGGCATGGGCTTCACTCCTCGGCGGACATGGTCGGGACGCGGATATCGGCGGCTCCGGCTCTAGCACGAATTGTTAGCGCTAACAAACAAAAAGCGCCGGATCCGGCCCGGCCGGCGCAGGCATGCCGGCGGAACATAGCGGGGTTTCGGTTCTGTCCGTAGTGCTGCGCTGCAGCGTCACCTATTTCTCCACTTGATGACAGCAAAAACAAAGGAGCCTCACATGGCCTCCCGAATCAAGACTGAAATGCCGGCGACGGCGGACATCAACGCGATCCTGATCCACGCGCGCGCGCTGCGGGCCGAGGCGATGGCCGAGATGATGCGCGACCTCGGCCGGGGCCTCAAACGGCTCTGGACGCGGGCGCATGTCCGGACCCAGCCGGCGCACTGACCGGGCATCCCTCCCCCCACGCGACCCCGACCGGAAGGCCGGGGTCGCCGCCTTTATGGCACTCCGCTCTTCCGTCGCGGCCGGAGCGGGGATAGAGGTCGGGCACCTTTCCCAGCCGGATGCCCCCGATGACCGATACCCATGACCTCCCCACCGTTCGCCTGCGGCCGAAGGCCGAGGCGCGCGCGATCCGGCACGGCTTTCCCTGGGTCTATGCCGACGAACTGGTGACCGACCGGCGGACGCAAGGCCTTGCCCCCGGCGCCATCGCCCGGCTCGAGGATGCCGACCGGCATCCGCTCGGCACCGTCACGGTCAACCCGAAATCGAAGATCATCGCGCGGATGCTCGACCGCGATGCGGGCGCGGTGATCGACCGCGACTGGATCGCGGCACGGATCGCCCGGGCGCTTTCCCTGCGCGAGCGGCTTTACGACGCGCCGTTCTACCGGCTCGTCCATGCCGAGGCCGACGGGCTTCCGGGCGTGGTCATCGACCGCTTCGGCGCGGCGGCGGTGGTGCAGCCCAACGCCGCCTGGGCCGAGGCGATGATCGGCGACCTCGCGGGCGCGCTCGCCGATGTCACCGGGGTCAGCACCATCGTCAAGAACGGCACCGGGCGGGCGCGCGGTCTCGAAGGGCTCACGGAAGAGACGGTGGTCCTGTCGGGGGTGCTTGACGCGCCGGTTGCAGTGCCGATGAACGGTGCCACCTACATGGCCGACCTTCTCGGCGGGCAGAAGACCGGGCTTTTCTTCGACCAGCGCCCGAACCACGCCTTCGCCGCAAGCCTCGCGACGGGCGCGCGGGTGCTCGACGTCTTTTCCCATGTCGGCGGCTTTTCCCTCGCGGCGCTGGCCGCAGGGGCCGAGAGGGCGCTTGCCGTCGATGCCTCGGCACCGGCGCTCGGCCTCGCGGAAGCCGGGGCAGGGGCCTCGGGCCGGGCCGGGCGCTTCGCGACCCGCAAGGGCGACGCCTTCGCGGTGATGGAGGCGCTGGCGGCGGAGGGCGCGACCTTCGACCTCGTCATCTGCGACCCGCCCGCCTTCGCGCCGTCGAAACCGACGCTTCAGGCCGGGCTCCGGGCCTATGAGCGGGTGGCGAAACTGGCAGCGCCCCTCGTGGCGCCGGGCGGTTTTCTCGGCCTTTGCTCCTGTTCCCACGCGGTCGACCTCACCCAGTTCCGCAACGCCTCGGCGCGCGGCATCGGGCGCGGCGGCCGGCGGGGGCAGCTTCTCCACACCGGCTTTGCCGGGCCCGACCACCCGCAATTGCCGCAACTGGCCGAGAGCGGCTATCTGAAGGCGCTCTTTTTCCGGCTCGACGGATGAAGGCGCTTCTCGATGCCTGCGTGCTCTATCCGACGGTCCTGCGCGAGATCCTCATCGGGGTCGCGCGGGCGGGGCTCTATGCCCCGCTCTGGTCGGAGCGCATTCTCGAGGAATGGGCGCGGGCGACGGTGAAGCTCGGCCCCGGCGCCGAGCTGGTGGCGCGGGGCGAGATCGCGGCCCTCCGCGCCGCGTTTCCCAAGGCCGCCGTGGCACCGCACGCCGGGCTGGAGGCCCGGCTCTGGCTGCCCGATCCGGCCGATGTCCACGTCCTCGCCGCCGCCATCGCCGGCCATGCCGACCTCATCCTCACCTGGAACGCCACCGACTTCCCGCGCCACACGCTCGGCGAGGAGGGGCTGCGGCGCGAGGACCCGGATGCCTTTCTGCTCGCGCTCTGGCAGGAGCATCCCGATCCGGTCGCGGACGTGGTCGAAGCCGTGCGGGCGCAGGCCGAGCGCCTTTCGGGCGAGGCCCAGCCGCTCCGCCCGCTTCTCAAACGCGCCCGCCTGCCGCGTCTCGGCAAGGCCCTCGGCCGCTGAGCCGGGGGCGCGCGGTTCGCGCAAGGTGGGTTTGAACCCACCTTGCCGTGAAGGCCCGACACCCCATTTCCGCTCGTTCGCGACGATCGCCGCGATCCGGTCCCCGGTCTTCGGGTGGCTCATCAGCCAGGCCGGGTTGCCCGCGCCGCCCATCCCGGTCAGATGCCCGAGCTTGTCGAAGAGCGATTTCTGCGGCCCGGTCCCGATTCCCGCCTTGTCGAGATCGGCGTCGTCGAACACGATGAACGGCGCGTTGCCGCCAAGCTCCAGCGACGGCTTCTTGATGTCATGGGAACATTGCCGCATCAGGATGCGCCCGACCTCGGTCGAGCCGGTAAAGGTCAGTTTGCGCACCTTCGGGTTGGTACAAAGCTCTTGCCCGAGCGCCTTGGAATCGGACCCGGTGATGATGCTCCGCACACCCGCAGGCACCCCGGCACGTTCTGCCGGCACCGCCATCGCCAGCGCCGAAAGCGGGGTCTTGATTGCCGGACGCGCGACTAAGGTGCAGCCTGTCGCCAGCGCCGGGCCGACCTTGCGTGCCAGCATGGCATTGGGAAAGTTCCGCGGCGGGATCGACCCGACCACCCCGATCGGGCGCGTCCTTTCAATATGCGGCGCGGTAGATCGCCAGCGCGTCTGCCTCGGTCACGGGGCGAGGATTGTTGACCAGAAGCCGGGTCTGGTTCATCGCGTCGGAGGCGAGACGCGGCAGGAAATCGGCGGGAATGTTCATCGCCCGCAGCGACGCTTGCAGCCCGCAGGCTTTCGAGAGTTCTGCCAGACGATCGCAGAAGGCTTCGGCGCGCGCCTGGCCCTCCAGCACGGCAAGTTCCGGAAAGGCATAGGGCGCAAGATCGGCATAGGGCTGCGGCGAGGTCTTGGCGTTGAAGCGCAGCACATGCGGCAGGACCAGCGCGTTCGAGAGCCCGTGCGGAATGTGAAAATGCCCGCCGAGCGGGTAGGCCAGCGCGTGCACGGCGGCGACTGGCGAGTTGGCAAAGGCCTGCCCGGCGAGCATCGAACCGAGGAGCATGTCCGAGCGCGCTTCGATGTCGCTGCCAACTTGCACCGCGCGCAGCACCGAGCGGCCCATCAGCGTCAGCGCCTGAGTGGCCAACATTCTTGAGACCGGGTTGTTGTTGGCGTTGGCCGAGGCGTAGGATTCGATCGCGTGCACCATCGCGTCGATACCGGTCGCCGCGGTGATGTGCGGCGGCAGGCCGAGCGTCAGCTCCGGGTCCAGCAGCGCGATATCGGGCAGGATCACTGGCGAGACCACGCCCATTTTCTCGTTGCTGCCGGTGGTGACAATCGAAATCGGGGTCACCTCATTCCGCATCCAGTGAACGCGGCATCTCTGGTGGGTGGCGTTGAA
>WOYI011088456.1_pt1 | contig 13339 bp, 8 predicted proteins | sample 6423411 | NCBI WGS metagenome assembly WOYI01 (sample SAMN13441803, study PRJNA592873) | oil field metagenome | biome: oil field; feature: oil-well bore; material: oil-contaminated soil; isolation source: oil-contaminated soil from oil-well borehole | place: Germany: Wietze | collected 2016-10-18 ... | reverse complement strand
ATATCATCGATCAGATAGCCGGCGTGATCGCGAAACGGGCGGAGAAAGGATTGAATTTCGGGACCGTGATCATTCCCGAAGGGTTGATCGAGTTCATCCCCGCCATGAAGAAACTGATCAACGAGCTGAACGATTTTTTGGCGCACAATCAGGAGGAGTTCGACCTGGTACGCCGCTCCGGTAAACGGGATTACATCATCAGCAAGCTGTCGCCCGAAAATGCTGAGATCTACGCAAGCCTGCCCGAAACGGTGGCCCGACAGCTCACCCTCGACCGCGACCCGCACGGCAACGTACAGGTGTCGCTCATCGAGACCGAGAAGCTGCTGGCTGAGATGGTGAAGAAACGGCTCGATGAGTGGAGTAAAGAGGGGAAATACAACGGTAAGTTTGCCACCATCACCCATTTCTTCGGGTACGAAGGACGATGCGCAGCTCCGTCGAACTATGATGCGGACTACTGCTATTCGCTCGGTTATACCGCTTCCATGCTTATTGCAGCAGGAAAGACGGGCTACATGGCCTCGGTACGCAACACGACGGGTGCCGCCGCCGAATGGATTGCCGGCGGGATTCCCATCACCATGATGATGAACATGGAACGCCGCCACGGCGAATTGAAACCGGTGATCCAGAAAGCACTGGTGGAGCTGGAAGGAGCCCCTTTCAGCTACTTCGAAGATCATCGTGAAAAGTGGGCCATCGAGACCGATTATGTGTATCCCGGTCCCATCCAGTACTTCGGCCCTACGGAAGTATGTGACCAGCCCAGCAAAACATTGCAGCTGGAACAAAAGGGACGCATCGTGGTGCAGTAACCCCACTGACCACCTCTCAATATAAAAGGGCTGACCCGCGCGGGTCAGCCCTTTTATATGACTTGCCAGGATGATGAGATCAGAAGAACCGGTACCGGTTATCTTCCACGCCCAGTTTATCTTTTAACACTTCGATGGATTGCATCTGCAGACGATAAGCTTTCTCATTCATCATGCTACGCTTCTGTGCATCGGCATCATAGCTCTCGTTCCCCTGGGTGCGTTCGGTCACTTGCGACACATAGACGCCATTGTTGCCTTTAAATGGTCCCACCACGCTGTTGAGCGGGGCATAGGCTGCAACCGCATTCATCACCGGTTCATACCCCAGGCCCGTGATATTCTGTGTATTGAAGTTCACAAACCGGACCGTATCGGTGCGGCTGCTCATTGCTTCGGCATAGGCATCGATCGTGGTGAGGTTTTGAGCTTTCAGATCGGCAATGATCTTCTGAGCCTTTTTCTCATTCAACAGCTGCGACCTGATGCCGGAAGAGACCTCTGAGAGTGGTGCTGTACCGGCCGGGATCACCTGATCCACACGGGCAACAACTCGCAGGTTGGTGAGGTCGAACTTCTTCACGCTGCCCGGCTTCTTCTCATTTGCAGCCCAGGTGATTACCTGACGCGAACCGGGGATCTGCGCCAAGGTGAATTCGTTTGCTGAAACAGTGATGTTGGGCATCACCATGTAACCTTTTTCCGATGCCAACTCGCTAAACCGGGTACCCACATCGGGAGTAGAGACAAACTGGTTCAGCTCATTGTCAATGTTGTTGGAGGTCTTCTCACTGGGGATCACCGGCATGTCGATGATAGCCACCTTATACTTGTTCACCGGGCGGGTTCTCTCCTCAATCTGAATAATCACCTCTTGTCCCGGCAGGGAGAGCTTCACCAGCTCACCCTCGGGCGAGTTGAACACAGCCTCTACCATCTCCGAGCCAAAAGATGCCAGATCAATCTCCCTGGCCCACCCCACATCACCACCGTTCGAGCTGGGATTAAGGCTGTTGGCCACATCGGCAAACGACTGACCCTCGCGGATAACGGTATAAATACTGTCGGTAAAACGGGTTACGATTGAGTCCTGTCCCACCAACGACCCGCGGGGAATGGCCATCATCCGGAAATGAACCGAATCGGGAGCTACACGCTTGTCGATCAACTTTACAATCTGGTATGAATCATCTACAAGCCGGGGACCATACATTTCATTGATGGCAGCCGTGCGAACAAACTCAATCTGATCGGGTGTCAGCATCGACTCGCTCACGAAGACATCCCGATAGGGAACCTGCGAGTAGTCGGACACCACGCTGGCAGGATTCTGGCTCTTCTGCAACTCCTCGAAAGCGACCCGCGACTCAGCCTCTACCGCTGCATAATCCTCTTCGCTGGGCAACACCTGCTTGGTGAAGTAGGAGAGCTTGACCAGAGGCGCTTCCAGACGATATGTTTTCTTATGCTTGTCGTAGTATGCCCTGATCTCCTTGTCACTCACCGTCACCACCGAATCAGGTATGGCGAAATAGTTCTGTACCACATAGGTGATATCGGCATTCTGCTGCGAATGCTCGAAATTGCTCTTTGCTTCTGCATCGTTGGTGATCACCGCACCTGACAGGAGCGTAATATATTTCTCCTCGAGACGCTGGGTCCGGACCATCTCTTCAATAAACAGCCAGAGCGATTTGTACTGGTTCACGATTGCCTGTTCTTCCGGATTGGGACTCGGCATGTTAATGGTGTTGAGGAAGTTTATCAGCGCGGCGCGACTGAAAATACCCGTTTGCGGATCCACGAAAAAAGGGAGTTGCTGCAACACTGGTGAAATAGACTCACCATGAACCAGGTCGTTGATCTCTTCCTTGCTCACACTCAGCCCAAGCTTGCCGGCCTGATGCTCCAACAGCCGCCGACGAACCATCTGCTGATAAACCGCTTCGCGAATCTGGGCCACGGTGTTCTCATCCAATGAGCTCTGACCGCTCACCATCTTCTGAAACTCCTCGAACTCGGTAATCTTGTCGGCATATTCCTTGGTTGATATCACTTCGTCGTTCACCACAAACGCCTTATCCTGCGCCCTCCCGAAAAGAGTGGTGCCGGAAGTGAGCAGGTCTCCTAAAACAAAAGCAAGCAGTGCCACTCCAATGACGATGACCAACAACGTGCCTCTATTCCTAATCTTCTGTAAAGTAGCCATTTAACTAATCTTTAGTGCTGTTTAAAAGGTATAATGTAATCTGATTCAAATAAGGGTGCGAAGTTAGTAAAAATAAAGCAGATATACCGTTTTTTCGGGAAAAGAATGGCGACCGGCATTGAAAAAAAAATCAACGCCCCGCCACTGGTTCGCTCACCTGCAAACGCACCACTTCAATTTTTCGTGCCGTAACCTTCAGTATTTTAAAAGTATATTTACCAATGACAACCGTTTCATAGGTCTTGGGAAATCGTTGCGTGTGGTAAAGCAGGTAACCGGCCACGGTGGAGTAGGCATCCGACTCGGGCAGCCCAAGGTGATAGATCTCATTGAGATGATCAATCTCCACCCGCCCGGAGAGAACAAAGCTGTTATCTCCCTCCCGTTTGATGAAGTTGGAATTCACATCATACTCATCCTCAATCTCTCCAAAGATCTCCTCCACCAGGTCCTCCATCGTCACAATGCCGGAGGTGCCCCCGAATTCATCCACCACCACGGCAATGCTTTTGTGCTGTTGCATCAGGTCACTCATCAACTGCCTGGCAGACATGCTCTCCGGCACAAACGAGATGGATGCCACACTTGCCGTCCAGTCGGCCGGCTGACTGAAGATCTCCCAGATATGAATGTATCCCACAATATCATCGATATCCTCCTTGAAGACCAGTATTCGGGAGAGCCCTGTCTCAATAAATTTCTCTTTCAATGTCTCAATATCGGTATCAAGGCTCACGGCCACAATCTCAGCCCGTGGCACCATGCAATCCTTGATCTTCAGCCCGGAGAAATCGAGCGCGTTACGGAAGATCTTCACCTCAGAATCCAAATCTTCTTCGTTGCCAAGCTCATGAATGCTCTGCTTCACATATGCGTCGAGCTCGTTGCGACCAAACTTTTTCTCTTTGGAATCGGCAGCGCGGATACCGAAAAGTCGTAAGATGATTTCCGATGATATCATGAAAAAACGAGCCAGTGGATAAAAGAGAATGTAGAAGAGGAAAGCAGGCACCATAAAGAGCCTCATCCAGAAATTGGCATGGCGTTGAAACAGCAGCCGTGGCAGGAACTGGTTGATAAGCAAAATGATCACGATGATGGAGAGATAGAAGAGCAGCAACTGTGTAACAGAAAGCGCCTCACCGTCAGTCTGCTGTTGCAGCAGCAGCTGTGAAAAGCTGACGAACAGGAGCAGGGCAATCACCCTCCCTACAACGAGTGTAGCCAGGAACTGCCGTGGATGTCCAAACAGCATGTTGCAGAGGTATTGCCATTGGCTCTGCTGCTGACTGTTCACCACATACTTCAGCTTGTCGGAAGAGAGATAGACAACCTCGCTGCCGGAGAAAAAAAGGGAGAGCAGCAGGCTGACAACCAGCCACACAATGGTCAAAGAGGGTGTCATGGTTTCGCCTCTTTGATGTTCAACTCCTGAGGTTTATTCGGAGAGAGCACCATGGAACTATCTGCAGGAATCTGGAGCGAATCGGTAACGGGCCGGTCGCTGAAAGGAAGCTTAGCGTCATGCGGACGAAAGATGCGATAGTCGGTCATCGACTGATTCGACTCAAAGCCATAACCCTTGATCTCGGTCACCCCCCGCTTGATGACAATATAGCTCTCAGAGTAAACCTTTTCGTTCTTCTGATCCCAATACAACTCTTCACTGTCGAAGAGCTCTCCTTTCATGTTCTCCACATGTACATTCTTTTTCAACCTCCAGAGATCTTTCTTGCTGTAATACCAGGCTGTGTCGGCCTTGACCGTCGCTTCGATGCTGAAGTCAGGTGTAAATCGCTCCAGATAAATGCCCTTGGGAAAATACCAGTAGGGATCGGCAGCCTTCTCGAACACCCACCATTCATCCGCCACCAGCTTGTAACGGGTGATGCCGGAGTCGGAGATCAACGTGGTGACGGAATCGGTGATCATAGTCGGCACCTGCTCCGGGTCGTAGCTAAAAGGCACCAGATTCTCATCTTTCTCTTGACAGGAAACGAAAAAAAGCGACATAACAACCATTGCAACAATGATTGTTATGTGCTCTTTGAGTCGTATGTTGTGTTGTTTGTTCAACACTTTTCCCTATGTAATTCAGTTATTATCGCAGACGTACCGTAGTGGATTCATTGATCCAGCCGGGGATATGGACCGTGTCGCCGGCTTTGATACCCATCATGAAAGCGGTCTCGGTGTCCATATAACCTGCCGAATAACGGTTGATCAGGCTATTGGCTTTTCCGGCCACGCTGGGATCGACCGAACGGGCTTTTTGCAGCTTGTCCACAGCAGCGCAATAGACCAGTCCCGCCTTTTCCGGCTCGGAGAAGATGTTGTTGGCCGAGCTGGCATAGAGCTGGGCAATCAGGATATAGGCCTCTCCGTTATTGGGGTTGTACTCCAATGCTTCGTAGGCAGCCGAACGGGCACGGGCAAAGTTACGCTGGTTGGAGAAGATACCGGCAAGCTGCATCATGTAGTCTGATGACTTATTCTTATCGGTTTCCAGTTTGGCCGCTTCGCTGTAATACTTCACTGCGGTGTCGTAATCCTTATCACGCAGGCTCTTGTTAGCCAATCCCAGTGCAGCACTGGCAGATGGTTCCAGGATATAAAGATACTCCGATGCAGTGAAATAGAGATCCGATTCGGAACATCCCACCGATGAAAGCGCATCAAGCATCTCGTTCAGGAACTCCTTGTCCGACTTGTTGGGCTCCACCTTGTCGGCATAATATTCATTGAGGGTCTTACAGTCGCCGGCACCACTGGCCACAAACGCTTTCACGATACCCTCTTTCACCATTCCCAGGTAATCGGCGTTAGACTGATCGCCGGCTGCCTTGTAATTGGCAATGGCCTGATCCACATACTCCACAACTTTGAAATAGTCGCTGATGTACTGATCTTTTTTTGAATTGTCAGTGAGGTACTGACTCAGTGAAGCAACCATGTAATAGGAATAGGCATCCAGCGGATACATCTTATCTTTCATCTCATTCACCGCTTCACCCAGCCAGTCGTAAACCACCTTCTGATCGGTATTGTCACCCATCAGCTCCATATAATCGTAGGTTTTGTATGCCAGGATGGTTCCCCGGGCATCTTCATCGCCATAATATTTCATTCGGGTGTCATAGATCTCCATCACCTTATCAATATACTCTTTCTTCCTGGCTTCTGAAGTTTCAGCGGCATAAAGAGCTTTGAAGATGCGTGGACCGTAAATATAAATATTCTTGCTGGAGGCAGGACAGTTCTCATAGGCCTCATTCCAGGGTCTCAAAGCACTCTCATACGCTTCTGCCTTGGCAGCTGTCTGCATAAGACTGAGGTTCTCCCGGCATCTGATACTATCTTCTCCGTGGCCAAATGGGGCATTCACAGGATCATAGCCTGCTTCCTGGGCGCTGGCTCCTGCCACCAGCAGGAGAGCCGCGAATCCTGATAACAATAATTTTTTCATATGCTTTGTTTGTTTAATGTTGTTTCTACTTCCAATCGTTGAGAATTGGACAAAATGTTAAAAGGAAAGTTTAATCTGCCCAAAAAATTCCATCTCTACGAAAGAACAGGTTCATCAGTTGAACTGTCGTTTGAAGAACCATAACTCGTTGATATTCAAATTCAATGAAATCTTAAACATATCCTGGCTGATCATATAACTGGCATCTGGCTGCTGTCTGGAATAGCCAAAGCCGATGTTGAGCATGGAGACATGACCACTCATGTAGTCACGAAACGGTAACCCCAACCCCACGTTCACCCCATATTCACTGTAACTGCCCATCCCGGCACTTAAACCACTCTCGGGGTCCACAACAGAGAAGTTGGTATAGGCGTTGGTGTATGACACCCCGCCCCTGAAGCGAATTCGGTGAAAAAAGTTCTGACTCATCGGATCTATTACATATTCCATTCCGGTGTTGATGCGGATCACGTCATTGAAACGATCGTTCGTGGTGAGACCATCGAGCAATCCGGGATACTCCACCTCCTTCCACATCTGGTAGGTACCATCCAGCCCAATCAGCAAACGACCGGTGCTGTAGGTGAACCCCAGACCGAAAGTGTGTGGCAACTGAAAACTGGTTCCTTCGATCGTATCATTGGCAATCTCACCTGAGGGCGAGAGCCAGGGGTTTTCATATGGATCACCGCCATATAGCAGTATCGTGTGATTGACATCTGCATCCGCGTGAACGGCAGGAGTATAAACAGCTCCCACCGTAACGGAACGACCTTTATCAAGTTCATGCCGGTATTGCAGACCAAAGTCATACTTGATGTTCAGGAGTCGGAACTTGTTCTTCTCCTCTGTCACCAGGGCGGAGCTCGTCACCGGCATCACCACGCTGCTGTGGGAAAAACTACCGAAGAGATAAGAGAGGTTGAATCCGGCCGAGAAATTATTTGCCAGCTCCCAGGCTGCCCCGGCGTAAACCTGACTCAAACCACCGGTACCGCGATAGCTCTCCAGATATTGAATGTTGGAGAGAGAGCGTACACCCCCGTAGTTATATCCTGTCTTGGAATAGGGCAAGAGACCGATGCTGACACCCACCTTATGAAAAAGCGGAAACTGCATCGTCACATAATCGAGGTTGCCATTGTAAAAATCACGCTTGTTGGTGCCATCATCCATATGAGCCAGATGGCCCGATACCCCCATATCGAAGATAAAGGTAAGTGAGTCAAGCTCGGAGTAGGATGCAGGGTTTCCCGGGTTCGCCTGCTGACTGCGGCGCAAGCCGTAACTGATCCCTCCCATCGCTTCAGAGGCACCCAGGGCCGGGCTCAGGAGCAACCCGTAGCCATACCGGCTATAAGGTGAATTGGTGCCCACTTGTTGTGCAAAAATGACAACGTTTATCATTAGAAAAGCGATCAGTACAGAGATCCTTTTTTTCCTGCTATTCATTTGTTTCGATATATGAACCAGCTCCTGGCAGCTGGTTTTTAAACTGTTTCAGAGTGCAAAGATGACATATTTTTACGATGCCACCAACAAAACCCCCGGCTCTTGTTGTTAAAAAGATTAAAGTTTAATGATAATAAACGATTCATTCCGGCTCACCCGCAACAGGTTACTCCTCTTTCTCAACCGGTCGCTATGCCGGGTGGAGACCTAATGTGACGAGACGACTGATATACTTGCCGATGATGTCGAACTCCAGGTTCACCACCGACCCCTCCCGGATCTGATGGAAGTTGGTTTGTTCGTATGTATAGGGGATGATGGCCACCTTGAAGCTGTTCTCCGTAGGCTCAACCACGGTGAGACTCACCCCGTTCACGGTCACTGAGCCCTTGTCCACAGTCAGATAACCTTTTTTTGCCATCTCCCTGTCGAAAGCATACGCAAAGGTATAGTACCAGCTGCCATCCGCTTCATTCACTGAGCGGCAGACAGCGGTCTGATCCACATGTCCCTGCACGATGTGACCGTCGAGACGACCATTCATCAGCATGCTGCGCTCCAGGTTCACCTTGCTACCCACCTCGAGCAGTCCCAGGTTGGAGCGTTCCAGCGTCTCCCGGATGGCAGTCACGGTGTAGGTGTCACCCTCTATGGAGACCACAGTGAGGCAGACCCCGTTATGGGAGATGCTTTGATCTACCTTCAGCTCATTGGTGAATGAGCAGCGAAGCGTGAGATGCAGGTTGCCCTTCTCCCGGATCAGCGCGACCACCGTGGCCGCCTCTTCTACGATTCCTGAAAACATGTCGGTTGATTCGTTGATGTGATGATTCGTTGATGTGATGTGATGTTTGTTTACCAGATGGCAGCCCGTTTCTCTTTAGGCAGCCAGAGCGGATCGGATGAGGTGATGTGAAACGCTTCGTACCATGCATCCACGTGGGGCAGTGCACCGTCGACGCGCCATCTGCCCAGCGAGTGGGGATCCACCTTGGTCAGGCGCAGGATCTCCGCATCCCGCACATTGCCAGCCCAGAGAAGGGCATAGCTCAGGAAGAAGCGTTGTGCCGGGGTGAAACCATCTATTGCCTCACCGCCCTTTGCCTGATCGGTCTTCATGAAAGCATGGTAGGAGACCTGCAATCCACCCTGGTCCGCGATGTTCTCACCCAGGGTAAAGGAGCCATTGGCACGAACGGTGTCCAACACGCTGATCCCGTTAAAATGATCCACCAGCACCCTGGTACGTGCTTCAAAGCGGGCCGCATCATCGGCTGTCCACCAATCGCTAAGGTTGCCCTCCTTGTCGTACTTGCGTCCCTGGTCGTCGAAGCCATGGGTCATCTCGTGGCCGATCACCACACCGATGCCTCCGTAGTTGATGGCATCGTCGCCGTTCATGTAAAAGAAAGGAGGCTGCAGGATGCCGGCCGGGAAGCAGATCTCGTTGGAGGAGGGGTTGTAGTAGGCATTCACCGTCTGCGGCGACATGAACCATTTGCTCTTATCCACCGGCTGCCCCAGCTCACTGATCATCTCTGCGTATTCAAATTCGGAGGCACGCACCATGTTCTGCCAGTAGCTGTCATCGCGAATCTCCAGCGTGGTATAATCTTTCCACTTGTCGGGGTACCCAATCTTCACCGTGAAGGCGCCCAGCTTCTCCAGTGCTTTCGCCTTGGTCTCGTCGCTCATCCACTCCAACTGTGTAATCCGTTCACCCAGGGCCACCGAGAGGTTATCCACCAGGGTGAGCATCCGCTCCTTGGCCTGAGGCGGGAAATATTGCTCTACATAGAGCTGTCCTACCGCTTCACCGAGTGCCCCGTTAACCGCATCAATTGCCCTGCGCCAGCGTGGTTGCAGCTCTTTGCTACCGCTGAGCGCTTTCCCGTAAAACTCAAAGTTGGCTTCCACGAAAGCATCGCTCAGATACCTCGCCGCCGAGTTGATCACTTTCCAGCTCAGGTAATCCTGCAATCGTTCCACCGGCTCCCGCTCAATAACCTCTATGGCAGCTTTTATTGGTGCCGGATGCGACACATTCAGGCTGTCCAGCCCCGGAGCCCCCACCTCGGTGAAGTAAAGCTCCCAATCAAACGGGGCCACCGCAGTGGGTAGTTCAACGACCCGCATCTTGTGGTAGTTAAGCTCCGGAATGCGACGCATCTCACGGGTGATGTGTGCCTCAGCCAGTGCTGTCTCAATTTGCATCACGTTCAATGCTGCCTGCTCTGCCTGATCCTTATCGTATCCCGCGTTTTGGAACTGTTTCTCCATCAGCCGGATATAGGCCTCGCGCAGCGACCTGGAGTGATCATCATCCAGCAGGTAGTAATCACGGTCGCCCATGCCGATGCCCGACTGGTAGAGGTGCACGATGTTCATTGAGCTGTTCTTGTCGTCCGGCCCCACGGCGAAACCAAAGAATGGATTGCCGGCATAGCGACTGATTTGCGCCATGAGGCGGATCACATCCTGCTTATCTTTTGCGGCCGCAATCGTCTCCAGTTGTGCCCTGATGGGTGTGGCTGCCTGCTCATTGAGGCGGACACTGTCGATCGCCATCCGGTATAGATCGCCCACTTTCTGCGCGTTCGACCCCGCGGGGTGTTCCTCTTTACCGAGTGCTTCAATCAGCGATTGGATCTGCTTCTGATTCTCTTCGCGCAGCTTGTCGAAAGAACCATAACGGGCATATTCATCGGGGATGGGATTGGCTTGCTGCCATCCTCCCGTGGCATATTGATAGAAACTTTCACCGGGGGCAATGGTGGTATCCAAAAAGGAGAGATCCAGACCCTCCGGTTGTTGTGCATTTTTTTGCTGTGTACAGCTGATCAATGTCATTACAGAAAAAATTGTGAGTAGGTAAAATATCGGCTTCATAACAGTCCGGTTTAACGTTGGGTTGCAAAGGTACAAAAAAAAGAGTAAGAAAGGGTCACTTCTCCAGTCTTGCCAGCTCCTCCCGGATGCGACGCTCCGTTTTCTCACTCACAGGCACCAGCGGCAGGCGTACCACATTGCGCACCATCCCCCGCTGGCTGAGCAGACACTTCACCCCTGAGGGGTTCCCATCGACGAACATCAGATGAAACAACGCATTAAAATCATCCTCCATCTGTTCGCGGGCGTGCTGTGCATCCCCGTTCAGGGCATGCTTCACCAGCCAGGCCATCTCCTTCGGAAAAGCATTCCCGAAGACCGAGATAACGCCCACACCGCCCATGGCAATCACATCGGTGGTGACTGCATCGTCACCCGAAATCACCTGAAATCCTTCAGGGGCACCCTCAATAATTGCTTTTATCTGATTCAGATCACCCGATGCCTCCTTGATGGCAACCACATTGCCACAGTCACGCGCCAGCCGCAACGTTGTTTCGGCAGTCATGTTCACGCCGGTACGCCCCGGCACATTGTAGAGGATGATCGGCAACGGTGAAGCCTGAGACAAGGTGCAGAAATGGCGGTAGAGACCCTCCTGTGTGGGTTTATTGTAGTAGGGAGTCACCGAGAGAAAGGCACTGACACCGGTGTGGTCACAGCTTTGCATCTCCCCGGCCACCTCTGCCGTGTTATTACCCCCCATCCCCATCACAACGGGAATGCGGCCGTTCACTTTCTCCACAATAAAACGTACCACCTCTCCTTTCTCCTGTTTCGAGAGAGTGGGTGTCTCAGCTGTAGTGCCAAGGGCCACTATGTAATTGGTACCGTTTGACACCTGATAATCAATCATTCCGGAGAGTGCTCTCCAATCTATGGATCCGTCATCGTTAAAAGGAGTGATCAGGGCTACTCCCAAACCCCTGAAATTGACTTTTGTCATGAAATGGTTCTTTTTGCCGGCAGAATAACCCCTGGAGAGGTCATTTTTTACATAAAATGCTTTCTCATTACAAAGGTACATAATTTTCAAAAAGCATCGCAGTGAACGGCTTAAAAAAAGGAATAAATGATTATCTTTGCCTGACCAACCAACACAGGTAATCGCATGCATTTCAGACCTGAATCATATTGCATAGCTGACGAACCGATGAAGCCCTTCATCGACCCTGAAGAGATATGGGAGCAACTCAACCGACCGGCTTCAACCGACCTTGAGGTGGAGCGGGTAATCGCCCGCTCACTCGACAAGCAGCGCCTCACCCTGCAGGAGGTGGCCATTCTCATCAATGCTGCAGCCCCAGAGCAGATAAAGCAAATCAAAGAGGGTGCCAGGGAGTTGAAACGAAAGATATACGGTAACCGCGTGGTGCTCTTCGCACCCCTCTATGTGGGCAACAAATGCTCGAACGAATGCACCTATTGTGGCTTCCGCGCTTCCAACAAGTCACAGCTGCGCAAGACACTGACCGGTGAAGAGCTGAAGAAAGAGATCGAAGTGCTGGAGGATAACGGGCAGAAAAGACTGATCCTGGTCTATGGTGAACATACTGAATATGACCCTGCTTTCATCGCCGGAACGGTGCGAACCGCCTACCGCGTAAAGAAAGGGAACGGCGAGATTCGACGGGTCAACATCAATGCCGCACCGCTCACCATCGAAGGGTTTCGCACCGTGAAGGAGGCAGGCATCGGCACCTACCAGATCTTCCAGGAGACCTACCACCCGGAGGCGTACCGGCAGTACCACCTGCGGGGGAAAAAAACGGACTACAACAACCGCCTTACGGCACTCGACAGGGCACAGGAGGCAGGACTGGACGATGTGGGGATCGGGGCGCTCTTCGGTCTCTACGACTGGCGATTCGAGGTGATGGCGCTGGTGCGCCACACGAACCACCTGGAGGCCTGCTACAACGTGGGCCCGCACACCATCTCCTTCCCCCGGATCAAGGGTGCCTCCATGCTGCACCTGGGTGACCGCTATTTCGTGTCGGACAGCGATTTTTCGCGGCTGGTGGCCATCCTCCGGCTGGCGGTGCCCTACACCGGCATGATCCTCACCGCCCGAGAGCCGGCGGCGCTGCGTGATGAGTTGCTGCAGTTCGGGGTCTCCCAGATCGACGGGGGCACCCGCATCGAACTGGGCGGGTACACCAATCAGGAGGAAAAACATGACCTCAACAAGGGACAGTTTATGATCCACGACGACCGCTCCCTGAATGAGATCATTGAGGAGTTGCTGGCACAGGATATGCTGCCCTCCTTCTGCACCGCCTGCTACCGTCTGGGCCGCACCGGCGAGCACTTTATGGAGTTCTCGGTCCCCGGCTTTATCAAGCGGTTCTGTACACCCAACGCGATGCTCACGCTGGCCGAGTACCTGGTGGACTATGCCCCTCCCGGGACGGCACAAAAGGGATGGGAGGTGATTGAGCGTAACATGCATCTACTGAACACAAAGGTTGCCGGTGAAGTAGGCAAAAGAATTGAAATGAT
>WOYI010670934.1_pt1 | contig 13347 bp, 13 predicted proteins | sample 6423411 | NCBI WGS metagenome assembly WOYI01 (sample SAMN13441803, study PRJNA592873) | oil field metagenome | biome: oil field; feature: oil-well bore; material: oil-contaminated soil; isolation source: oil-contaminated soil from oil-well borehole | place: Germany: Wietze | collected 2016-10-18 ... | reverse complement strand
TGACTGTGGCTATTTTGGATATAGATATCCCACAAAAATAATACAGATATAAGCCAATACTGGCTGGACTAGTTTGATGAAAGATTAAGAGCTGGGCCAATCCAGAGGAGAGGCCATAGCAAGTATTTAAGAGGTTAATCAGTTATATCAAACCCATCATAACATCACTATGACATTGAAACAATGCGGAAAGAAAGAAATGATACAGCGGCAATTCCGAAGGTCAACCTGAATGAATGACTTTATTTTGTATGTTCTGCCCGTACAAGGGCCGACTATACCTATGTGGATTCCTTTTTTTGGTGGATTTCCAATTAATTCTCCATTAGTAGGATCGTTCTTGGGGGTAGGACTAGCATTTATGGTTAATTGGATTTGGCAGAAATTGAGGGGTAAACGCTTAAATTTTGAAGAAGAATACTATATTAAGGCAGAATTGAGTGGAATCAGACATGATCTCGAAGTAGGAGGCAAACCCGAACCGATTAAACCCATTTACGGTGCCGACCATGTCAGAAAATATCGTCTCTTTGGAGAATATCGCACTCAGGTTATTTATTGGTACGAAGGATTTCAAAGATATAACATCAAATTTGAAAATCTTCAAAAGAATTTTCACGAAAACTATGATGAGATTCTACTTAACCAAAGTTCAATGGCTAACCAAATATATGGTTCCCTCAGAAGTCCCTGGTTGAAAAGAATACCTGATGATATGAATAATTCAGGTCTTTCAATAACGAAATTTATATGGTATTTGCTTAGGCAAGATGCATTGGATGAACCAACAAAAAAAGGGCAATTCAGGAAAGCCGCCCTGAATAAGATTGGAGGAGCCAACGACAGACTGGCAAATCTAGATTACCTTCTAGCAGGCGGGTTGTTAGATATTGGTTCAATTGAGGTTTGAACTAATATCTATCTATCCCTACAGGATAAATATTTTCAAAATATTGGACTATATTATATAATCTTTATCTCAAAGTAATCAATATCATTATTTCGCGTAAATTCTCACGTGATTAATGCAAAACTTGAGCTTTTAAGGAAGATGATGAAACTTCGCCATTTTTTTATACCCCGCGAAGCAGTAGGTACCTCACTTCTTTCGCTTTGGAAGCGAGATACTCTAAGAATCGTTAGCGGGCGATTGGGTTGCCACGTGGTTATGGGGACAGGGCTCTTAGCCCCGTCTGGCACTGGCTGCCTGTCTCCAGACCTCATCATAATCATCCAGAGACTCGATCTGGTCATATATATCGATGCGATGCTGAACCTCAGCCGCGCGCAGCTTATGCTCCATAAAAAGCCGCATCAACTCACGGCTCTCATCTCGGAGGCTCTCTGCCTCCTGCCAGAAGCTCTCCGCCAGCTCAGCATTCACTGATCTCGTCTCCACGGACTTCCGGCGCAGCTCGATTTCTTTCTGATTGAGGGCTTCGCTCTTCTCCCTCTCTTCCCTGGCCAGAGCTTGGAGCTCTTCTACCTCTTGAGCCATATCCTCTATGCTTCTGGCCACTAGATCCTTCTCTGAGAACATATCAAGCCTCCAGCATCTTCAAAAACAGTTGGTGAAATCTCATATCATCCGTCAGCTCAGGATGGAAGGCAAGGCCGAGCAGGTTCCTCTCCCGGACTGCGACTGGCAAACCACCCACCTTCGCCAGTACCTGCACATCTCGTCCCACCTCGGATACCGCAGGAGCGCGGATGAAGACCGCCCTATAAGGACGGTCCATCCCCTTTACATCCAGGTCCGCCTCAAAGGACTCCCTCTGAGGGCCGAAAGCATTCCGGCTGATCTTGATATCCATCAGGCCCAGGGGCTGAACATGATTGTCGCCCTCTATCTCTCTGGAGATCAGCACCAGACCGGCACATGTGGCAAGAATGGGCAAGCCCTTGGTCGCAGCTGCCTCCAGCTCCCCGGCCAGGCCGGAGTTATTCAACTGTCGGACGATGGTTGTGCTCTCTCCGCCAGGCAAAACCAGGGCGGAGCAGGACGCGATCTGGCCGGGCTTTCTGACCTCCAGCACGTCTATGCCTTCCGCAATCCTCTGCAGAGCATCGACGTGCTCCGAGACATCGCCCTGCAGGGCCAGCACTCCTATTTTAGGCACCTACCAGCCCCTCGTCTGCAGGGCTTCGGCTTTGGGAATGCTAGCCGCATCCAGCCCCTTCATGGCCGCCCCCAGACCCTTTGAGACCTTGGCCAGATGAGCAGGATCATCATAGTGATGCACCGCCTCCACTATCGCTCTGGCCATCGCCTCCGGGCTCTCTGACTTGAATATTCCCGAGCCCACGAAGACCCCATCAGCACCCAGCTGCATCATGAGAGCAGCATCTGCAGGCGTTGCCACTCCACCGGCAGCGAAATTGACCACCGGCAGACGCTGCATCTGGGCGCACTCCCTGACCAGATCCAGATCGGCCTCGATCTCCCTGGCCACTTTCATCAGCTGAAGATCGTCCATTCCCTTCAGGCTCCTGATCTGGCCCAGGATCATGCGCATATGCAAGACCGCCTGGCTCACATCTCCGGTTCCTGCTTCACCCTTGGTTCTGATCATGGCTGCCCCCTCCTTTATCCGCCGGCAGGCCTCTCCCAGGTTCCGGGCTCCGCAGACGAAAGGAATGGTGAACTTCGTCTTCTCGATATGAAATTCGTCAGCAGGCGTCAAGACCTCGGACTCATCCACCATATCCACGCCCAGTGCTTCCAGTATCTGGGCCTCAACGAAGTGGCCGATCCTGGCCTTTGCCATGACGGGGATGGTCACTGCCTCTATGATCGACTCAATGACCAGGGGATCTGCCATCCTGGCCACTCCGCCCATCTTCCTGATATCAGCGGGAACGGCATGCAAGGCCATTACCGCAACGGCACCTGCTTCTTCTGCTATTATGGCCTGTTCAGGGTTTGTGACATCCATGATCACTCCCCCTTTCTGCATCTTTGCGAAACCGCGTTTGAGCAGTTCCGTACCAAATCGAAGATTTTCAAGCTCCATGAATTGCCCCAAATATTCTTAAGGGGATAGCTAAGCACCGAGAATAAATAAACTTTGCCCCGACGGACTGCGATATCCCTCAAAAAAAATCAGATGAAAAACCCGGAGGATAGCGACAAAAAAGGTCATAAAAGATTGGAGAAGGGGAGGAACAAGCCCAACCCACTCCCTCTTATTGCATATAGTTTTCGTAGATGTATATATCCTTGTCTCCGCTTCGGTCGTCCGTCCAGACGATCCTCCCAGTCCTTATGCGCGGCTCCATCTGATTGCCAGGATCGATGCTGATGGGCGTCTCCCTTCCAACGTTCTGGTCGTAGACATAAATATCCCAATCTCCATTGCGCTTATCCTGCCATACGATGACCCCGTTCTCCACATCGGGATTGATCTGATCGGCTGAATCGGTGGTTATCTGCATCTCCTTACTCGTGTTCAGGTCGTAGGCATATATATCCCAGTTTCCATTGCGGTTGTCCTGCCAGACCACGGTGCGACCATCCGTCGACGCATTGATCTGGTCGGCAGGATCGGTTACAATCGACACCGGCTGCGTGCCCATGCCCTGCTTCCAGAGGAGGATATCCCAGCTTCCTGCCTTGTTGTTCTGGAAGACCAAATAATCCCCTCCCGCCCGGACATTGATGCCGCTGGGAGGCGATTCAGGAGCTGTCTCCTTCTCGTATAGGGGCCGGGAGTAGACCATCCAGCCGAAGTAGGTCTTTCTCAGATAGGCCAGGTAATCGTCACTCAGGGAGATGGGGGTGGAATTCTCCAGGCCGAAGACCAGCTCAGTTGAGTTGTCTATGGATATGTCAAACGTCCTGATGCACCAGTAGTCCTCAATCTGATATTGATTGTCTGGATTTCTGGCCACCCAGGCGATGATGTTTCCTCTTATATCCGGATACATGTCTTCGTAGGGACTGGCGGCCAGTGGAAGCTCCAGCTCCTGAGCCAGGCTGTAGACGTAGACATCGGGATCGCCGGTGCGGTTGTCCATCCAGGCCACATAGTAGCCCACCTGATCGTTTCCTCCTACAACCGGGTGGCTCTGATCTCCTGGGACCTTGCTGATAACGCTGGTCTGGCCGGCGGCAACCGCCACTGACCTTGGCTTACCGCTGTGGGTATTGATCCAGACCAGCTTCTTGTCCATGCTCGGTTTGGCCTGGCCTGGGCCTGCCTGGACCAGCTCATCCTTCCAGCTGGCCAGGTCCAGCTTCCTGATGGAAGTGTCCTCCCCCGAGCCGTCCACATAGGCGATATAATTACCCGATACCACGGGGTTGGTCTGCTCTCCCTCCCGTGGATAGGTCTTGCCCCATTTCTTGTCCCAGAAGTAATAAGAGATATCTCCCGTCGTGGCATCCTGCCAGGCAATGGTGTATCCAGAGATATCCGGATAGAGCTGATCTTTATCCCCAGTGAGCTTGGTCTCGGTTCCATTGACCAGATCCTTCACATAAATATCGAAGTCGCCGTTTCTGCTATCCTGCCAGACCACCAGATCGCCGCTGATGGCTGGATACATCTGCTGCCCAGATCCCTTGTAGATGGGAGTCGTCTTGTCCGTGGACAGCTCCTTCATATATATGTCCCAGTTGCCGCTGGAGTTGTCCTGCCAGACCACCAGGTCGCCGGAGATGGAAGGCCACATCTGGTCGCGTTTGCCGGTGGCCACAGGGGACTCGACGCCGGTGGCAATATTTGTCATATAGATGTCTGAGTCTCCGCTCCGGTAGTCCGAATAGACCACTATATCCCCCGAGGCCTTGGGATAGAGCTGGTCGTAATCCCCTTTGGTTATGGGCTTTTCCGATCGGGTGAAGAAGTCAAAGCCGTAGATATTCCAGTTGCCCCTCCGGTTATCGCTCCATACCAGCAGGCTGCCGTTGGTGCTTGGATAGTCAGCCTCTAAAAGCAGAAGCGGATCGGAGTTGACATACCTCATCTTTATCTGCGAATAGCCATCGCTGTTGTCCATCCACACGATCTTGTTATCGCTAATGATCTTGCTTGAATGATAGGGTTTGATCTGATAGGGATCGCCCTTGCCGTCGTTAGGGGTCTGCTGGCTGGGAAGAGTGGTAACAGGCACCTCCACCCCCTTTCTCAGGTCAAACAGGTAGATATCCGAATTCCCCTGCCGGACATCGAGCCAGGCCAGGTAGTTGCCATGGACCACGGGATTTCCCTGATTTGCAGTGTCTATCACCACTGCTCTCTCCGTATTGGTGGCCAGGTCATAAGCATAAATATCCCAGTTCCCGTTTCTGCCGTCCGCCCAGACCACGTTATCCCCCCAGATCCAGGGTTGGGCCTGACGCGCCGGGTTGGTGCAGATAGCCGTCTCCTCACCTGTGGTGAGGTTGTAGAGATACAGATCCCATTTGTCCTCGCCGCTGCGGGAATCGATCCAGACGATTCTGTCTTTATAGATCACCGGAGAGAGCTTCAGGGACTGGGCGGCAGTGATCTGCTTTTCCTGGCCCGTGGTTATATCATAGAGGTAGATCTGCTCTCCACCTGAGCGCGCATCGATCCAGATGATGTTGTTTCCATCGATCATACCATAGCGGTGGTCGGACTGATCTGTGGTTACCTGCTTGGTCTCCTTGGTTGACAGGTTGTAGAGGAATATTTGCAGATTTCCCAGGCTCATATCCGTCCAGATCAGATTCTTGTTGCTGATATCAGGGCTGCTGTGATCGAAGCTGTCCTCGGTTATCTGCGTCTCCTTTCCGGTTGTGATGTTGAACAAATGGACATTGAAGTTGCCGTCCCTATTGTCAGTCCAAACGACGTTATCTTCGGATATCGAGGGATTGGTGTGATTGAAAGGACCACTGGTTATGGATATATCGGCCAGTATCTCGAAGTCGAACATCTGGATGTCCGGATCGTTGGTTCCTTTCCGGTAATCGGTCCAGACCACTCCACGTTTGCTGATCGCCGGCTCCATCTTAATGCTGCCTGGAGCAAGAGCTATATCCGCGCTGGTCTCGATATCATAGAGATTGATGTCCGTGTGGTTGTTGAGGTAGGCGATGTAGCGGCCATAGACCCTGGGATCGGTCTGTATGCCTGATTTATTGATGGTCGTCTCCTTGCCGCTCGACAGATCCTTGAAGACGATATCGGATTCTCCTGTGCGGTTGTCCGCCCAGGCTACGATGTCTTTGCTGACCGAAGGGAACGACTGATCGCCCGGACCGGTAGAAACGGCGGATTCTTTGCCGGCGGAGATGTCATACATATAGATATCAAAATCTCCGGAACGCTTGTCCATCCATACAATCCGGTCATCGCTGATCTTGGGCCTGATCTGCTCGCCGTTTGCAGAGGATATCTCCACCTCATTTCTAGAGGAGAGGTCAAGAAGATGGATCTGATAGGTGCCTTTGCGGTCGTCCGCCCAGACCACTCTATTTTCGCTGATGTCCGGTTGAGTCTGGTTACCCTCTGCGGCGATGATCGCGGACTCGGTTTTGTTGATGACATCATACATATAGATGTCCCCGTTACCTGAGCGCATATCCTGCCAGACGATGCGTTCACCGGACACGGCAGGACTGATCTGGAAGAAGGGATCGATGCAAACCCATCTCTCCAGGCCGGTCTCCAGGTCGTACATGAATATGTCATAATTTCCACTCCTGTTGTCCGACCAGGCTACGACGTATTCATCTATTGCAGGCTGCAGCTGCTCTGAGCCCACAATGATCGCTATAGGACGCTCCTTTCCAAAGTCAGCCCCGCTGGCAGCTCCTGCCAAGAGGAGGGCCGCCGTTATGATCAAAAGCCTAATTGCCTTATGCATCTCATCACTCTGTGATCGATCTATGATGTTCTTCCTCGATACTTGTCTGATGGTTTTGGCGAACCACTATAAGGACTTTTCTCGACGTTTGCCGTGATCAATGCAAAAGAATTTGGATGCATTGTCGGCGGCAGCCAAAGGCAATGGTACTCTATTCAGGGCCTGAATGGATCGATCCGGCCCTCTAACGGATCATCGCGAGAGGCCAGTACATGGGCCAGAGCGGAAATATCCCGAGACCTATGACTGGCTCTCCACGTTAGATCCTCTCCAGGATCTCGCTTAATCCTTTTTGAAAGCTACTCCTCCCAAATCAGCAACGACTTTATACTCCTTCCTATAACCCCTAACACGCCGGGAGGAACTTTAGTTGAAGGATTATCTCACGATGGAAGATGTCAAACTCGATAATAAAAGGGTCCTGGTTAGAGTCGACTTCAACTCCCCCATGGACCCGAGCGGAAATATCCTGGATGACAAGCGGATCAAGAGCCATTTAGATACTTTGCGCGCTCTGGAGGATTGCCGGGTGGTCCTCATGGCCCATCAGAGCAGGGCGGGAAAGAAGGACTATACCACCATGGAAGCCCATGCCCGCTCTGCCACCAGACTCCTTCGACGCGATGTTGCCTATATCGATGACATCTTCGGCTCTCATGCTCGAGAGGCCATAAGATCCCTAATGCCAGGGGAGGTTCTTCTACTGGAGAACACCCGCTTTTATGCAGAAGAGAACATGAACCGCACGCCTGCCGATCATGCTAAAAGCCATATGGTGAAGAGGCTGGCTCCTCTATTCGATCTTTTCATAAATGACGCTTTTGCCGTCTCCCATCGCTCTCATTGCTCTGTGGTCGGATTCACCGAGATCCTGCCCAGTATTGCCGGCCTTCTGATGGACAAAGAGATCATTGCTCTGGATAAAGGGCTGAAGGGCGATGAGCATCCCACGATCTACTCCTTAGGAGGTACCAAAGCGGACGACTCCATCAAAGTGATAGAGAATGTGCTGCGGCGCGGCGGAGCGGATAAGATTCTGACCTCTGGGGTTGTAGCTACTGTTTTCTTGATGGCAGCAGGAATCAATATTGGTGAAGCCAATCGAAAGTTCGTAGAGGATCAGGAGTATCTTGAGCAGATACCGATTGCAGCTAAGCTTCTGGCAGAATATCCGGACAAGATCGCAATGCCGGTGGATGTGGCCCTGAATAAGAATGGAGAGAGGATCGACGTCGCAGTCTCCGCCATTTCCAACGATCTGCCTATAGCGGACATAGGTCTGGAGACCATAGTCGATTATTCCAAAGAGCTAAAGGATGCTCGGGTTACAGTCATGAACGGGCCGGCAGGTATATTCGAGCAGGAGAAGTTCAAATTGGGGACATCTGAGCTCCTGAAGGCCTCTGCCGAGTCGGGCTACTCCATCGCCGGCGGAGGGCATAGCGTGGCCGCCATCGAACAGCTGGGGCTGGAACCCAAGTTCTCTCATGTGAGCATGGGCGGCGGTGCGTGCATCACTTATCTCTCGGGAGAGCCCCTGCCGGGAATTGAAGCCCTGAAAAAGTACGCTCTAAAAGTGCGCAAGGCTTAGAAAAGAAATATCAGGGCAGCAGCTCTGCCACCCTATTTCTGCATTCCTGCAGGAGGGCTTCAGGATCGCCCCCGGCATCAAAGGAGGCTGCTGAACTGTGGCCTCCGCCGTCACCTCCATGGGCCCTGCCGATGTCACCCTGGATCTGGTTGAGGTTCAAGCCTGCATTCGCTGCTTTGCGGCTGGACCGGGCGCTGATCCTGACCCGATCGCCATGCCTTCCGGCAACAAAGGCCACGTCTGCCCCCAGATCTATCAGCGCTGCTGCCGCTGAGCCCTCGAAGGAGTTAATCCTTGAGGCGGCTATCAGCCATTCTCCCTGGCGCTCGATCTTTGCCCGGGAGACTGCCTTGAGGACCGCTATCCTCTGAGAGATGTCCGGGGCAACGGATAGGGTCTGCAATGCCTCTTCATAATCAAATCCTCCTGCCTCCAGTAGCTCTGAGGCTGCCATAAATGACTCCGCGCTGGCCCGCTTGAACCGTCCAGTATCCGAGATAATCCCCGCCATTAACCCCAGGGCCATCTCCCTGCTCGGCTGCCGTCCATTGTCCTTCAGGATCTTCCAGACGATCTCCGCAGTGGATTTGGCCGGCCTTTGGATATAGAATTCTGCCTCTCGGGTCAGCCCTTCATCCTGGTGGTGGTCTATGAGTCCATATCTGGCAAGCTGGATTCTGCCCAGCTGCAGCTGGACGGATGTGTCCACCACCACAATCAGATCCCAGCCCTCTTCTGAGGGGTCGATCAGTATATGTGCTCCTATGATATCAGATAGAGCCTCTCCGGTGCGGCTCAGGTCGTCCATCGCCCCCACTGTCCCTCCGAAGGCTCCGGCCAGGGCAAAGGCGCTCCCTATGGCATCAGGGTCGGCGTTGCGGTGGCACAGGTACAGGACGCTTTTGTATCTGCTGATGATGGAGCCGAACTCGGCCTCCGAGATGAGCATAAGAGAATTTGTTAAATCCAAAGAGATAAGTTCTTCCCCGCCAGACAATATTTTATGCTCTTTAAGGATAGATCCCAGGCAGGAAAGGTGCTGGCCGGGGCCCTGGACGGGTTTATGGGCCAGGATTCGGTGGTCTATGCCCTTCCCAGAGGTGGGGTGGTCCTGGGATATGAAGTAGCCCGCCACCTCGATGCTCCACTGGATCTGCTCATAACCAGAAAGATCGGCTATCCCGGCAGCCGGGAATGCGCCGTCTGCGCAATATCCGAGGACGGGGAGATGATATGTGACAGCTTGGGCGCTTCGCACCTGGATCCCGTTTGGCTCGGCGTCCGGGCAGAAGAGGAGATGGAAGAGGCGAACAGACGGCGAAGAGCCTATCTTAAAGGCAGACCGCCCCTGATGGCTGGAGGGAAGGTGGCCATAGTGGTTGACGACGGCATGGCCACCGGGCTTACCGTCCTCCTGGCCATCATGGTGCTGAAAAAGCAGCATCCTAAGAGGATAGTGGTTGCCGTTCCCGTCTCGTCGATGGAGGCAGCAGAGAGGATCAGAAGAGAAGCCGATGAGCTTGTCGCCCTAGATGTGCCCCCTGATTTCTGTTCAGTGTCCGAGCATTACGAGGAGTTTGCACAGCTTGAGGATGAGGATGTCATCCGTCTGCTCAAAGCGGCGGAAAAGAGGGAATAGTACGTCTCCCGATCAAAACGGTCTGCTTTGACTGTAAATAACTAACTTAATTGGAGCCTATTATCTATTATCGATATCGAAGATTGATATCGAAGCTCATCGAGTTTAAGGGGGGGCGGATCATGAATATCCGCGGGTTCTGGTTACGCCCTGGATTAGGAAAGCTATTAACATCTATAACGCCAATTAGGTAAGTGAGAGATATGCAGCAAGAATTGAGGCTATTGCCAAACCTGGAGGGAATCGACGCGGAGACTGCAAGGCGGCTGCAGTCATGCCTGGATTGTGAGTTCGCCTGCACACCCGTTCGATATTTCCTGACCAGAAAGGCGACATTCCTCGCTTGCTCGAAAAAGCCCTTGTCCATAAGAATCTCGGGATTTAGCGAGCTCTTCCAGTCCAGACAGCTGACCTGCTGCAACATCGACAACCCAGAAGACCTGGAAGTGAGCATGGATTCCTGCGAGATGCTCTTTTTGTCGGCAAGAGAGCCGGGCGTCCTCTATCTGAAGGAGGGAATGTGCTCCGTCAGCGGGCCGAAGCGCTCTGATCTGGCCAAGGAGATTGATCGCCCGGCCAGGGTTCTGGATGAGCTGCCAAGAAGGGATCCGGATGTGGTGAGGATGGACGAGAGGACATTCCGCCAGACGGGGACGATCTCTGTCCAGAGTCCTTTCACTCTGGTGATCCTGGATGGTCTGCCTGGAGCGGCCAAGCTATGAACGAAATCAGGGAGATTTCCAGCCTCTTGGACCGAGAGCTAGAGGCGATAAAGCACTCTTCCACCAATGATCTAGCTTCTGAGAAGATAGGCGGGAAGGCCTCTTCCAGGGTGGTGAAGCTTCTGAATCCCAAGGCCATCACCTCTGAGAATAAGATAGAGGTTATGGGGCCGGCGTTCCTGATAAGCCTGGCCGAACTGAAGAAGGCAATCAAAAACCGCTACAAAACGCCGGGGCGGAATATATTCCCGGAGGTGGCCGACGACTTCGTATTCAAGAACGGCATGGATGCCATAAACAGGCTGAGCAACTTCGACACCAGCCAGGCGGCAAGCGATCTGGTCAATCTGTCCAGGCTGGTGAAAGTGCCTTCTGACTCGGAAAAGGTCGCTCTTGTCAGAAGGATAAAGCCGCTGGAGCTGGTGGACGAGTACATAATCGATGGCAAGCACACCAGCGGCATAATCCTGGGGAGCTTTGATCTTCCCCTGGTGGTTATGACCGACGATGGTGCTCAATTTGATTTTGAGAATCCCTCAGATGTCATGGGCACAGATAAGCGGCTGGAAGAGTCGATGTCCATCAACATGAAGAGCATAATGCTCATAGCCGAGCGGGTGGACGACAACACCATTCAGACCACCAGCGGGCTGAAGCATGTATTTTTGGGAAACACAATGGCAGTTATATCCCTGATCTGTCTTTTAATAGGCGCTTTCTCGCTAATTGAGCGCCGTCTGTTCTTTTTCATTATATTGTTCATCTGCGGAGTGGCCCTGGCGGTGGCCAGATATCTGCCCACCAGCTGGAACAGAGAGTTCTTTGGCGTCTCGGAGATGCAGGTGGTGGGCAATGGCTACATGGTCTTCAAGTTCTATGGAGATATGACATGATGCTTCTGGGATGAGAAATATCTCACCAATAAAGAGCAAAGCAAAGCTAATGAGCATAGCAGTATATAGCGGAGGAGTAGATGAGCGGAATAGATAGTGATATACTACGGGAAAAAATAAGAGAGAGGATGCCTAAGCCACCACATTTCTCTCTTGGAGCAACAGCTTTCATTGCCACTGCAATCATCTTATTGCTGCTGCTGGTTTTAGTGGGAGGATCCTTCATTGCCATAATCCCTGCCGGGCATGTGGGGGTGCAGGACCGGTTTGGGGTGGTCTCCGATACCGTGCTGAGTCCGGGATTCAACCTCAAAGATCCGCTCACCAGCGTCCACCAGATGAACACCCAGACCCAGCAGATAGAGTACAAGCAGGTAACCGGGACGTTGACCCGTGAGGGTCTGGAGATAAATCTGGACAGCAGCGTCCTGTGGCATCTTGATCCGGCCAAGGCTCCGGACATCTTCAGATCGGTAAGAGGAGACTATGTGGACACCAAGCTGACTCCTTCCTTCATGGGCCTGCTTCGAGCGGAGATCAAGAAGTACACTGCCGAGGACATTTACACCAATAAGTCGACTGAGATCCAGGCGGATGTGGAAAAGCAGCTCAAGCTGGAGCTGGATAGAACCGGCATCATCATCGAGAGAGTTTGGCTGAGGGGGATCTTCCTGCCGACTGAGCTCCAGGTGGCCATCACCACCAAGCAGCAGAAGCAGCAGCAGGCTCAGCAGATGCAGTTTACCATCCAGCAGTCGGAGAAGGAGGCGGAGAGGCTGGTGATCGAGGCCAAGGGAATTGCTGAGGCAAACCGGATCAAGGGAGAATCGGTAACGCCTACCCTGGTATCCTGGGAGTTCGTGCAGGCGATCAAGAACAACCCCAATGTGCTCTACGTGCCCATCGGCTCGGGCGGGGGAGAGGTGCTCTTCAACCTCCCCGCCCCTGAGCTGAAGAGCTGAGGGTGATTAAGGTTAATATTGATATGTGGAGGCTGTTTTTTTGTGCACGCCGCGAGTCGGCCTGCTGGCCTCCCTCAACGCCGGGGAGGCTTGGATACAATCGAGGTATGCCATTGAAGGATTTGAGTTATTTGCTATGCGGATAATGCTCCCCGAACACATAGAGCGGCCCGAAAGCTTCATGGCCCCTGGAAGATAGATATGGAGCCCGATTATGGTAACAGTGCTATGCAATGATGCCGAGATCGAGGTTCCGGATGGCGAGGTCTGCCAGATCTGCGGCTGCGAGCTGGAGGAGTTCGACGAGGTCACGGGCACGGGGATTCATGGGTACTATCACTGGATCTGCGTGAATCACGTGGATGCCTGAGAGGGCTTGCTTTATGTGGTGATTGCCTCCCCGCCCCCTTTGGGCCCAGGCCAGGAGGAATGCGGATGGCAAGATTCATAAACCAGCAGGTGATTGCATTATCCTCGATCTGCTGGAAGTCGATCGAATAGATGCAGGTCGTATGCGGGGATAACCAAGCCAGGCCAACGGTGATAGACTCAAGATCTATTCTCGCAGGAGTTCAAGGGTTCGAATCCCTTTCCCCGCACTCCATTTAATCATTTTCCAAGCATGAATTTACTTTTTGTGGATTCCTGGGAACATGCTCAATAGGCTGTGGAGGACTTGCTCTGCGCAAGAAGTTGTGACAAC
>WOYI011311919.1_pt1 | contig 13348 bp, 11 predicted proteins | sample 6423411 | NCBI WGS metagenome assembly WOYI01 (sample SAMN13441803, study PRJNA592873) | oil field metagenome | biome: oil field; feature: oil-well bore; material: oil-contaminated soil; isolation source: oil-contaminated soil from oil-well borehole | place: Germany: Wietze | collected 2016-10-18 ... | reverse complement strand
AAGACAACTCTAATCAAGGCTATTGTTGGCGATCTTAACGATTATTCGGGAAAGATATTTGTTTCTGGCAGAATAGGATACCCATCTCAGAATCCGGAAAGACAACGCGACTTTCCTATAAGGGTGAGAGAAGTGGCCGGAATGGGACTTTATGGGGAACGTGGAATTTTGAAAAGCTTTAGAAAAAGCGATTGGAGGAGAATGGAGGAACTCCTTGAAACAGTGGGAATTCTGGATCTGAAAGATAGGAAAGCCGGTACGTTATCCGGCGGTGAGTATCAACGATTGATGCTAGCAAGGGCATTGGCTTCCAATCCTGAATTGCTAATACTTGACGAGCCTGAAGCTGGTGTGGACGAGATGGGAAAAGCTTCTTTTTACAGGCTGCTGGATTCTCTAAAGAATGAGAAGAATATGGGAATATTGATGATAAGCCACGACATTGGAATGGTTTTCGAAGCATGCGATACTGTGATGTGTATCAACAAGACTCTTCATTGTCACACTGCGGCGGACAAAATCACGCCAGAAGAGCTTCAGGTGGCATTCTCCGGTGATTTTGATCTCTTCTTAAGGTCCAGGGACCACTTCGAGAGGGAACATAACATATGATTCAGGACTTTATTAGAGATATTATTGAATATACTTTCCTTAGAAACGCGATATTTGCAGCGATTCTCGTAAGTGCCCTTACCGGGCTTTTTTCAAGTGTAGTAGTGCTAAGAAAGATTGAGTTTATTGGAGACGGTGCAGCTCACGCAACATTCGGAGGCATTGCTTTCGGCCTGCTTCTAGGGACCGACTATATGTTTATGGCTGCGATCACTGCCGTGGTTTTTGCTGTTGCAGTAAGCTATTTTACGAGAAAGAATAAGTTGTCTGAAAGCAGTGTTATCGGAATGTTGCTTCCTTTGTCAATGTCATTGGGTGTAATTGCCCTCTCATTTGTGAAAGGTTACACCCCCGATGTAATGGGACTTTTCTTTGGGAATATTTTGATGGTAACTCCTGATGATGTTTGGATGCTTCTGATAGCTGACATTGCCGCAATAGTCTTTTTTACGGTATTTTATCGTGAGCTCTTATATTACTCTTATGATGAGGGGATGGCAAAACACTTTGGTGTGCCCGTTGGCTTCATACATTACGGAGTACTGATTGGTATAAGTCTCAGTGTGGTAAGTTCTGTAAAAATCGCTGGAATTATTCTGGTTACCGCATTCCTGGTGATTCCTGCGGTTACTTCGAAGCTCGTTGCACGTTCGTTTAGAAGTATGATTGTGATTTCGGTAAGCATGGCAGTTGTAGCAAGTGTTATTGGCATATTCATTTCATATGTGTTTGATATGCCCCCTGGACCAGTGATTGTTATAATGCTCTTCTTAGAGTTTCTGATGACGATCTCAATGAAAGGACTCATTCGAGATCGAATGTAATGAACTTGACAATCAGGCTCACCGATTGCGAACAAATCATGATATCAGAAAGCTTTGTGGATTTTACTGGCAGTATCGGTAGATTCTCTGATTCACTCAAGAATTACATTAATTCAGAGTGGAGGACTGGGGAACCCAGATTAAGGAAGGAGAATGGATATGAAGATAACCGTTCTATGCAATGACAAGGCTATTGAAGGCTTTGAAAGCGAACATGGTGTGTCTTTCTTCGTTGAATTAAACGGTAAGAACTATCTGTTTGACACGGGATCTACAGATATCGCAGTTAAGAATGCCAGAAAGCTTGGAATAAATCTCTCCAGAATTGAACTGATAGTAATTAGCCATGGTCACTATGATCATCTTGGAGGGCTGGGAAGTGTGCTTCGGGAGGCCGGGGGAAAGAAAGTGCTGGTGGGTGAAGGAAGCTTTGAGAGGAAGTTCAGTGAGACAACACTTTCCAGCCCTGAAGATGGGAGAACCGAATATGAACGCCGCGGAGCAATTGTCGAAACAGTGGGGACTTCAAAGGAAATTGCTGACGGAATCCATGTAATGACTGCAGCACCTTTTGTTACTGAAGAAAGACCTGGAGAAAAGCATGTGAAGATTACTGAAGGGATCAAGAAGAGAGATTTCTTCGACGATGAGCTCTCTCTGTCTGTTGTCGAGAATGGTAACGTGACAGTAATAACCGGCTGCTCACACAGGGGGATTGGTAACATTATAAGGCAGGCCTCGGGATTTGGAAAAGTGAAGAATGTGGTTGGGGGTTTACACTTGCTGCATAAGACAGAAGAGGAGCTCGAGGAGATCTTTGAATATCTATTGGGTTTCGATATCGATAATTTCCATATTGGTCACTGTACAGGTGACAACGTAGTGAAGAAGATCGCAGAAAGATTTCCTGCCGAAGTCCGAGAGCTTATGGCCGGTGATAGTTTTGAGTTTCATGATTGAAGCACTGTGATATGAGTTACATCCCATAATTTGTTTTCGATTATAGACATTAAGGAGGTTTATGAAGTGGATAGGATTTTGAATTTCGAGTATTTTTTGCCAACAAGGCTAGTATTTGGTGTTGGATCAGTAAACAGAATTGGAGAGTTTGCAAAGTCTTTGGGCAAAAAGGCACTAATTGTAACTGGTAAGAGCAGTACGAAAAAGACGGGTCTTCTTGACAGGGTTATAGCTATTCTAGAGAAGAATGGAGTAGAAACAGTCGTATTTGATGAGATAGTTCCAAATCCCCTTTCATCTACGGTTGATAAAGGCGCGGAGTTTGCGAACAAGGAAGGATGCGATCTAATCATTGGTCTCGGTGGGGGAAGCCCTGTAGATTCGGCAAAACTAATAGCTGTAGTCGCCAAAGATGGCGGTCATTGCTGGGATTATACGGGATCTGGGGGAGGAAGAGTTCCCAAATCGGCGTTACCAGTCATCGCTATTCCCACTACTCATGGAACCGGAACCGAGTCAGATCCCTTTGCAGTAGTGACGAATACTGAAACTAACGAGAAGATAGGTGTTGGATTTGATCAAACATTTCCTACAGTTTCCATTGTTGATCCCGAGGTTATGAAGACTCTTCCACCCTATCAAACGGCGGCAACTGGAATGGACGCTTTCTACCATGCTATAGAGTCCTACATAAATACAAACCACCAACCAACTTCGGACCTTCTCGCGTTGGAAGCCATGTCGCTCATCAATCATTACCTACCCATAGCTTACAGGGATGGCAATAACATCGAAGCTAGAACAGCTCTTGCATGGGCAAGTACCGCGGCAGGCATTTGTGAAACACTTTCGGGCTGTATTGCAAATCATTCCCTCGAGCATCCCATAAGCGCCCATTATGACGCCACACATGGAGCCGGACTTTGTGCAACCGGTCCTGCATTCTTTGATTACATCAGGCCTCATACAAAAGAGAGACTGGCCAGAGTAGCTCAAATAATGGGAGCTCCTGAAAGTGAAATAGATATCGATAGGCTTTCAAAAATGTCAATAGAAATAATACACAGGCTTCAAAAAAGCGTTGACATCGATATAACTCTAGAAGAACTTGGAGTAGAGAAGTCTATGCTTGGCAGGCTCGCTGAGGATGCTATGAGAACGATGGGAGCTCTTGTCGAAGTGACACCGGGCAACCTGAAAACTAAAGACCTGGAAAGGATATTGGAAATGTCTTACTGATCATGAGCTGCAAAAGAGAGTTTAAATTGGCGAGAATATAAGTTTCCTAGAATCTCTCGCTATGTCCAGAAGAACGGGGGTTGACTCAGTTCACCCTCCGTTTCTTTGTTTCTTACGAGGACAGCCGAGATCGATGCGTATTCAGGGGTCAGAGGGGTGAGGATAATGAAGGAGAAAACGTCCTTGGTCCTTCGGGAAGATCAGTTGCAAGTTGCCTGTTCCAAGTTGCAAGGATAAGAACCGCTGTGCGCTTAAAAGCGGAGAACCCGCTGAGTGCTGCTGAAAAAACGTCCTTGGTTCTTCGTTCCGACGCTGCGCGTCCAGGTTCTTGGTTCTTCGTTCGGGACCAGATCCCGAAACTAGTTCGGGATGACAGCGAATGGTTATTCCTAAAGGCCAGATTCTGTCATTCCGACAAAGTTCCTGGTCGGAATCTTGATGCTATTGCTTCACAGCTCTCCTCGGCGAAAGGATAACCATAAAGCGGAGAACCGGTTTTTCTTGATCTTCCGACCCCCAACCTGCTGCCCCCGACCATGGCTTTCATCTGTGCCTCAATGAATGGTTTGACCAAGAACGAAGAACGGATCTTCGCTCTGGAACGAATAACAGGTTTTTCTCTTACACGCCGGCGGAGAACTAGTCTCTCTGGATCTTCCTACCTTCGACCACCAACCTCTAACCTCGTCCTGCTTCTTCAACGACTTCCTTCCATCTTCTGCAGGCATGGAAGTGTCCATCCTCTATCTCCTGAAGCTGAGGTTCTTCCTTCTCCCAGCATTCTTCTTTTGCATAAGGACACCTGGGATGGAATCTGCAGCCCTTTGGAATATTGGCAGCGGAGGGGATCTCTCCCTTTATAGGTACTACCTTGGGTTTGTTTACCTTTCCTGCGACCGGTTCACATACGGCAGCAATGAGAGCCCTTGTGTATGGATGAACGGGATTGTCTATCACGTCATCGGGATCTCCTATCTCTATTATCTTTCCAAGGTACATGACCGCTATCCTGTCCGTGAAGTATCTCGCAGTAGAGAGATCATGAGTTATGTAGAGATAAGTCAGTCCGAGATCTCTCTGCACTTCCTTCATCATGTGGAGTATCTCTGCCCTGGTTGAAAGGTCTATCATGGATACGGGTTCATCTGCAACGAGCAGTTCGGGATTGAGAAGAAGAGTCCTCGCAGTAGCGGCCCTCTGTCTCTGACCACCGGATAACATGTGGGGATACCTCACAAGGAATTCATCTGGAGGATTGAGCTTGACTTCCATTAAAGCCTTCTCTATCATCTTCATTCTTGCATCCCTGTCTTCTCCTAGTTTGTGTATTATGAGAGGCTCTTCCATAACGTCCCTTATCTTGAACCTCGGGTTCATGGAAGCGTATGGATCCTGAAAGATCATCTGTACGTTCCTTCTGTATCTCTTCAGTTCATCTTTCTCTATATGAGTGACATCCTCTCCGTTTAGAAACATGGTGCCCTCTGTAGGCTCGAGGAGTTTCATGATAAGCTTTCCCGTTGTAGTCTTTCCACATCCTGACTCTCCGACAAGACCGAATATCTCGCCCCTGTTTATTGAGAAAGATATACCGTCAACGGCCTTCACATAATTGTGTTCACCCTTGAAGAACTGGGATATGCTTCTTCTTATTGGAAACCACTTCTGAAGGTCTTTCACTTCAATGATCTTTTCGGTCATCTCTTCTCACACCTCCAGCAGGCCACCATGTGTTCCTCTTCTATCTCAATAAGGGGTGGTTCTTCTTCTCTGCACTTATCCATAGCGAGGGCGCATCTCGGATGAAATCTGCAGCCCGATGGAGGTTCCAGTAGATCAGGAGGAGCACCGGGGATGAACGATAGTTCGCTTACCTTCGCGTGAAGTCTGGGAGTTGCAGCCAGCAAGTTTCTCGTATACGGATGACAGGGACCCTGTTCTCCGTATATCTGCTGGTTTGTTCCTATCTCCACTATCTTTCCGGCATACATGACTGCTATCCTGTCTGACACCTCCGCCTCCGTTGCAAGATCGTGAGTTATGAAGATGAATGAAAGGTCGAGTTTCTCTTTAAGGTCTTTGAGAAGGTTTATAATCTGGGCCTGCACTATAACATCCAGGGCTGTGGTAGGTTCGTCACAGATTATTACCTTCGGTTCGAGAAAGAGTGCGGTGGCGATGGCGATTCTCTGTTTCATTCCTCCTGAGAGTTCATGTGGATATCTCTTTACCATATCGCCTGAGAGTCCAACTAGGTTGAGATACTTCTCTATCCTCTTTCTCGCTTCTTCCCTCTCCATCTCCCTGTGTTCCTGCAAAGTCTCCATCATCTGTTTGCCTATTGTGTAAACGGGAGTGAGAGTATTCATAGCACCCTGAAAGACCATGGAAATCTTCTCCCAGCGGATGTTCCTTCTCATTTCATTCTCACGCAGAGGAGTCATGTCTATACCGTCGATCACAATCTTCCCACCGGCAATCTTTCCGGGGGGAGTGGGCATCTTAAGGAGTGCGAAGCCTGTGGTTGTCTTTCCACAGCCGGATTCTCCAACAAGACCTAGAGTCTCTCCCTTTTTCAGAGAAAAAGAAATGTCGTCTACAGCCTTAACCACACCTTTGCTCGTGTAGTAGTAAAGCTTGAGGTTATCTACAGTCAATATGTTATCCATAGTCGCTACCTCGTCTTCAGTTTCGGGTTCAGTATCTTATCCATTGCAAACCCGACAAATGCGAATGTCATTCCCATGAAGGCTATTGCCATCCCCGGCGGTACTACCCACCACCACATCCCGCTCAGCATCGCGCCTCCGCTGTTAGCGGCCTGTAATATCTGCCCCCAGGTTACAATCGTGGCATCTCCAAGGCCCAAAAGACTTATCGTGGCTTCTACGACAATTGCGCCCGGTACATTGAGCGCCATCGAAGCGAAGGCGTAGGGGATAAGCAGCGGCACCATATGCTTGAAGATTATTCTTGTATTAGATGCCCCGAGAGCTCTTGAGGCCTCTATGTAGGTCTCTTCCTTTATCTGGAGTCCCATGCTCCTGACAGTCTTGACCGGTCCCACCCAGTAGAATATACACATTATTCCTATCATTACCCATATGTTTGGCTTGAAGACTGCACTCATTACGATGAGAACGGGAAGCATTGGAACACTTATGAATATCTCGAATATCCTCTGCATGAGGGAGTCTTTCCATCCGCCAACGTAAGCGCTTATGACACCATACACGACACCAATTGAAACTGAAACAAGTGCTGTAAGGAGTCCGATAAGCATTGCCCATTTCACGCCGGCAATTACCCCGCTCCAGATGTCTCTCTTGGAGTTATCCGTTCCAAGAATTCCATGCACCCTTCCCGCAACAGTCACGAAGGCGTCCTCTATCTTTTCCTCTGCTTTTTGAAGCAGGAGAGTTACCTTCAGTTTGTATATTCCGACGAGAGGAGAAGGACTTCTAAATATCCCTTGCTTTGCTTCGGAGAAGAGCACATCGGTGGTCTTGATCGTCTGAAGCTGGACCCCTTCTGAAGGAGAGTATTTCTTGCCAAAATTCATTGCTGCAGTCTGCGCCGATCTGTCTATAGAGACTCTGGCATCCTGAGTTGGAGACATTTCAAGCTGCTTTCTATATAGATCAATTGAAAGGCCGTCGGGCCTTTGAATCGAGATAACCACAGTGGGCTTACCAACTCCAGAGGCGTGGAAAACAACATCTGAAGGAGCAACAGATGCGGAGTAATCATATTCAAAGACATATTCCTGTATTCTCATTGCGCCCGCTAGGGTCTCTGAAAAAGCGTATTCCTCTATGGATTCCGAAACAGCGCGTTTCTTTGAGGTGAAGAGATTTATCCACGAGGGCGGCGCGCTCGAGGGGAGATCTTGCCAGTAAGTTATATCTCTCCACTTTTCATTGGCTTCTGGATAAGGTACAATGAGCGGTTCGAAAATTAGAATACAGATGAATATTGCAAGAAAGATAAGACCGAACACTCCAGATCTAACCTTTCTGAATTCTCTCCAAAATTCGCTTGCCGATCTTCTGAAATCACTTACAGTCACTGTCTTCCACCTACCTTGATCCTTGGATCAAGCAAACCATAGATGAGATCCAGGATTACAAGACCGCAAATATATAACCCCGTAGTTATTGCAAGGTTTCCCATAAGAACTGGAACATCATTCTGCTGTAAAGCAATCCAGTATAGGTTTCCCATTCCTGGCCAAGAAAAAATCCCTTCGTACACTATGTTGCCTCCCACAGAGGCTAGCAAAGCTAAAAGTGACATTGTGACGATTGGCGGCGCCGATGTTCTCATCGTGTGGCCGTATAATACCTTTCTTTCGGGAATTCCCCTAGCTCTTGCTGCCATTATGTAGTCGTCCTGAAGTACTCCAAGGACTATGTTTCGCGTAAGGAAGGCGCGCCCCCAAAATCCAATAACAACAAGTGTGAGTACCGGAAGGGCAAGATGATAAAGAAGGTCGAAGAAATATGAGATGCCTTCTGGAGGGGGTGTGGAATGCAGCCCGCCAGAAGGAAAGATCTTCACTCCGTAGGCGAAGAACATGATCATGATCATCCCCAGCCACCAGGAGGGCATGCCAAAAACCACCATTGTTCCAACTGAGGTGCTCTTATCCAGAAATCCGCCGGCTTTTTGAGCTTTCTTTAGTCCGAGAAGAAGACCTAGAACAATGTCTATGAGCATTGCTACAGAAAAGAGGAGAAGAGTCTTGGGAACTGCTTCGGAAACAACATCCCACACACTTCTGCTGCCTTTTGAAGACCTTATTATTGTGGAATTTCCGAGATTCAGAGTTAACGTGTCCCATGTTCGCCACATTATTCTCTCAGCAACAGGTTTGTTCAGGCGATAGAGAGAGTATAGATCGTTTCTCCGATTTATGACGTAGTTCTCAAGCTGACTTTCATTGAGACTTGTCATTCGCATCGTCTCGCCCCTGATTTGTTCCTCGATCTGCGCCCTCAACGTCTGTTCCATGACAGTGTTGAATAGAGCCGAGAAAATAAAGATCAGAATTGCATACATCAATAGCCCATAGAGAACTCTTTTGATTGCATATTTCCAGTACATAACTCACCTCGATAAACGGATGAATTCTTCTGTTCATTCATGAAATGCGGTTCAATTTGATTTGCTCTTGAGCCCTGTAGGACAATCATTTGAATCTCTATAGCTTTGACAACTCTCTTCACTACGCTACTGACACCTAGCTTTTTTCATGCGGCATTGACAGTCTTAGGAAAGGGCTTAAAACGACACAATAGGGAAAAACGCATCTGCAACATCTGCCATTCTTAATGGACAAACTGTATTGCAAGAACACAAAAAACATTAGGAGGCTCTAAGTACTCAAAGCAATTATATACTATAAAAACTGATATTTAATTAGCTCGCGCGATATAATCTAGGAAACCAAACTTGCGGAGGTAGTGAATTTGTCCTATTTCAATGCGGAAACAATAAGGCGTTTTACATGGTTCAATGAGCCAGAACAATGGGAATTGGAGGACGGGAATCTGATCGTCAGGACAGATGCTCCAACAGATTTCTGGCAGAGAACACATTATGGGTTTCGAAATGACAATGGACATTTTCTGTTTCTCTCTCTAACAGGCGATTTTTCTCTGGTTGTCGGAGCCAAATTCTCTCCAGTGAACCAGTATGATCAAGCTGGAGTTATGGTAAGAGTTTCTCCTTCTTGTTGGCTTAAGAGTTCGGTTGAATTCGAGGGGTCTGATCCTTCCAAACTGGGAGCAGTGGTAACTAATTCAGGTTACTCAGACTGGTCAACTCAAAATGTTCCGGTCGAAACGAAAAGCCTCAGAGTACGAGTTGACAGGAAAGGTCCTGATTATTCCGTTTATGCTTGGCAGAACGGATGGGTTCAATTAAGACTTGCCAGGCTACTGGAAGACGACGGGAAGTTTCCTGTTATGGTGGGGCCTTACTGCTGCAGCCCAAAGGGTAGCGGTTACAGAGTGGTTTTTGAAGAGATCTCCTTACAGTCTGAATGATTTTTTGCCACAAGAGAACACCGTCGATGGTTCTTTCTAAAAAGCACTTCTTGAGTTGCTTATGAGCTTTTGTGTTTATGCTGATTGATATTGTTCTATTGAAGTGGCACTCTCGAACGATCCACGGTTTCATTTGTTTGTATCTTGATCTTGAAGGTTCCTACCGGCTGATCATTCGATGCGTTCTCACTGTAGTAAAACTCTAGTAAAGATTCTCCGAATTCGGTAGGTCTCAAGTGGAATACTGAATACGAGACTTCCGAGTACTCAGCTTCATAAGGGTTCTGAATAAACTGAAATTTCGTATCCAGAGAAGAGATTTTCCATCCACTATCTGTGGAAAGGGCCTTCTTAAGCCTTATAATCAAGGTCTGATGGGTTTCAATTTCAATTGCTCTACCATTATCTGAGTCCTGAACAATGAAAACTTCTTTAAAAGGCTCGGTAACGATCAATGTGGCTTCGAAGGTTTTTTCCGGGGGTACGTCGTCCCATGGGCTTCCGTAAGCAAATTCGAGAGTAGCCTCTCCATAGTTCATTCCTTCAAAGTAGTAGACCTGCTCAACTTTTTTTGCCAGACCAGAAGAGTCTTCAAAGACTCTGGTTTCACTTTCCTTCGGCTGACGAACAATCCCAGGAGTTGTCAATGCTATACGCCAGTTGAGGCTGGAACTGACTGTAGATTCGAGAACTACTTCTATCGGTTCATTAAGCCCAACAGTGAAAGTCTTTCCCAAGTCTGACGCATGAATGATAAGGGGTTCAACGAAATACTCCTCAACCTGAACAAGCATAGAACAGCTTTTTATTGGAACAATGTCCCATGAAGAACCAAAGGAAAAGACTACGGGAGAAGATCCTGAACCAACGACTCTGAAGCCGAAAACATCATAGCCGCTACCGGCTTCCTTTGGTTCTTCATAAAATGGATCCGAAATGAGTCTCAATACGTCTTCTTCGAGACTTTCCACCCTCCAGAAGTAGCCGGCGCCTGGATTTGAAGGAAGCATAACAGTAAAATCGTCTCCAACTTGCATGTCCAGAATCCTTTCCGAGTCTTGTAGCGTGAAGATTCTTTCTCCAGGCGTCTCCGATAGTAGATCACAGTTGGCCTCATCTCTTAGATTACTTTCTACAGCCTCTTCTACCCTTCTGTGAAAATCCTCGACAATCAATTTGAAGGCAGCGGCCTCTTCAATCATTGGAAAGTGTCCACTGTTCATAAAGGTAACAAATTCACTTTCGAAGGCTCCTACTTGATAGATCGCTGTGTGAATAACGCCTGGAAAACTTTCCAGACCGGCGCAGACGAGAACAGGCACATTAATATCGGGGAGTCCGCAAGATAAGTCAAACCCACGCAGTTTACCGTTAATGAAGGTTGGATCATCACCCCAGAAGAGATTGTATGTATCCATGTTAATCAAATTCTTAGCGATTGAGTACTCTCTTTCAGACTCGGAAGAATTGCCAAACAAGAGTTCAAACTTGTCAAGATTTTTCGTCAGCTCCTGGACTCTAGCTTCGAACAAGGCTGAATCGATTGCCGGATAGTTTAGTCTAGGGTTAACAATCACAAGACTAAGTAGTCCGGGAGGATTTGTGAGAGCTAATCCTGTGGCAACTGCGCCCCCAAAACCATGGCCAATCAAATGAAACGAATCAATATTCAGTGAATAAATCAGCGCGGCCAGTTCCGAAATGTAATATTGGAAAGTAAGATCTAATGAGGATAAGTTCTGGGACATTCCACTCCCTAACTGATCGTACCTCAGAGACTTTCCATGATTAAAAACACCTTTCATATAAGAGCTGTCAAGGCCAGGTCCGTCGCCAACAATTACGATAAATTCACCTTCTGCGTCCTCATGCAATTCATAATAGATTTTGTTCCCGTTGAACGATATCTGTCCTTCATATGGTAGGCAGACTGTTGACGCAAACAACAGCACTGCAGCAAAGGCAATTCCTAAGCGGGACACGCTAATAAACTGGTTGTCACTGTTCTTTCCCATTTTTTCGATCTCCTCATGAAACAGTCAGAAGCTCTCTAAGTAACCATTCTAAATCGCTCGATGATGAACGCAAACCACAATGAGATTCCTGAAAGGAGTTTCTAGTGGACATGAAGCCATACACACATCGGTGAATTTCCTCTGTTATTCCACGCGTAGTAGGGAATGAGAGAAAATCTAACATTCTTGCCCTTGCTCTTGACTGAACCAAGAGAACTGTATAGCTTCTTATCCCAGTCATCAAGATCATAAGCTATTCCCTTACCACTGATAACAACTGGATTCCCATCCAGAGCTTCACTCTCGGATAGTTCGAAGTTTCTTTTCGAAGGAACCGACAACGTTCGTACATCAAAAGAGGGGTTGTCTACACCTTCTGCACAATATATTAACGGACCTCTTTGGATGGCCACCTTATCAGTATTCTCTCTCAAAAGCGGATTTGCTGTCATCATTCGGATTCGCATCCGAAGAGTCAGTGAAACTTCAGTCTTGCCCTTCCAGTTTCCTTCAAGTCTGACAAATCCCTTTTCCGGTCTTATCTTTTGCTTCACACCGTCAATTTGAAGGTCGAAATCCCCATCCGTCCATTCTGGAATTCTCAGGAGAATGGAGAGATTTGTATCAAGATCTGTAGAAATCACGAGATTCACTTCTTCAGAATGAGGGTAGGCTGTCTTCTGAACGATTGACACCTCTCCGTCTCTGAAAGGACTGGACGCTCTACTTGCTTCATAGAAATTGACTCTTATCTCATCGAGTGTTGTTCCGTAATGATAACCCCCGAATGAGGTTAGAAGCCTGGCAATGTTCGGGGGACAACAGGCACACTCAAACCATTCCTCTCTGTTGTGGTTACCGACATCTTCAAGTGGGTTGACATAGAAGTAGCGTCTCCCGTCAAGAGAGATTCCCGACAAGACACTATTATATAAAGACCTTTCAAGTACATCGAGGTACTTCGCATCACCAGAGATCATATACATTCGCCAGTTCCAGAAAACATTTGCAATCGCGGCACATGATTCGGAATAGGCTCTCCTGCTTGGCAATTCATATGCTTCTCCGAAAGCCTCTCCTTCATATCTTGATCCAGCTCCGCCCGTAATGTACATTTTTCTTGATGTCAGATCTATCCACAGCCTCTCGAGAACGGCTAGAAGTGTTTCGTCGCCTGTCTCGAGAAATACGTCGGCCGCTCCTGTCAGCAAATAAAGCATTCTAACCGCGTGCCCAGCGAGTTCCTTAAGGTCTCTGAAAGATACGTGGTCGATATGGTATTCATCACCACCGACGTAACCTTTTCCTCGATTGTCAATGAGCCTTTGGGCAAATTCCAGATAATTGCGATTACCAGTCTCACGGTGCAGTTCTACCATTGCCATTTCCAGTTCCGGATGTCCGGTAGTCACCTCACAGTCATCATCGGGAAAAGTTTTCAGGATGTTGTCGGCCACACGCACACATGCGTTGAAGAGAGACTCATTGCCGGCAACTCTTTTATAGGCTATTCCTGCCTGAATAAGATGACCTGCGCAGTAGAGCTCATGCATGCTCTTCAAGTCTTTCCATCTCTCCGATGCTCTTTTGCCTGTGAAGTAAGTATTAACGTAACCTCCTTCACTTTTCTTCTGAACACTCTCTATAA
>WOYI010222907.1_pt1 | contig 13348 bp, 15 predicted proteins | sample 6423411 | NCBI WGS metagenome assembly WOYI01 (sample SAMN13441803, study PRJNA592873) | oil field metagenome | biome: oil field; feature: oil-well bore; material: oil-contaminated soil; isolation source: oil-contaminated soil from oil-well borehole | place: Germany: Wietze | collected 2016-10-18 ... | reverse complement strand
TGCTGCTAAGGGGATTCGAACCCCTGTCGTCGGCGTGAAAGGCCGACATGATTGGCCTCTACACTATAGCAGCATGCACAATGTGCTATACAACTTCGATGCCCGGGGATAAAAAAGTTGTGCCGGAGGAGGGCCGGGCGGCCGGCCGGAGACCGGGGTTCCCTACTTGTTAATCGGGGATCCTTCCTTCTGGGTGGCGGTTTTGTAGGCCGCCATCAACTGCCGGGTGATGGGGCCGGGCTTGCCGTTCCCGATGACTCTGCCGTCGATCTCGCGGATCGGGCCGACCTCCGCCGCGGTTCCCGTGACGAAGACCTCGTCGGCCGCGTAGAGATCGAAGTAGCCCAGGTTCCGCTCGAGGAGGGTGAGGCCCATCGACGCCGCAAGCTCCAGCACGACCAGGCGGGTGACGCCGCGCAGGTTGTTCAAGGTCGGCGGGGTGATGATGACGCCGTTCTTGACGACGAAGATGTTATCCCCCGACCCCTCCGAGACGTTGCCGTGGATGTCGAAGAAGATTGCCTCGTCCACGCCGCGGTAGTTCGCCTCGATCTTCGCGAGGATGTTATTGAGGTAATTGAGGCTTTTGACGTTCGGCGGCATCGACTCCGGAGGAGTGCGCCGGACCGAGACGCAGACCGCCCGGAGGCCCTTCTCGTAGAGGTCGCCGTACATCGCGCCCCACGTGACTGCGATGATGATGACGGTCGGCTTCGGGCACTTCCGGGGGTCGAGGCCGAGGTCGCCCTTGCCCCTCGTCACGATCGGGCGGATGTAGGCGTCCGTTAAGTTGTTCTTCCGCAGGGTCTCCTTGATCGCCTCGGCCATCTCCTCTCTTGAGATCGGAACGGCAAGGTCGATCGTCTTTGCCGAGTCGTAGAGCCGTGCAAGATGCTCGTCAAGACGGAAGACCCTTCCGTTGTAGGCGCGTATCCCCTCGAAAACGCCGTCGCCGTAGAGGAGACCGTGGTCGAAGACCGAGACCTTCGCCTCCTCTTCGGGGACGTATCTGCCGTCAAGGTAAATGATCATGCAACCAGTATGGTCCCGGTTTGTTTGTATGTTTTGCGTTTTATACCGTCGGACCACCCTGCGGTGACCGATAAAAATAGTGCGGGGGCCTCCCCGCCGCTCATGCCTATGTCCGGCAGCAGTCCACGAAGTGTCCGAGCATTCCCCGGCTCGCCACCGGGTGAAGGTGCGTGTAGCTCCCGAGCGTCCGGTCGCTGACCGCACCGTCACACCCGCCCTCGATGCCGCTCCCGCGGCTGAGCCGGTAGGCGTAGTGCGTCCCGGGTGCAAGGCGGACGCTGCTGTAGTGGAACTCGTGACCCTTGAACGCCGCCTCGCCCATCAGGCTCCCGGCCGCGCTCGTCCCCACCACGTAGCCGAGCATCCGCCTCTCGGGCATCCGGGTCTCGCCGGAAAAGACCCCGGCGAGTTCGTAGGCCTTCTCCGTATCCGCGTCCATAAACCCGGGGGCGAGGACCATCCGGTTGGTGAGGTAGATGAGCCCCCCGCACTCCGCGTAGATTGGCGTGCCGTTCCGGGAGACCTCGCGGAATCCCTCCCGCATCGCGGTGTTCGCCTCGAGTTCAGGGCCGAAGAGCTCCGGGTAGCCGCCGCCGAGGATGTAGCCGTCGGCCTCCGGCAGCCGGTCGTGGATCGGGGAGAACGGGACCACCTCAGCGCCGAACGACGCCAGGACGTCGAAGAGGTCGGCGTAGTAGAAGTTGAAGGCCTCGTCCAGCGCGACACCGATCCGGACGTCCGGATCGCAAGCCGCATACATGGACCCCTCCTCCGCTGGCGGGAGAGACTCCCGGGCGAGCGCAAGCAGGGCGTCGAGGTCGACGTGATCGCCGATCATCCGCTTCACCACCTCGATCCGGTCTAAGAACGCCTCGTTTCCCTGCCCCTCGCGGTAGGGGACGAGGCCGAGGTGGCGCATCGCGAGTTCCATCTCCTCCGTCCGGGGGATGGCGCCGACGACGGGAATGCCGCAGTAGTGCTCGATCGCCCGGACCGCCTTCTCCTGGTGGCGGGTGCCGGTGATGTTGTTTAAGATGACTCCGCGGATATCGACGTCCGTATCGAAGGCCAAAAAGCCCTTCACGATCGCCGCCGCGCTCCGGGTGATGCTCCGGGCGTTGATGACGAGGACGACCGGCAGGTCGAGTTGCTTGGCAATCGCGGCCGTGCTCCCGAGATCGGTGAGCGCCTCCGCCCCTTCAAAAAGTCCTCTGACTCCCTCGACGACGGCGATATCCGCTCCCCGGCAGCCGTGCGCAAAGACCGCACCGATCTCGGCCGGGCTCATCACGTAGCCGTCCAGGTTCCGGCAGGGCCGGCCCGTCACCCCCGCAAGGTAGGAGGGGTCGATGTAGTCCATCCCCACCTTGAAGGTCTGGACGGTCCGGGTGGTCGAGAGAAGGGCCGAGAGCGCGAGGGTGATGCTCGTTTTCCCGCTCCCGGACCGGTCCCCGGCGACGAGGAGGGATTTCATCGCCGCATGCTCCGCAGGACCGCCCCGAACTCGCTCTCGACGACGTCCCGGACACCGAGGGTCTTTGGGTGCAGGTCGATCTCGACCACGACGTGCCGGTGCCCCAGCTCCCGGAGCGGCGCCACCTGCCGGGGGCCGTTCGTGACCGAGAAGACCTCGATACCTTGCGTATACTCCGGCGGGACGGCGTGCGGCACCCCGACGAGGAGGGCGAAGTCGGGCGCAATCTCCTGGATCCGCTCCCCGATGGCGGGGCCGTTTGCGCCGTACTCGTCCAGCGCTCCGAGGAGTTCGGGGTCGACCCCCCTGTCCTGCATACCGGCCAGGATCCGGGCGGCGTCGTCCCGCACCTTCGGGAGACCGCGGTCTTCGAGGTTTGCGAGATACGTGATCGCGGCGTCCGGGCAGGCATCGTGGAGGCCGAGGAGTTCGTCGACGAACATATAGGCGGTCTCTTTCTTCGCGTTCATGACCGCAACCCCCGTAGCTCCCTCATCGGCGAGCTCCACGAGCCGTTCTGCCGCGACGTGCTTGAGGTCGCCCCGCGAAGGCTCGATGTAGGTCCGGGACGCCGCTCCCCGCAGCCGCTCCACCTCGTTTGCTTTTGAAAGGAGGTAGCGCTGGCGTTCCAGTTCGTCGGCGCTGATCCAGCCGTCGGCCGCCGCGGGCTCGAGCGTCGCGATCACCCCGTCGATGTTCTCCCGAAACCCGGCATGGATATCCACGGCGATCGCCGGGGTGGCGATCGCGGCGTCGCGGATCGCGGACTGGAGGTCTTCGCCGATGATCATCGAGACACAGGTCCCGACGACCGCGATCCGCCGGGGTGAAAACGTCTCCTCAGCGTAGCGGAGCACCCGCATGAGCGGCTCGTGCCCGCCGAAGATGAACTCGTTGTCGGCGAGCGATGTCGTCAGCACCCGCATGCCGTCCTCTTCGAGGAGACGGGCGTGCTTGAACGAACAGCCTGACGGGCCGTGGAGGATCGCCACGTCCACCCCCAGGTCGCGGGCGGTGTAGAGCGCCGCGACAATTGAACTCGGTCTCGGTTGAATGTAGTCCATAAGTCTATCTCCACGTCTTTACTGCGAGGACGATTGCCCCCGCAGGAGTGATGCTCCGGGCGAGAGCGAGCCCCGCTTCCAGCGTCGCCGCGGCATGCCCCTCCCCGACGTAGACGGTCGCCGTCGGCCCGACCGCCGATACCGCCCGCTGGACGTCCCCGGGAGAGAAACCTTCGCAGACCGCCCGTGCCTCCTCGCCGATGACGAGCGTCAGGGTTTCGCTGCCCGAGAGTTCTCTCGCGTAGCGGGCGGCTTCAGCGGTGGTCGCCATATTCGTCCCGCTGTTTGCGTTATCAACGATCAGGAGGTCTCCCTCCCATCGGGCCGCCATCCGGCCGGGCAGGGCAGCGAACTCCGCGAGCGGCGCGGGATCGATTCCGAGTACGCAGGCGGTTGCGGCCGCGAGTGAGAGCGCCGTGCGGTAGCCCGCCAGGGTGCAGAGCGGGTTTGCAAAAGTACCGGCGATCCCGCATCCTTCGTAGCGGCAGACCTGGCCGTCGAAAGATACTATCTCGTCGGCGGCGACCCCTCCCGACAGGGCGATCCCCGGCGGGAGCACGACCGTCCGCGCCCGGGAGAGCAGCCGGCACTTCTCCACGATCGCGTGCTTCTTCCCCGCGGCGACCGGGTAGTCCTCCGGCGAGGTCAGCACCGCCACGTCTCCGGCGGCCGTAACCCCAAGCGACTCTTCGGCGACCAGCCAGCCCCCGATCCGCTCGGCCTCACGCGCCGCCACGATCAGGGAGGCCGGGGTGATGCTCTTCTTCCAGAGCCGCTCCCGCTCCGGGTAGCGGTAGGTCCCGGTCGAGGTGTGCAGGATGCCCGACCCCGGCATCAGCGCCGCGAGAGCGTGGGCGGTGGTGGTCTTCCCCTGTGCTCCGGTGATCTCGATGAAAGGGTGCGGGAGACGGCCGTCGAGGACCAACTTCACCATCTCGTGGTGGGAGACCGCGGGGCCGTGCCGCCGGAGGAGAGGGTGATCGGGGTCGAGGTGGACCGGTGCGGTGACCAGATCGTAGGTGCGGACGAGTGCCTCCGCAACAGGGATGCCGGCCTGTCCAAGGTAGACGTCCACCTCGTCCACCTGGTGGCCGGCACCACGGAGTGCCACGGCGAGTTCTGCCCCACCGTGGATGGTATCCAGCACCAGGACTCGCATATCCTTCAGGGCTTCAGTGTCGCGATCGCGTCGGACGCGTTCTTCAGCATCAGTTCGGCAAGGAGCGGGTCGCTGCCGATGGGGCTTGCGTAGACGAGCGGCACCGTCTTCCCGTTCAGCTGGAACGTGCCGCTCCGCGACCCCTCAGCGAGGCCGAGGAGTTCGGGGATGTCCTGATTGATGTGGACGCCTTTCGCGAGGAAGAGCGGGACGACGACGAGCATGTCGATGTCCTCGCTCCGAAACGCCTCGAGCTGGTCCACTACCGTCGGGGTGTTGAGGCTCATGAAGCCGGGTTTGACGAGGTACTCATCGGTCTTCTCGGCGATGAGCCCTGCGGTGGTCTCGATCAACTCCTTGTTGTAAGGGAGCTTGCTGCCATGTCCGACCAGTAACATTCCAATTCTACCCATATGTTACAAGGTACTACGATAGCATATTAAAATAATTACCGATTATTTTTAAGGCCCCGCTCCAAAACCTATGTGATGGCAGACTTCGAACGGGAGATCACCTGCTGTATCAACCGATTCTTCGCCCACCGGCAGGCTCACGGGTTTGCCTACCGGCTCAAGCAGAGCAAATGCAATACTCAGTACTCCCTCGACCCCCGTTACTACCCGGTCATCGAGTGCAAGTCGAGTTCCGGTTCGGTGCAGGGAGGGCGAAGGAGGCATACCTCATGCCCTGGAGCAGGGTGCTCGGGTACTACGGGAACGTGCCCGGCATCTCGATCGACGATTTCCGGCTCTGCTGTGCGCTCAACCGCTCCGGTGAGGAGTACGATCTTCCCGGGCCGGATACAAATCAATATCCTCTCACACCACCAACGGATGAAGAATCATGATGGAAGCATATGATCGTTTTGAACTCCTCATAAACGATCGAGTCGTAAAAACGCCGGTAGCAATCGCATCCATGGCGGGGATCGTGGATGCGGCCTACGTTCTTGAGCGGGCCGCTCATGTCGGGGCCGCCTTCATCGGCGGCTACTCCATCGACGGCCCCACCCTCGATGCAAGCCGGCAGATGGCAGAGGGGGGCCGGAAAGAGTTTGTATACGACGATCCCCTGGAAGCACTGGAGAGAGAGATCGATGCCCTGAAACAGAGCGACGTTGTCACGGGCATCAACCTCCGCGGGAGCACTCCCGCAGCCTACGGCGAGGTGGCCGAAGCTTTTGAGAACCGCGTGGTCTACGAGATCGACGCCCACTGCCGGCAGCCCGCGATGCTTGACGCAGGCTGCGGCGAGCACCTCCTCAAACATCCGGCAAAACTCGTGGAGATCGTCCGGGCCCTGAAAGAGGCGGACGTGACCGTCTCGGTGAAGATGCGGGCGGGTGTCGCCGCGAACGACGCCGACCTCGCCCGCGCCGTCTGGAAGGCGGGGGCGGATATCCTCCACGTCGACCTGATGGACTTCGGGCACAACAAGGTCCGCCAGATCCGCAACGCCTCCCCCCTGATGCTGATTGCAAACAACTCCATCACCACCTTTGATAAGGCGATGGACGCCTTCTCTCATGGCGCGGACCTCGTCTCGCTTGCCCGGCAGTCCGATCCCTGGACGCTCGCCGGCCTCGATGCCGCCATCGCCCGGTCCGCCGATGAAGGCGGCTGGTACAACGCCCCGAAACAGCTCTGCCGCGGCGGCGACATCAGGGGGCTCACCTTCTGCTGCATGCCGGTGAAGAACTGCCCCCTCATCCCGACCCTCGAGAAGATCGGGCTCTCCCGGAACGATTACCTGAAGATCAAACAGGAGGCGGTGAAGGGAACCCCGCTCGACGACGGGAAGAACACCTGTTTCGGGAGCCTCGCCTGGTGCTGCAAGATCAGTTCTCCCTGCATGTTCCGCAACATGACGCTGGAGAGTAAAGACCTCTCTGCCCGGGAGTACATGCGGTGCAAGCACCGCCTCTCCGAGAAGATCCTGCACAGGGTATTCGATGGAGAAGAGACCGTCGATGGATCGAGCTGAACGTGCGCAGATGGCGATGATGCTCGAGGTCTGCGCCTACCCGAAACCCGGGAACGTAGACCGGTGCCATGACTATTCGGATACCCGTATCGAGCACTTCCTCGCCTCGACCATCCTCGCGAGACCCGCCTTCGATGCGGCCGAGAGGACCGGCGGCCGGGTCGGCAGCCTGATCCGGGAGGCGGTCACGCTCACCGCCGGCCACGCCGGGGGAAACACCCACTTCGGGGCGTTCATCCTCCTCATCCCGCTTGTCCTCGGGGGAGATATCGACGGAGCACGCCGCATTGTCTCCGGGACCGATGTCGAGGACGCGATCGATTTCTACGCGGCGTTCGGCCTCACCAGTGTCCGGATGCCGGAGAGCGACGACCTTGACGTGAACGACCCGGCCTCGATCGCCGCGATCCGGGAGCGGGGCATGACCCTTGCCGACATCATGGCGCACTCGGCGCCCCGGGATATGGTCGCCCGGGAGTGGACCAACGGCTTTGCCCTGACCCGCCGGTGCGCGGACCTGCTGCATGCGCACGGTCACGGCAGGCAGGCAATCGTCGCGGCGTTCCTCGACCTCCTTGCGTCGGAACCCGATACCTTCATCGCGAAGAAGCACGGGGAGGCGGTGGCGGAGAAGACGATGCGGTGTGCGGCCGAGGTGCTCGGCGGGGGGCGCGACCTGTGTGCCTTCGACGCCGAGTGCATCGCCGGCGGCATCAACCCGGGTTCGATCGCCGACATCACCATCGCCGGAATATACGTGGCGCTCGGGGAGGGATGGCAATGGGACTGCTGACCGAGGGGATCAACGAGGTCATCGCGACCACCGACGGCAACGCCGCTCCCATGGGGATCATCAACCGGAGCGGCTCCCTGCACATGGTCCTCTTCCGCGGGAGCCATACGGCGAGGAACATCGCCCGGGACCGCTGGGTGGTGGCGAACTTCGTCTTCGATCCCGTGATCTACGTCCGGACCGCCTTCGACGACCTCCCCGAGGAGGCCTTCGTCTTGGAGGCGATCGACGGGATGGTCGTCTGCCGTCTCCGCGACGCGGAGGCCTGGGCAGCGTTTGCCGCGGACGTGGAGCGGTCGAGCGACGAGGCACTCGTCGTCCGGCTCGTCCCCTTCCACGAGGAGGTGCTCGACCTGCGGCTGCACCCGGTGAACCGGGGCTTTGCAAGCGTCGTGGACGCGACGGTCCATGCCACACGGTTTGTCGGGAACCGCGACCCGTGGCTTAAACAATTGATCGAGCACCACATCGGCCTCGCCCGGAAGTGCGGCGGCCCCCGGGAGTGGGAGGCGGTCGAACTCCTCGAGCGGTATATCGGCGACCTGACCGGGGAGTGACGGTTTTTTGGTTCCTGTCCTTACTGTGGAGTGAGGGCCGGCCTCGATGCCCGACCTGAAGAGGAGGCACGTATCTCCTCGTCACCTACCAGCGGGACAATAATTTCATTCCTGTGCAAGCAGGAAGGGAGGATTCTCCCTTCACCACATTATTGCACATCCGCTGCAGAGAATTCGAAGATTGCCTGCTCATGGTTGAATAGTTCCGGCTGAAACACCAGTTCCCAGGGGCCGTCGTCATCGATATCTACAACGTATGCGATTTCGCCGCGAATCATTCTCCCGGGACCAATTTGTGCGTTGAGATCGCCCATTGCATCAGCAAAGTACGTCCTGTCCTTCTGGTAACCATCCGCGTCGTACAGATCCAGCCTCGAACTGGAGAAACTCGTAGCCTCATCGCCAATGTTTCTGACGGTACAATCGAGAACCAACCACTTCTCGTCCGGATCAGGCGAGCTGAAACCAGTACCTGCATCCCATCGCGCACTATTGAACGTGAAATTGTATCCCGCCATCTCCACCGAGTCGCCAATCGAATATGTCGGAACCAGTGGCGGAGCTGGTGTCGGGGTGTGTGTCACGTCGACTGGTGCTGGTTCTTCCCGGAGTTCGAATACAAAGATGTTCCAGGTGTCGAAGCGATCGTCCTGCCAGACGATTTTGTCCTCATAAATCGCCGGGTTGGTCTGATTCCAGGTCTCGTTTGTTATCTGTGTCTCGTTCTCTCCGTTCAGGTCGTAGAGGAAGATATTCCAGAAGTCAGCACGGTTGTCCTGCCAGACGATCCGGTCCTCGAAGATCGCCGGATGCATCTGATCCCAGGTCCCATTGGTAATCTGTATCGTGCTGTTGGTTGTCAAATTATGGAGATAAATGTCCCAGTAACCGCTACGGTTGTCCTGCCAGACGATCCGATCCTGGTAGATGGCAGGGTTCGCCTGGTCAGCAGGATCATCCGTGATCTGGAATTCCAGGGCGGCTGCACCGTTAGCAGCCATGCAACAGAGAAGAACGCTCAAGATAACAATATCTGTTACTTTCTTCAATCAAAACGCCTCCTTGTTTGATTCAGAGAGAACAAGCACCGCGTTGTACTGCGATCCGGTGCTCTGCTCGGGGCTCCCAGCCTTATAGCGGGAATATAAGGCACTAATATAATAATCCCTATATATGATGACCGACCACGAAGGGCCCTTACAGGAAGGTACCTGGTATGGCGAAGATCTTTGATACATTACAGAATGACGGCAGGTTCAGCCGACTCATCGAGATCATTCAGACCCTCGGCGAGGAGAAGACGCTGCAGGGCGAGGGGCCGATGACGTTCTTTGCTCCGGTCGACTCGGCATGGGATGCGATCCCCGAGCCGAACCGGGCGATGATCTTGAACGATAAGCAGATGCTCTCGCATCTCATCGACTTCTTCACGATCGGCGGGCATAAGTGCACGCTTGAATCGCTGCTCTCAAGGAATGTCGTGCAGACGGTCGAAGGGAACCTCATCGCGGTCAGGAAGACCGAGCGCGGCACGCAGGTGGACGAGGCCCTCGTGCTCGAGGGGGACATGGAGGCGGATAACGGCATCATCCACGCCCTTGACGGCATCCCCTTCGTGACGCTCTCGCAGGCCTTCGAGGCCTACGCTGCAAAGTAGCCCGGACTGACAGAAATTTTGGGTCCGGCAAAAACACCTTTTTTCCCGCCGGGTGCTTCCCCTCGTTGCCGCCCGCCGGGATGGGTGTGCAATCCGGCCCTATCTCCCTCTCCGGCCATCCCGGGAGCCCGTGCCGGTATAAACGTAATTTTATATATTGGGCTAAATGATCCGGGTGTCCATCTGGAGGCATATCTATGAAGAGTATCTTTGAGACAGCCCGGGAAGACGACCGGTTGAGCACCTCAATCGGGATGATACAGGCCGGAGGGTTGGCGGAGCTCCTCAAGGGGGAGGGGGAGTATACGGCATTGTTCCCCACGAATGAGGCGTATTCCGGGTTCGCCGGAGAGGTGCTGGACGCTATCACGGACGACCGGGAGAGGCTCGCGGGTATGATCCTGTATCATGTGCTCCGGGGCAAACTCACCGTGCAGGAGCTTGCACAGATGGAGGCGATCAGGACCCTGCAGGGGGATCACCTGGATATTACGGGACCTGTGGCGGCGATGCGGCTCAACGACGCCACCATAATCCAGCCCGACATCGAGTGCACGAACGGCATCTACCATATCATCGACCGGGTGCTCATGCCGCGGGCGGTCGAGGCACGGGTGAAGAAACTGGTCTGAGGCGGCGGCTCTCGTCTCAGGCTCAACCCTGCTGCCCGACCACCCTTACCTTTATCTTCTCCCGCCGGGAGTTGGTTCGTATGAAGAGTATCCTCGCGACTCTACGGGAATCCGGATCGTTTGCCACGTTCCTTGACCTCGTACAGGTAGCCGGCATGGAAGAGCGGTTGAGCAACGAAGGGCCCTATACGCTCTTCGTCCCGGATGACGATGCGTTCCGGGCAATATCCCCCTCAGAACTCGATGCGATCCGCCAGAACGCCGACCGGCTCGCCAGCGTCCTGAATTACCATATCGTCCCGGGGGTGCACTCCATGATTGACTTGCTCGGTATACGGGCCCTGCGGTCGCTCCAGGGGGGAGACCTGACCGTGGAGGTTGCGCCGGAGGGGGTGCTGGTCAACAACGTGCCGGTCGTGGAATCCGATGCGTGGTGCACGAACGGCATCTGCCATGCGGTCAACGCGCTGCTCCTGCCTGCCGTTGCCAGAGCGGCTGCTGTATAGACGTTTCCGGCCGGTCCCAGAACGTATAAATAATCCGGCACATGTAGTGGTGCGAGTGGAGAAGCAGTATGAAGAATATCATTGAGACCCTGGAGGACTCCGAGAGCCTCACCGTTTTTCTCGAACTGATCCGGATAGCGGGCATGGAACCGATGCTCCGTGAGCGGGGGCCGTTCACGGTCTTCGTCCCGACGGACGAGGCATTTTCGAGGGTCCCCAGAGATCGGATGGAAGAGATCAGGAATGACCCGGACAAACTCCTCCTCATCACGAGTTACCACGTCGTGCCGGAACGGCTGACCTCGGAGGACCTCCGGAGTATCGGCGCCGTCAGGTCGGCCCTCGGGACCGATCTGGTCATACGGTCGTCCGATCGGGGCATCACCGTCAACAGTGTCCCGATCGTCGAGGCCGATGCGTTCTGCACGAACGGCATCTGCCATGCGATCAGTTCGGCGCTTGTCCCGCCAACGATAGAGATCGTTACTCCTTAGAGGAGTAACGGTCTGCCGGCAGGAGGAACCGCCCGTCCCTGCGGGCGATCCCGACAGCCGCAAGGGCGCTCTTCTCTTTATCCTTGATCTCGAGCATGATGTCCATATCCGTCGACGCGGTTTCGGCGAGAAACTGCTCAAAATGGGTGGGGTCCAGGCTCTCCGCATGCCGGCCTCTCCGTCCGCCGGGCATCTGGGTGCTGTAGTCGGTCATCAGGATGCCGTCTTTAAGCCGCCAGGTTGCGCCGGACCGCGCCGCCGCTTCGGCCGCCCCGACGCCCGAAGGGTTGACCTGGTGGTGGAAGACGTCGAAGAGCACCGGGATGCCGGTCTCCTCGTGGATGCGGAGACAGTCGGCCAGCGTGTAGCGCGAGTCGTCGTTCTCGACGACCGGCCGGCGGAGGATGCTCTCGTCGAGGCGGGAGTATACGCTTGCGAACCGCTCCATGCTCTCCTTCTGGTCCCCGTATACGCCGCCGACGTGGATCTGGATCTTCGCGGTCGTATCAAGGTGCATGGCGTCGAGGACCGCGGCGTGGTAGCGGAGCTCCGCGACGCTCTTCTCAACGATCCCCGGGTCTTTCGCGTTGACGACGACGAACTGGTCGGGGTGCATGGAGATCCGCATCCCGTGGTCCCTGACGAACCGGCCAATCTCCCCGAACGTCCCGGCGAAGGTATCCTGCCAGGCGGCGGTGCAGACCGGGTGCGATGCGAAGGGCACGAGACCCGAGCCGATCCGAAAGAAGAGGATGGACTCCCCGAGGTTGAAGCGGAGGATTAGATCAAGGCACCTGAGGTTCTCTCTGACGGTCTCTTCCAGCCGTTCATCGGAGTAGGAGGAGAGCCGGAACGTGCGGCCACAGGAGCAGCCGACGCTCCGGTTGATGCACGGGTAGCCGATCTTCATGCCTTTCCCGGGGTGAGACTGTAGCGGTATCAACCTGCCGCCTCTCACCTGCAGGTATACGCCCCGTCGCTCTCGGCGATGAACCCTTCCTTCTCCAGGTCACCGAGGATCTTACGCACCCTGCCGGGGTTCTCACAGACCCGGAGCACCACCTGCTCCTCCATGACGGTCCCTTCCTCGAGGACGAGCGCGAGTACCCGTCCTCTGACCTGCCGGTCGGACCCCTCGAACCGGCTCTGCCGGGCATAGGACGCGCTCCGCCGGTTCGGGTTCGCCGTCCGCTTCTTTAACACCGTGCCGTAATCCATCAGCGCGCTGTACCACTCCCGCGGGTTCTCCCGGGGGAGGCTCTGCTCGACGAGCGGGAGTATCTCGTCGTCCCGGACATCTTCCAGGTCCTGGAAGAAGAAGTGGATGAAGATCCGCCGGATGTTCGTCTCGATGTAGACGACCGGCATGTTGAACGCATACGCAACAATCGCCGCCGCGGTCGCCTTCCCGATGCCGGGGAAGGTTGCGAGCGTATCGGGATCGGCCGGGAGCCGGCCGCCGTACTCGTCCACCACGCGCCCGGCGGTAGTCTGGAGCGCGATTGCCCGGCGGTTGTATCCCATGCCCTGCCAGGCGAGGAGCACCTCGCTTCTGGGCGCACGGGCAAGGCTCTCGAAGTCCGGAAACAGTTCGAGAAACTCCCGGTACTTCACGGCAACCCGCTCGACCTGTGTCTGCTGGAGCATGATCTCCGAGACGAGGATCCGGTAGGGGTCGGTGGTCCGCCGCCAGGGGAGGTCGCGGCCGTGGGCGCGGTAGTGGGAGAGGATGAGGTCGCGAAAGAGGCGGATGGTCTCCGGTGTTGATCCCTGCTCGCGGATAGCGTCGAGAAGCCGGCGTTCGCGGTCGTTCTGGTCGGGGTCGAGGGTGCCGATCACAGGGATCATTCTGTCTGACGGTGAGAAATAGGTTGGGCCCGGGGGTTGAGGGCCTCTTGAATTGCGCTGGTCGTGTTTATGCCATTGCAATATTTGGCACGGATTTCCATCGGGCTGCGCACCTGGCGGTGCTCGAGCTCCGTTCCTGTCGGAACGTC
>WOYI011285544.1_pt1 | contig 13349 bp, 11 predicted proteins | sample 6423411 | NCBI WGS metagenome assembly WOYI01 (sample SAMN13441803, study PRJNA592873) | oil field metagenome | biome: oil field; feature: oil-well bore; material: oil-contaminated soil; isolation source: oil-contaminated soil from oil-well borehole | place: Germany: Wietze | collected 2016-10-18 ... | reverse complement strand
GAGCCGATTGCTCCCGCAAGTCATCGAAGACACCGCCCTGAACAATCCCAAAAAGTGCCTGGTCTTCGCGTTTTTTTGCTTCCAGGCAGCGCTGTGCCCAGTGATGCGTGCGATTCATTGCCTGCTCGACATAGTCGCGGTTGGTGGGATCAGAACATTCATCGAAAGCCATGATAATGTCCGCACCCAGGTTTTCTTGGATCTGGATGGAACTTTCGGGGGTCAGGCGTTTCATGGAACCGTCAATATGCGATTTGAAAGTCACCCCATCTTCGTCAACTTTTCGCATATTTGCAAGGGAGAAAACCTGAAAGCCGCCCGAGTCGGTCAGCATCGGTTTGTGCCATTGCATGAACTCGTGCAGCCCACCCATTTTTGCGACAAGCTCATCCCCAGGGCGCAAGAAAAGGTGGTAGGTGTTCGCGAGGACAAGAGAAGCATCCAACTCTTCCAGTTGGGCAGGTGTGATCGCTTTGACAGTTGCCTGGGTGCCAACCGGTGCAAAAACCGGCGTTTGGATGACACCATGAGGTGTGCGGAATTCGCCAGCGCGGGCATTGCCATCTTTCGCGATGATTTTATAGTCGAAGCTTTTGTTCGAATTGTTGGCGCTTAAATTCTCGATGTCGTTCATATCTTCCTTTGAAAAACCTACCCAATTTTACCTTGTATTATCTCCGTACATGTCGTGGTCAAATTAGTAATGGGATTTGCACTTCTACTGCAGGAGGTGAAGTTCTTCATAGAGTATAGAATGTGTATAGAAACATTACCATTTAGAAAAAAGCCTAGATGAAACTGCGAGGATTCGATTTGAGCATTTGAAAAAAAAATGCAAAATAGATTTACGTGATAATATGTTATGTTCTATAAGTAGTAAAGATAGAGGGAAAATATGAACCAAAAACCGGTTACCGGGGTGAGAGTACGACCACCTATTCTCAGGTACCAACTTTGACATATTCCAACAGTGGAATTATTATGACAAAGTAGTACAAGAAAGGGTTCGAAAAATGAAAAATAAAACAGGTATCAGACGCATTGCAAGCATTGCAATCGCGGCAATCGTGATTGTAGGTATGTATTATCTTTTGAGCACTTGGTTTGGAAATACTAAAGATCAAGAGGTAGTGAACCCTCCGATAGAGGACACTATTGTAGTAACTCAGAAAAGCCCTGTGGGAACAGAGGCTGCCGCAGCGGACGATATTAAGCACCTCACGATGGAAGTTTTTTCATCCGGGCTCACTATGGCAGTGCAGAGTGTAGAGCGCTCAGGAGATGACGCAGTAGTAGAAGTGAGAATGCAATTGAAAGATTGGCGAGATTGGAAGATTAGTAAGGCTTCCATTGAAATTGACGGTCAGGAATACCAGTATGCAGGGTTCGACTTGGTGGAGGGCTTGTTCCACTATCGTGATGGCAGCGCTTGCCATATTTCGATGAATGATGATGCACAAGAGAAAGAATGTCTGCCATCCATGATTGAAGAAGCTCCATACAGGGTGGACCGCCTGATTTTTAAAGATATTCCCCATGACTTTCTTCAAAGATCAATAATTGTGAAAATTACTGAAGTGAATAGTTTTCCAAACGAAAGCCAATATTGTGAAACCCTTGATGTGGATACCATTGCAAAGCTTATGGATGACGAATTCCCAGGCATCGAGTTAGAATGCTACGAGGAACCCGGTATCTCCGGGTACAGGATCAAGGAAGATACCCCCTATGCCAAGAACGAAAAAGCAATGGAAACATTCAGCCAATTTGTGACCGATGCTTTTTCGGGGAGAGTTGCTGGTATTTGGGAGTTTAACCTGCCGAATTAATTACGACAATCCCAAGTAAGAGGTGGCTCACCAGCCATCTCTTTTAATATACGGTTTTTTGGACAGGCTGAAGCGTAGGTCGGTATAGCAACGCCGGTAACATTACGAAACTTGTGACTTTGTGTGTTCCACTCCGATGTATATCTTCATTGAATACGGAGAGCTTTCTTTCTGACTTGCATTGCCTTCCAAAAATCGTTCGTTACATCCAATCCTCGTTCGGTATGTCTACCTGAACACTACCTTCCTTCAACTTCCAAAGCGTATTGCAGGTGCGGGCAATGAAAGCGCGGTCGTGCGCGACCAGCAGCATGCCACCTTTGAAAGCATCCAACGCCTTTTCAAATTGTTCTTTCGAAGGAATATCGAGATGATTAACAGGTTCATCGAGCACCAAAAAATTAGCTCCTTGCGCTACGAGGCGGGCTAACAACAGCCTTGAGCGCTGACCAAAGCTTAATGCGGATGTGGGCAGAACGGCATGGTCCTCATCTATGAGGAAATAGTGCAAAAAATGATAGGTTTCACTTAAATCCATACCCTTGACTGCTTGGATTTGTTCAATGGGTGTAAAGTGAGGGTCGAGGTCTTCCTGCTTTTGAGGCATGTAACCAATTACTACACTCTTGCCCCAACGATAGGTTCCTGAATCTGCCGGTAATTGCCTCATCAATATCTTGAGCAATGTGCTTTTGCCAGAGCCATTCGCTCCGACCAGCGCAACCCGCTGACCAGCGGTTATGGTCAAATTCAAGTCTTTGAAAAGGGGGGTGTCCGCGTAGCCGAAAGAGAGGTCTTCCATTATCAACAATTGCTGGCTTTGATGTTCCGCTTCAGCAAAATTGATGTTTATGCGCCAGGTGTCCATTGGCTTTTCGATCCGTTCGGAAGATTCCAGGTAACGCTCCAATCGTTTCTTCTTGGCTGTGCCCTTTTTTGCGACCTTTTTGGCATAACGGCGGGCCTTGGAATCCTTGGTGCTTTTTTCAGTTGCCCGGGCTTGCTCAGCTGTAGCGAGCCAATCACCCCTTAACCGTTTGATCTCTACTTCCTGGTCCTTCCAGAGTTCGTATGCTTTTTGTTTTTCCTGGGCAACCAGTTTCGCGTAATTGGAATAATTACCAGGAAACTTGCGGATCCCTTCCTTACCTTCATCGAGTTCATAGATGGTTTCGACTGTTCGGTCGAGGAAAACCCGGTCGTGCGAGATCAGCAGCACAATGCCAGGGTATGCAATGACAAATTTCTCCAACCATTCCAAGGCAGGGATATCAAGATGGTTGGTCGGTTCATCCAAAAGCAAGATTTCCGGTCGCTGCAAGAGCAAGGCAGCCAATTGGATGCGCGTTCCTTCCCCGCCACTGAGCGTCCTGAGAGGGGCAGCGAGTGAAAGGTAACCCAAACCGAGATTAGCCAGGAGCTTCCTGGCATCTGCTTCCTCCCGAGCGGAAATCTCCTGGCTGGGGTAAGGGTTGGTTTGATTTAAGGCTAATAGCATTGAATCAGCAATCGTCTCGGCCTGGATGGCGATTGGGTTTTGAGGTAGATAACCAATCAAATCGCCACTGCTGGTGATCATACTGCCGCTATCAGGCTGAAGATTGCCAGCAATGATCTCGAGCAGGGTTGTCTTGCCGCTACCATTGGCACCGACCAGCCCAACATGTTCGCCGTCAATCAGGTTGATGGTCACATCCTTTAACACCTGGTTATACCCAAAGCGTTTACTAATGCGGTTGACTTGTAACATGAGGTCTCCTCGTTCTTTTTCAACGTTTTTCTGGCTACTTTTCCAAGGACACGGGTTTTTGCAGCTCCAGCTGGGTCAGATAAGGTCGGTAGCCCAGGTTGGTATAGAGGTGCATCGCTCCGGTTGGGTTTTGCGTATCAGCGGTGAGGGCGACTTCGTCCATATTTAGACATTTAAACATTGCCATCGACCGGCAGATCAAGGCGTGCGCATTGCCGCGACCGCGCCATTCCCTTCGGACGGAAATCACCTCCGTGTACCCTCGCCAGCGATTTTCCAACTCGTTTTCCTTCATTGAGACGTAGTTCTGTACCGACCCAACCACCTCATCGACATCCCAGGCAACCTGCCAAAGGAATGGCTGAAAATTCGGGTTTGAGATATAGCTCTGGTACCACTCCTCGGTAGGGTCTGATGCTTCGTAATCATCCTTGAAAGCCTCGCTTGCCGCATCCCAAATCTTGCGATAATCTTTGGGCAGTGCAGGTCGAACGCTTATACCTTCCGGCAACGGGCTTTCTGGCAGGTCTGTAAGCGGGCGGCTCATCGAATGGTAGTATCGCTTAATTTCGTATCCTGAACCGACCAATATCTGGAAACGGGTTTGATCGGGTTCACGGGAAGATGCAAGGAAGAAACCAGCTTCGCCTTCAGGCAGGACCGAGGCATAATGCCGACCGCGAGACTCACCCCATTCGATCAGGGCTTGTTCGATGCCTTTCGCTTGCCAGGCAGGGTCAACCCTGAACATGATGGCATAGGCGTACTCCCGGGTAGATATCTGGCGCTCCCAGTAAAACCGGCAAAACGCCACAGTCTGCCCGTTGATTTCAGCGAAAATCAGATCGTCGTGAGGGTCACAGTTGCTCAGATTAGCAAATTCAGCGTTGAGGCTATTGAGGGTGGTTTCACCAGAATATTGTCCGACAGAATGCAAATTCGTGTATATTGCCAGCATCTTGAGGTAATCACTTTCGCCTTCGAAATGACGAAAAACTAACCCATCGATTTGAGGGGCATTTTTGATGAGATAAATTTCTGTTGTTTTCATTTTTTTACCCTTTTTATTTATGGTTCACAATTACTGTTTTCAAGTTGTGGTTAACAAAAAACCACGGGGTTGGATTGCCCGTGGTTCTGATGATTTGGATGTTTCGTGAAATCAGCTAACAGACGCAATCCGACCAATGCCAAAGAGAGCTCCAGAGACGGCACTCTTTATGACAAAGGTGATCAGGTGTTTTTTGCTGTTCATAGTAATTATTTTATGACAAATAATACCATTGTCAAGGAATTTACAGGCATTTTACAGGCATTTTCTTCTTTTCAATGATGAACGCCTCCTGACCACGAAATAAACGAGGACTACGAGGTTATCAAAACAAAATATACACTTTGTAAACCTTTGCGCGCCAAAAATCCTCTACACTTATGGCAATCCTTTGATGGATTAGAAAGAAGGTAATATGAAAAAGAAAACTATAATTTCAATAACTATCGTAGCACTTTTGGTTGGCGGAGTGCTCCTGTCAGGACATTTGGTGAAGGCGGTTTCAGCTTCGACAGAAAGTTCACCTTCTGCCAGTTCGATGACACAAATAATAACAGGCGGTGCATACGAAGATCTTGCTGCCGCTTTGGGTATTACTGTAGACGAATTGACCGCAGCCCAGGAAAAGGCATTTACTTCCGCTGTGGATACCGCGTTAGATGCTGAGTACATCACAGCCACCCAGTCGGAAACACTCAAGGCTGGTGATCCCAAATTTACGTCTTTATACCGTTTTTTGACTGCGGCTGAAAAAGATGAATTTGATCGAGTCGTTTTTCTGGCTGAAGCTTTAGGTATCAGCGAGAGCGAGCTTGAATCGGCTGTTAAGACTGTAGAACAGGCAAAGATTGACGCGTTGGTGGAAGAAGGCGTGATAACTCAGGAAGAAGCCGATTTGCGAGGAGCTTATTTGGCGCTGCAACAATCAAGCACCTTTACTGAAAACTACAAACAAGCCATGACTGAAGCAATTAATGCTGAGGTAGAAGCCGGTTCGATCACTCAGGCTCAAGCAGACCTGCTGATTGCACAATTGGAAGAAATGCCTGTTAGATTTGGAATGGGCATTTTCGGAATGAATCACATGGGAAGGTTTGAGATGCGCAGGTTTGGAATGGATGATATGGAAGGCTTTGGCGGCAGGGGAGGACGCCGTGGTCTTGGTGGAAATTAGCTAAAGCAGCTTATGTATTTACTCCTTCGTTTACATTGAAATATCAGAAAGGAGTGAGTATTAGATCGTGAGTAAAGAGAAGACCGGCTGTCACAGCCGGTCTTTTTTATGTTCAGGAGATCATCAAATAACAGGTCATGGGATAATTAATCCGGGTATCTGACACCGGGTATCTGACATTTCGGGTTTATCGATGTAAGTGTTATACTTTTACCTCGTGGATATCAATACTTACTCAACCTGGCTTGAAATTGACCTGAACACCCTGAAGAACAACGTGGCGGAAGTGATAAAAATGACTGGACGGGATGTCATGGCGGTGATCAAAGCTAATGGCTATGGTCACGGTATGCGCCCAATTGCCCAGGCTTGCGTGGCTGGCGGGGCGACTTGGTGCGGCGTTGCCCGAATCGAAGAAGCCCTGGTACTGCGCCGGGCTGGCATCTCCAACCGCATCCTGGTTTTAGGTTTTACGCCTGCTTCCAAGATCCCTGAAGCTATCGAACACAACATCGCTATTGCACTTTTCAATGCAGAATTAGCTCAATCCTACCTCGAATATGTCCGTATTCATGGCGGTACCTTAAGGGCTCATGTTAAGGTCGAGACCGGAATGGGTCGCCTTGGAATGCCGGTTGAAACTGTTGCTCCGTTTTTACGAGCGCTAAAGAATTCTCCCATTCTTGTGGAAGGCATTTTCACTCACTTTGCCCGGGCAGACGAAGCCGATTCCGATTCAACACCCAAACAGATTCGCCAGTTTAATAGTCTGCTCAATGATTTGGACCAACAGGGTCTGAAACCAGCGATCGTTCACGCAGCCAATTCTGCTGCCATTTTGAATTTCCCTGCCTCCTACTACGACCTCACTCGCCCTGGTGACTTGATCTTGGGTATGTCTCCAATCGAGGGTAAACCTTTACCGGCGCAATTCAAGCCGGTTCTAACCTGGAAAGCCAGGCTCATTTCTTTGCGTACTTTTCCGGCTGGACAGGGGATCAGTTATGGGTCCAAGTATGTCACCAGCAAAGATGAACGCATCGGCGTTATCCCGATTGGGTACGGTGATGGTTTTAGACGAGTGGACGGACAGCAGGTTTTGGTAGGCGGTAAACGCGTCAATATCGTTGGACGGGTTTGCATGGACCAGTGTATGCTGCAGCTTGATGATGTGCCAGACGCGAAAATTGGTGACGAAGTCGTGCTGATCGGACCACAAGATTCGGAATTTATCAGCATCGACGAAGTCGCCCAGCGTTGGGGCACGATCAATTACGAAGTGGTTTGCGGCTTGGCAGAACGCTTGCCCCGGATTTATATCGAATAATGACTGATTTGATTCAAGCGGAATTTCACTGTCATTCCAACTATTCCCCTGATAGCTTGATGACGATCGAGGAGATCATCAAGACTTGTCGGAACAAGAGCATCGGAAAAATCGCAATTACCGATCATGGTCGCAATGCTGGTGCTTTCAAAGCCCACCAAATGGCACCTGACCTGGTCGTGGTGAGTGAAGAAATCCTGACAAATGAGGGCGAAATTTTAGCCTACTTTATGACCGAAGAGATCCCTGATTATTTGTCGCCATTGGAAGTCGTCAAAAGACTGAAAGATCAGGGCGCTTTCATAAGCGTTGCCCATCCCTTTGACCCATATCGAGGCGCAAGTTGGAAACCTGGCACATTGGAAATGCTTGCTCCTTACCTGGACGGGGTGGAGGCTTTCAACGCCCGGTGTTTTGATCCGTCTTTTAATGAGATGGCTGGCACTTTCGCCAATGAGCATGGTTTGGCGTGGATGGTCGGCTCAGATGCACACAGTATACCGGAAATTGGTCGGGCGGTTTTGCAATTACCCAATTTCAATTCAGCAGAGGAATTGCGCCAGGCAGTCAAGACCGCCACGTTCTCGGGGAAATTATCCAGCAAGATCGTCCATCTGCATTCTACGATAGCAAAGGTTATCAATCAGTTTCGGCGAAGATAAAAGCGAACGGGGGTGAGGTAGGACACTTTTACCGAAAATTCGGGATGAACTACACAGTTCATCCCGATCAGTGCTTAAACTCTTTTTACGCCAAAAGTGAACTGATCAACCAGATCGCCAGTGATATGAAGACGATCGCCATACCGATTTTGACTGCAGCGGCATGTTTCTTCAGGAAGGCAGTAAATTGTTTAGAGGTTGTTCCAAAATAAGCCAAAATGAAGACGACGATCAGTGGCACAATGAACATCAGGTTATATAACAAAAGGAAAATAACCGCTTTTCCGCGCAACTCAGGCAAGGTACTCATAGAGATGATGACTGGCAAATATATCTGCCCTGTGCAAGCCAATTCCAATATCGATACCACCAACCCCACGACAAATGCGCTCAGATAATAGCTGCTCGAATTACGCCCTTCTCTAACAGTAGCGTTAATGCGCTTGCGTAGTGGCTCTGGTAGTTTCAATGCCATATCGTCGAGATCACCATGGCGGGTTTTGAAGTAATCCCGAATGCTTAAGACCGCCAGGACCAGGCAGAACAAGGCTGTCAGACCATAGACGATCTTGCTCAGAACGGTCATGTATGCTTTGATCAGGTCAAGAACTTTGTAGAAACCGAAGCCAACCAGTAAATACGCGATGAAAACGCCAATTGTAAAGCTGGCACCAGTAAGAAGAATCTGTTTGCCTTTATGCCCACTGAGAGCCAGATAAGAAACAAAGAAGATGATCGTTGCAAAAGCACAAGGGTTGAGTCCGTCCACCAAACCTGCTAGCAAAACGGCGACCCAGCCTAACTTCTGGAACCTTTCCATCAGGGTTTGAGTGCCTGTTTCAGGATTGTATTCATTCCAGAATCTTGCTGATCCGTTCTGCAACATTGTTTCAAGCACGGGTTCGATGGTTTGAGGTCTAATTTCTTCTTCGCCAATCCAGGCTTTGTCTCCGATGAAAATTGCGGGAGTTTGAAGGTCATCCACCCGTTCAACCCGTTCTGCCATCCAATTTGCCAATCCCGCTTCGTCGTAGATGTTAAACTCTTCGATGATCATTTGTGGGTATTTGTCTTGCAGATATGCCAGGTCGGTCTCTGAGCGGGCACATTCTTTACACCCGGTCTGATAGAAATATGCAACGTAAATAGGGTGATCGATGACACAATTTTCCGGATTGTCGATGCTACAAGCTTCCAGCGGAACTTCTGCCGGTTGAGGAGTGGATGTTACCAGCTGTGTATAGTCAACTCCTTCAATGACGGGCAGGAGGATTGGATCGCCTTCAATACCGGAGACAACCAGACGACGCAGGTCAGCGGTGTTTTCTTCTTCTCCAGTCAGAACCTGGTTACCGATCACTACCACAGGGAGATCACGGCTATCTGGTGAGGTTTGGAGGTATTCTTCGGCTGCCATGAGGGCTTCATAATTGACTCTTTCGCCCAATTCGAGCAACTTAAAATCTACCAGACCAGGGTATTCATTTTGAAGAGGCTTGACAATTTCTTCAATTACTTTCAGGCAATGACTGCAACTATTCGAATAGAAATAGAGCACCTGGACGCGAACATTGCTCAGATCGGGCGCAGGTGTGGCTGCACCAGGTCCAACTCCCTGGGGTTCGTATGGCCTTGCACTGACCGGTTGGACAAAGAAGGTCAGTACGAGAATAAATAAGAAAAGCAGATTTCTGAATTTCTTGTTTGTACTGCTTGTTGAATTTGACATAAGCGAAGAAAATATCCTTGGTTTTTAGTTTTTGCTGCCAGAAAAACTTATCTTGGATATTCTATCACGAGTTCAAAACAGTGCTTACTGTGGAGGCTTACGCGATTTCAATTTCTATTAACGGAAAACGGCTTTCAGAAAAGAATTTTTTGAGATTTGCCTTTTGGTCAACTTCCAGACCGTTCAATACCATGCGGACATGAAAATCCCCGTTTTTCGAAGTTGAATTGACTGTTCTGAGAATATTCCCACCGACTTCTGTGATCAAACCCGCGAAGTAAGCCAACCCACCTGGGCGATTGGAACTGTTATTGCCGCGGATCTGGAGAGAAGTCCAATGCAATTTAGAACTCGTTATGCCGGTCAGGTCCATCGCGTTTTCAACCTCATTGACAAAAATCGAGCCGCCGCCGACGGCTGAGTAAAGGTCATCAAGGTTGGCGCAAGCCAGCAGGCCCAGCATCGATTCGAGCCGGTTAGGCTCAAGGGAAGAAACATCACTCAGGTCAAGGATGCCTTGTTTCACCAGGATGGGATGAAGTATCTTTTGTCCTTTTTCGCTGGCTTGTTTCAGATTAACTCTCGCTAAAACGGTGCGCAGCAAGCGTGCGGTGGTAGGATTGCAGTGGTTCAACCAATCTGGCTCAGGTTGTTTATGGGGACCGCTGCTTATAACTTCGAGAACATCGCCAGGATTAAGGCTGTCATAAATATGGCGTTCTTCTCCATTCACCAGTACTTTATGGATTTTATCCAGATAGAAATCCTGAATCGAGGCAACGCCATCCAGGACGGTACTGCCCTCTTCGAGGAATCTTGTTCCACCAAAACTGGTCAGGATCTGTACAGGTCGGTACCGGCTGATATCCTTATTGTGGTTGATAGCATAAATGACCCCCCAGGCGTTCTCTCCTTCCATTTCTTCGGTGGCGATAGCAGTTTCAATAGCTCCAGTACCGGGAAGGTAGGCTGTCACCTGTAGTGCCCGGTAGCCATTTTGAGGGGAAGCAATGTAGTCGTCAAAGCGGTCCTGGTCCAGGTTACGTTGAAAATACTTGTTAACTCTCGCCAACAAGCGATAACAGTCAATTTCATCATCGCTTTTTATCAACATACGGAAGCTGACGATGTCATTCACCGCTGAGAAATCATCCAGGGAAGTGCGGTTGCTGCGCGCCATTCTCTGCAGCTTGTCCCAGGCTTGCCAATAGCCATTGACGGTGAATTTGATCGAGCCATCGATCCCTTCGGCGTTCATGATATTCCCGAGTTCACCCAGGTAATAATTAATAAAATTGATATTCAGACGTGGGTCAGCATCAATTTTGGCTTTGACTATCGGGAATGAATCTGCTTCAGCATAAGGAAAAGCCATATCCTCAATCCACCGCCGCCAACGATAACAATTAAGAATTCCTGCCAGTTTGCCATAAGAGCGGATTGCTTCGTTCGCTTTTGCCCATTGCTTGGCGGGAGGTTGGTATTGGAGAGTCATCAGGTTATGGCTTTTGTCTGCAAGCTTGATAACAAAGACAGCCGGGTCGCGGAACATAGCGATTTTCCGGAGAGTCTCCATCTCCCTGCTTGAGCCATCACGTGGGCTGCTAATTTTCGTCAATCCGTCGATGATATGCGCGACTTCTATGCCAAGCTTTCCAGGAAAAAGTGCTTTGATCTCATCTAAAGTTTCGCCCTGGTCTTCTACGGTGTCGTGAAGCAGGGCGGCAATTGTCCAGGATTCGATGTTGACCAGGTTGTCGACGAAGGCGGCGACCCAGGCGCAGTGGGTCTCAAAATAAGGTTCACCGGAGAGACGTTTTTGACCGGCATGGACTTGTTTGCCCCAATCGTAGGCGTGCTGAATTGCTTCGGTGCGCGGTATAAACGGACCTACCTGGAATTCGTCCGTAATGAGAGGACGAATTTCTGAAACGTTCATTACTTGAACCAAGACAGCCTCCTCTCTGGGTGGGTGTTGTGTATCATTTTATTATATCGCAAGCTTATATCTAAAATGGAACTAAATGCGTAAGATTTTCTACTGAGTTGGGTTTTTTAAGAAACACAATCAAGCCGATGTGCACTGCGGCTGCCAGACCATAGATGATCCAGAAATAGTTCTTTCGGGTCTTGTGGTGAAAGACTTTCATTCCGAGCAGACCGCCTATAGCGCCTCCGAAAACACCCATGAGGAGCAAGACTTTTTCCGGAATGCGCCAACCATTGTTTTTAGCTTGAAGTTTGTCATAGCCAAGGATTACGAAGGTAATAAAGCTGAGGGGGATGATTAACAGTTCCATATTTTTCCTGTCGAAGCAGAAGTTATAGCTTATGATTGTAGTCGGAGAGTATGGATGGAGCAAATTCAGCGCTTGATTCCGCTTGAAGCGATTGAAACCGAATTATTAGTCGTTAATTCCCGCTTTATTGCCAACCTGGAACCGGTCAACAGCGTTGAAGAAGCGCGGGCTTTCATCGCTGAGGTCAAGAAACACCATCCCACAGCCACTCACCACGTCCCGACCTTCGTGATCGGTCATGGTAAAAGTATCATAACCCATTGCAGCGACGATGGGGAACCTCCAGGCACAGCCGGCAGACCAGCCCTGGCAGTCTTGCAGGGCAGTGGTTTGGGGAACGTGGCGGTGGTGGTGACGCGCTATTTTGGCGGCACGAAGTTGGGCACCGGCGGCTTGGTGAAAGCCTACGGCGATGCAGTGCGGGAAGTGCTCAAAAGGGTCAGGTTTGCCGCGCTTCTGCCGACAACGACCTTGATATTCGTAACGCCTTATCGGTTGTACGACCAGGTGACAAGGCTGATGGAAGTGCACTCTGGGCAGGTCTTGGGCACGGATTTCCTGGAAGAGATTACGGTGACAGTACGGTTCAAAGATGAAGAGCTGGAGGCTTTCACCAACCAGGTTAGCGACCTCAGCGCCGGGCAGGTTGAAGCGATTGTTGTAGAGCAAAACGCAGAAACCGTTTTTCCGATGTAGCCGTCCTTGGAATGCAGTCTTCAACTCAAGACAATTGCTGTTGTACCGTATAGAGCTTGTAATAAAGTCCTTTATCTGCCAATAATTCCGCATGCGTACCTTCTTCTACGATTCCGGTACCCTCTAATGCGACAATTTTGTCTGTATTTCGGACAGTTGAGAGTCGATGGGCAATGATTATTGTTGTGCGCCCTTTGATCAGGCGCTCCAGCGCCTGTTGGATCAGTAATTCTGTTTCCGTGTCTACTGAAGAAGTTGCCTCATCCAGGATCAGGATCGGACTGTTCTTCAGGACTGCGCGTGCGATCGACAAACGCTGTTTTTGACCGCCAGAAAGCTTAACTCCGCGTTCACCAATCAGGGTGTCGTAACCGTTCGGCATACGCTCAATAAATTCCGCTGCATTGGCAATTTCGGCTGCCCGTGTGATTTCCGCTTCTGTCGCGTCTGGTTTGCCGAAAAGGATATTCTCCCTTATTGTGCCGTGAAAGAGGAAAACGTCCTGTAATACCATGCTGACGGATTCATGCAGTTGGTCCAGGTCAAAATCCCGGACATTTACCCCATCGATGCTGATATTCCCGCTGACCACGTCATAAAAACGTGGGATCAAGCTTACCAATGTAGTTTTCCCAACACCCGTCGGTCCTACGAGGGCAACAGTAGTGCCAGCCTGGATATCGAGGTTGATGTTCGTCAATACCTCTTCACCTTCTGTGTAATGAAAGCAGACATTCTCAAATCGAATATGCCCCTGGATTGGTTCAGCGAAGGTGTGCGGCTCAGCGGGAGAGGCGATTTCTGGTGTGACAGTCAGGATTTCAGCAATGC
>WOYI011117774.1_pt1 | contig 13351 bp, 11 predicted proteins | sample 6423411 | NCBI WGS metagenome assembly WOYI01 (sample SAMN13441803, study PRJNA592873) | oil field metagenome | biome: oil field; feature: oil-well bore; material: oil-contaminated soil; isolation source: oil-contaminated soil from oil-well borehole | place: Germany: Wietze | collected 2016-10-18 ... | reverse complement strand
GGTGGGTGGTGCTGGTAGGTGTATTAACATTCCTTGCCTCGCAGGCTATTCATTACCCGGCAGTGGTGGGAATCAATTCTTTGTTCAATAGCGGTACGCTGCCAGTTCCAACCGGCAAGTGGGTACCGGTGGTTAATGGGGTCATCGGCGGGCTGCTGGCCGGCATCTGCGAGGAAGCCGCGCGCTGGGTTGGCTTCAAACTGCTGAATAAAAAGGCAGAGCGCTACGGTTCCGCGTTCGCGCTGGGGGTTGGGCACGGCGGCATGGAGAGTATCCTGCTTGCCGTCCTGGGCACAGGCGCCACGCTCTTTACCGTGCTCTTCTACAACGCGGGTGGGCAGATTGCCAAAGGTATTTCCACCAATGAAGTACAGTACATGCTCTACCAGATCGATATGTTCTGGACTACACCGTGGTACAACGGGCTACTGCCGGGGGTCGAGCGCATCATTGCACTCTCACTGCAGATTGTTCTCTCTACGATGGTGTGGCGCGCGGTTGTGGACCGTTCCTTCACCTGGTTCCTGCTGGCGGTCCTTTATCACGCTGTCGTTGATGCGCTGGCGGTCTACCTCTCGGGCATTGGCTGGGGCTACTGGGCGGTGGAAGGTGTGCTCGCTTTATTCCTGGTGCTGAACATCTACATGCTTTATCGCTTCTGGAAAGAGGAGAAAGAGATCGACGAGGAGATTGACCTCCTCGAAGATGAGGAAGAGGGTGAGTTGGAGGACGAAGAAGAGGAATTTCTGGAGTCGGACGAGGAAGAGTTAACCGACCGCGATTCTTATGAGGAAGATGAAGTAGTGGAAGAAGCAGGAGATGCTGAATCCGAAACCGATGAATACGGTGATGAAGAAGAAGGCCCCGAAGAAGACCCGCGTTAAGCGTTAAGATTTTCGACAGGACCTGGTTGGCGACAGCCGGGTCTTATTTATTAACCAGGAAGGCGACCGCCCGCCCGACGTCGTCGTTCATGATCACGCGTAGAGTTTGACCGGGATAGGCGTCCTCGATGCGCAGCAGGCGCAGGCTGGAGGTGATCCCGGCAGCACCCGGCAGGAACTCTGACAGATGATTGCGTGATTCATCGAAGAACTCACGCTTGAATACCGTGGCAGGGTTATCCATCTGCAGCGCCAGCGGGTAGATCTGGGATTCGAGCAGATCCTGGAAAAAGTGGGTCCCCAGGGAGGGTTCGGGCGGCAGACCGCAGTTCTCGCCGGCCAGCTCTACCAATGCGCGTGCGTGGTAAATGTCGCCGTAACCGATGGGCACACCCAGGTCAGCGTTTGAGCTGCCCCACCTGCCGGGTCCGATGCAAATGAAAGATTCATCTTTGAGGAGGTTATTCAGTTTGCCGACCATGCGTGCCAGTAAAGCGCGCTCGTTGTAGGAGCCCAACGCGAAATATGCCTCGGGTTGTATGTAGATGATCCAATCCACCGCGCCGATGCGACCCTGGGGGACGATGAAATCGGTGGAGAAAAGGATCTTCTCCCGGGGCAGGTGGGCGGGGATCTTTTCCACCTCGGTCTGGATGAGCTGCCCCTGCGGGCGGCATTGCAGGATGGTGATGCACAGGTGTGGATTTCCGTGAGGGTCGTCGCCGATGTTGGCGGTGAATTCCACATCAACCGGGGAGTGGTAAGCCTGTTCGAGCGACTTCAGTATTACCCGCATGCGCTCCGCAAAGGGGGTGCGTTGCAGCAGAACATCGAATGTCACTACCAATTTTTCAGGATCGTCAATGATGGTCGAACGCAAGGATTCGAAATAACCGTCCTCCTCCACCTGGGCAATGTAGCGCAAGGGCGGGTAATCCGCTGCCAGTACATCATGGATGGGCAGGGTGGTGAAAACGTTGTGATCAAGGTCGATAAGATCGACGTACTGCTGTGAGTAACGCCGGATGGCTTTTGGATCGTTGCTGGGGCGCAGGAGGGGGTGGCTGAGGGCGATCAGGCGCGGAAAATCATTTCCCACGCGGTCCACCGCGCGTGTCCCCAGCCCCCAAACCAGGCGAATAAAACCGTCTTCGGTGCGTATCTGGGGTGCCCAGCGGAACAGGTTGCGGCTGAAGGCTACTCCAGCGGCGTGCGGCAGGAGGTAACCGTTGTATTGATCTCCCTCCACCACCTGTATCAGGAGCGCCATGCGTTCGTCATAATCCTGCAAGCCCTTGCTGCGGCGGTAAAGCAGCGCGTCAGGGTTTAGCACCGAGGCGTAAACTTGGGCAATAGCTGAGGTCAATTGGTCCAGGTTCTGTTCGAGATTGTCCTGGTTGGGGCAGAACACGCTCTCGTATTTTCCGGCGAATGAGGTGCCAAAGTTGTCCTCGAGCAGGCTCGATGAGCGCACGATCACGGGTTCTTTTCCGATCTTGATGAGCAGGGTCTGCAATTGATCGAGGAAGTCAGGCGGGAAAGAACCCCTCTCAAACTCCTCCACTATGGTGGGGTACTCCTCACGCATTTCGTTTTCTGTTTTGTACTTCTGGTCGTTCCATTTCAGCAGGTTGTTGATTGCCATGAACGTGTAGAACTCGTTGGAACCGATGTAAAAGGACTCAGGAATTGACAGGCAGGGCACGAGGCTAAGGTCTTCGCTATTCTGCAGGATGTGCTGGGCGAGGATCATGCCGGCAGATTTGCCGCCGATGCGCCCTCCGCCGATCTTGCGACGCCGGATCTCTGCCAGATCTTCGATTGACAACCATTCTTTGGCAATGTTAATGTATCGTAACTGGTCACTGATCAGTGTACGGATGAGAACGACCTTGGATTCCTCAAGCCTGGCAATGTACCTGGCACGTTCCTCCTCCGGCAGTTTTTCGATCGCCATGGCCTGTTCAAAAACCAGGTCAAGGGGGGCAAGTTCAGGATTTATGGCGAACAGCATCTCGTTGGAAGAGATACCTCGCTCGTTTAGCACGTCCTTGATCAAAGTCTCCAGCAGTTCAAACGAAAGGTGTCGGCTGAAGAGCAGGTCGGTGAGGTGGTTGCGCAGGATGGTCACGCGGGTTTCCCACAGGTCGGTTGTTTCCTCGTTGAAAGGGTTACCAAGCCCTTCCAGCTGTTGTGACTGGATGGCGTTATCACGAACGCGTTCTTCAAATGTCTTGGAATCGATGATCTGGCGTTTGAACAGCTCCTCGCGCATGCGTAAGCGTATACGGGTGGCGAGGATGGGATACTGCATCAGCGCGAGGGTGGTATTCAGCAGTTTTTCAGAAGTATTGGGTGAGAAATCCATAATTTATTCTAGAAAAAATTATCAAATTAGATAAGTTATCCCCTCTCCGGCGTAGAGAGGGGAACGGTGAACGGGATGGATCAGCCGAGGTGCATGGGCATGATGACGTGGACGAAGTCCTCATCGCCCATTGGGCGAATGACCCCGGGGGAATTATTGGCATTGGTTTCGAGCGCCACGTTGGGTGAATGGATCACATCCAGAACCTGGACCAGGAAGTGCACGTTGAAGGCGATGAGCAGACCACTGCCTTCAATGTTAGCTTCCACGGAGATATCGCTCTTGCCGGTTTCCTCGGTCGTCGCGTTGATCTCCACTTTGCCGGGTCCTTCTTCAGCGGGGACGATGTCCAGGCGGATGACATTGTTGCCTTCGCGTGCAATGACCTCAGCCTGTTTGCAGGCTTTGTGGAACGCGGGAGTTGAAATGATGGTTTTGGTCTTAGCGCTCTTGGGGATGATGGCTTTGTAATCAGGGAAGTTGCCATCGATCAGCTGTGAAACCAGTTCAGCGTCTTTCAAGCGAAAGATGACCTGACCGCGCTGGGCAGGAACGATCATGCGGACGGATTTATCGACATCGCTGAAGATGCGTGCCAGTTCGTTCATGGCGCGCGCTGGGATGATGATCGAAATGTCCTGCGGGATGGGGCTGGAAAGGGTTTCCTTGCGCACGGAAATCCTGAAGCCGTCCGTGGCGGCGAGGGTGATCTCGTTCTCTACAACATCCATTTTCACGCCCTGCAGAACGGGTCGGGCTTCATCGGTTGAAGCGGCGAACGCCACCTGCTGGATCATTTCCTTGAAGTCCGCCAGATTGAGTTCGAACCCTTCCTCCGGATCGATGACAGGCATGGGCGGAAAATCTTGCGCATCAATGCCCTTGATGTCGTGTACTGAGCTGTTGCACACCAAGTTAAGGGTCTGGGTTCGCTCATCAAGTTTCAGATTGACATTATCTGGCGGGAAGGTGCTCACCAGGTCGACGAAAGTACGCGACGGGATGGTGATGGAGCCCTCCTCCTCGATATGAGCGGGTATCCAGCAGGTGATACCCAACTCCAGGTTGGTGGCGGAAAGGCGCAAGCGCCCTTCGTCAGTTGCCAACAGCACATTTGCCAGCACCGGCAGGGTGCTGCGGGGAGATACGGCCCGGCTGACGATGCTCAGCCCGTGCGCGAGATGTTGTTGGGTGACAGTAACTTTCATGGGCGCCCTCTTTTCGTGTAATTTGTAGTATGAGTATACAACGAGAAAGGTAAAAATTCCAGTAATCGTGCATGTCCGTTGGCAGGATGGGTGATGTACAATCATCTTAACCACAAGGAGTATCTAATGGCTTACACAGATGATCCTGAAGTATTCAACCGGGCTTACGATCTGTACCGGAAGGGTGATTTTCAACAAGCCTATGATCTGCTCACAGAGGCGGTTCCCAGTTACCCCGAGAATGCGCAGCGGTTATACGAGTGGCGTTTTGACATTGCCGCCAGGATGGGAAAATTTGAACTTGCAGAGGATTTGCTTAGAGAAGCATTGGACGCCGGCTGTTTTTATAGCGAATTTACGCTGCGCAAGGATGATGACCTAAGAGAGATGCAGGGCAGGCGGCGTTTTGAACACCTGGTCGAGAGGAATTTCAAGTTACTGGCACAGGCACAACAGTCATCACGACCGGAACTGGACCTCATCAACCCTGGTCGGGTACAGGATGATGGAACAATGCCGTTGCTTATGGCGCTTCACGGCAATAATTCGAACGTGGAACGATTCAGGGGTTACTGGAATTCACTCATCGGATCTGATTGGCTGGTCGTTCTGCCTCAATCATCGCAGGTGGGCGGTAAAGGCATCTACGTGTGGAACAATCTGGAATTTACAAAGCGGGAATTGATCGACCATTATCAAGCGATCACGGGGGATTACCCCGCTGACCCAATCAGGTCGCTTGTGGCAGGTTTCTCGAAGGGCGGTCATGCTGCAATATTGGCAGCACTTGACGAATGGATACCGGCATCCGGTTTCATAGCCCTCGCGCCGTATATTCTAGATGTTGATGAGATGCTGCGCATGGTGGATAAGGCAAAACGTCGCCTGCCACGCGGTTATTTCCTGTTGGGCGGGGAGGATGAATCATGCACACCCGGGGCCATAAAGCTTTATGAAGGAATGGAAAAGAGGGGGATGGATTGCAGGTTGAAGGTTTTCCCGGGAGTGGAACATGATTTCCCGCCTGATTTTGGCCAGATCCTTCCGCAAGTGATTGATTTCCTGACCCGAAAGGAGTCCACATGGCAAAAAAACCCATAACAGTTGAAAAGTGGGAGTTTCACCCGCTGACCCCTGCGCGCTGGGATGCTTTTGAGTCCCTTTTCGGTCCAAACGGCGCCTGCGCCGGCTGCTGGTGCGCCTGGTTCCTGATGACGCACAGGGAATACAACGAAGCGGGCAAAGAGGGGCATAAGGAGTTGATGCGGATGCTTGTTCATTCGGGGGTGGAACCCGGGCTGATTGCATACGCGGATGGTGTCCCCGCCGGGTGGGTGGCGCTGGCGCCGCGCGAGCGTTATAAGCGGCTGGTAACCTCGAAGCAACTGGGGCCAGTGGACGATCAGCCGGTGTGGGTGATTCCCTGTTTCTTCATCCACCGCAATTACCGCCGGCAGGGATTGATGGAGAGGCTGCTCAACGCGGCGATCAACTACTCCCGCAGCAAGGGAGTGAAGATATTGGAGGCCTTCCCGCTGGACGTGGAGGGTAAGATGAGTTCCATCCAGATGTACACCGGCAAGTCCTCGGTGTTCTACAAGCTGGGTTTCAACGAAGTCGCTCGGCGCGATTACCGGCCGATTTTGCGCCTGGACTTGAATTAATTCGAGAAACAACTTAATAATTAGTAGAAAAAACTCCCCGCGGGACCGCGGGGAGAAATGTTATAATCGAGGTGCCGAAGGTGGGAATCGAACCCACATTCCCGAGGGAACACGATTTTGAGTCGTGCGCGTCTGCCAATTCCGCCACTCCGGCGATTACGAACTGAGTATATCCAACAAATTCACAAGGGTCAAGGGAAACCATTATGCGACTAGGTATCATTGGCTTACCCCAATCAGGTAAAACGACACTCTTCAACGCGCTCACCCGCGCCACCCAACCCACCGGTGCCACCGGTAAGATTGAGATCCACACTGCGGTGGTGGATGTGCCGGACAATCGGGTGGAAAAACTGGCCGAAATGTTCAAACCGAAGAAGACGATCTTCGCCAAGGTCACCTATGTGGACATCGCCGGGCTGGATGGAAGCGCAAACAAGGCGGGGATTTCCGGCGCGCTGCTCAACCAGCTGGCGCAGATGGATGGCTTCATCCAGGTGGTGCGCGTCTTCGCGGATGAGAATGTACCGCATGTGCAAAATTCCATTGACCCCATACGCGATATTAATAACATGGACAGCGAGTTTGTGCTCAACGACCTGATCCAGGTGGAGCGCAAGCTGGAGCGCCTGCAGGAGGAAAGAAAGAAAGGCGCCGGCAGGGATAAAGGGCTGATCGAACGCGAAATAATACTGTTCGACCGGCTGCATGAAACCTTATCAAAGGAAATTCCCCTGCGGGACATTGAGATCGACAGCGAGGAGGACAAGCTGCTCTCCGGTTTCGGCTTTCTCAGTCGCAAACCGATGTTGATCGTGATAAATCTTTCGGAGGGTCAAACCGCTCCCCAGATCGATTACCCGCATCAGCACAGCATGGTCACCGCGTTGCAGGGAAAACTGGAAATGGACATCGCCCAGTTACCCCCCGACGAAGCCGAGATGTTCCTGGCAGAGTACGGAATCGAAGAACCCAGCCTCAACCGCATGATCCGCCTTTCCTATGAGCTGCTGGGGTTGCTTTCCTTCTTCACTGCGGGGGAAGATGAGTGCCGGGCGTGGACGGTGCACAAGGGTGCAACCGCACCTGAAGCCGCTGGGGAGATCCACACTGACTTACAGAAGGGCTTCATCCGCGCCGAAGTGGTGGCCTATGACGACCTGATGACATTGGGAAGCATGCATGAAGCCAAGACGCGCGGTAAATTGCGGGTGGAAGGCAAGGAGTACATCGTGAAAGACGGCGATGTGCTTAACATCCTATTCAACGTAAAAAAGTAATCGGAAATTAACTAAAACAGCCTCGCGAGAGGCTGTTTTTGGTCATTCCAGGTTGCCGAACGAGCGCTGCAGCTCTTCCAGGTTCACCCGCGAGGTGAAATCGAGGCTGAGCGGGGTGACCGATACCAGTTTTTCGTGGTTGAAGACGTGAACATCGCTAAGCGGATCGTTCAAATCATCGGGGTGGGGGTTGCGCGTGGCATCGATGCGTGGGATGCCGTTGGCTTCTGATGGTTCCTTCAAAAAAGGGGTGAAATAGGGATGTTTCCCCAGTCTTGTCATGCGCCAGGGTGTATCCGGGGTAGCCCCAACGGGGATATTCACGTTCAACACGTGCACATCAGCCGGCATTTGTTGCTTCAGCAGCAACCGTGCGAAGCGTCGGGTGAACACCGCGGCGATGGAAAAGTCAGTTTCGCGTGAATAACCGAGGAAATCCTCGCTGGTGAGCTGAAGCGAGACCGCCAGCGCGGGAATGCCGTAGGAGGCGGCTTCGAGCGCCGCGCCGACCGTACCGGAGAGGGAAATATCCGTTGCCTGGTTTTCGCCGTAGTTGATGCCTGAAACCACCAGGTCGGGTTTACCTTTGAGAATGGCAAAAATGCCGTACTGCACAGCTTGAGCGGGTGACCCACCCACCGCGTAGCAGGTCCATTCCTGGTCGCCGATGTTGAGGATGGTGGGTTTGATCTCACCATCTGTCCAGGCGGGCACACTGCGACCAGCGCCGGAATGCTGTTCGCGCGGGGCGGCAACGGTCACGAAACCGATTTTTGCCAGTTCACGTGCGGCAGCCCACAAGCCCGGTGAAAGGATGCCGTCATCGTTGGATAATAGGATTTGCGGTCGATTTTTCATAGTGTGTTTATTTTCTTACGGTAATAAAAAAGAGCGGAAAACCGCTCTTCTTGTGTGCCCCCGGAGTAATTCGAATACTCAACCTTTTGCTCCGCAAGCAAACGCTCTATCCAATTGCGCTACGGGGGCTAGGAGTACGAGCGACTGAAATATACCTCATCCAACCTGAAACGTCAAGGAAAAGACTTGTGGGATGGTTGGCATATTCCCCTCTAGATGCATCAAACGCCTGGGTGAGGGGGGCACCCAAGCGCTTGATGTTTTTATTTTACGTGATTTCCAAATAATGTCAAGGGTTTTTTTAGGTTAATTTGTGAGGTTAATTTTCCGGATTGGCAATACAGTTATACGGTTTATTCCTCGGTAATTTCTACAGTTCGTAGCGTCACCGCCGGGCTATCGCGCCTGGAAGGATCACGGGCGGGAATTGACAACAGAACATCCAGTCCCTTGATCACCTGGCCGAAGACCGCGTGCTTGTTGTCAAGCCAGGGAGTCTCAATGTGGGTGATGAAGAACTGAGAACCGTTTGTGTTGGGTCCGGCGTTGGCCATTGAAAGCACGCCAGGTCCTTTATGCCGCAGAGATGAATCAAATTCATCTTTGAACTTATAGCCGGGTCCGCCCATGCCGGTACCCGTGGGGTCGCCGGCCTGCGTCATGAAATCGTTGATGACGCGGTGGAAGATGGTGTTGTCGTAAAAACCTTCGCGCGCCAGGAAAACAAAGTTGTTCACAGTGCGTGGAACCTTGGCCGCGTAAAGCTGGCAAACAATATCGCCTTTATCCGTCTTGAAAGTGGCGGTGTATTTTTTTGAGGTGTCTATCATCATCTCGGGAGGTGTGGACCATTGCTTGGGTTGATCGCTCATTGTTGTTCCTTTCATTCCTTATAATAGGTGGAATTGTATCACAGGCTGGTGCGGTTTTCAGCCGTGCCGCGGCGGCGTGAGACGGATGTGATCGCCCACACGATGGCAAAAAGCAGTGTGCAGGTGAGCACAATGGCAGCACCTGAAGCAATATTCAGGTAGTAAGAAAGGTAAAGACCGGTGATGCCGGAGAAAACCGCCAGCATCGCGGCGATGACCATCATCTTCGATAGCCTACGGGTAAGTAACGACGCGGTCGCGGCGGGGGTTATCAGCATTGCCACCATCAGGGTCACACCCACTGTTTGCAGCGAGACGACAATGCTCATGGCGATCAGGCCGATGAGCAAGTATTCCAGGCGGCGGATGGGAAGGCGCAGTGTGGCAGCAAGGGTGGGATCGAAGGAAGTGATAAGAAACTCCTTGTAGAATGCGATGATAACGAGAACGATGAGCACACCGAAGACGATCGTCAGCACGAGGTCCTGTGAACTGACGCCGAGCACGTCACCGAACAGGAAATGGGTGAGGTCAGCCGTGTAATTGCGCACCATCGAGATGAGTGCCACGCCGAGGGCGAACATACCGGCGAAGATGATGCCAATGGCGGTGTCCTGCTTGAGCTTGGCGGACCGGCTTACTGCGCCAATCCCGAACGCGCTGAGTAGGGCAGTGGCCATCGCCCACCAGAAAACGGGTCCGCGCGCACCACCCCCAACCAGGTACCCCACAGCCACCCCCGGCAATACGGCATGCGCCAGCGCGTCGCCAAAAAAGGCCATCCCGCGCAGCACAATATAGGTGCCCAGTACAGCTGAAATCACGCCCACGATCACAGCGGCCAGCATGCCGCGCACCATGAACGCGTATTGCAGCGGAGCCAGCAGCCACTCAAGCATGATGTCCCTCCTCGTCTCCGCAGCAGTTGTCGTCCATGAAGGGAATCTCGGTGCCTTCGATTTCAAAATGCATGCGATCTCCATAAGCCTGGATGAGGTTCTCGCGTGAAAACACTTCAGAGGGTTTGCCGATGCCAACCAGCCGGCGATTTAAGAGCATGACGCGGTCAAAGCTGGTGGATGCCAGCTTGAGGTCGTGCAGCGCGATCATCACGGTCACCAGCTGTGCGCGCAGCGTGTCGAGAACCGCGAAGAGTTCCTCCTGGGAGGGGTTGTCCAATCCGGTTACCGGTTCGTCCATCAGCATCAGGTCGGCTTCCTGGGCGAGCGCGCGGGCGATGAACATACGCTGCTGCTGCCCGCCGGAGAGCTGGCTGATCTGGCGTTTGGCGAAACGGGTCAGACCCACCGTTTCAATGGCTTTTTCAACGATTTCCCGGTCACTTCTGCCAGGCCAGCGCATTAAACCGATTTTGCGCGCGCGTCCCATCATCACCACTTCGCTGACGGTGACCGGGAAATTCCAATCCACATGGCTGTGCTGCGGCAGGTAAGAGATGCATTTGTGACCGCCGGGATCTTCACCAAACACACTGACACTGCCTTTATCCGGCTTGAGCAGCCCGGCGATCACCTTGAAAAGTGTGCTTTTACCGGCGCCGTTCGGTCCAACCACCGCCATACGTTCGCCGGTGATCAGTTTGAAAGAGATATTGTCGAGCGCGCGTCCACTCTCGTAACCCACTGATAGGTCTTGAATACTAAGAATGGAAGTACCGGGGAGATGCTCAGGGTGGCGCTGCTGCGGGGTGCTGATGGGCATGATTTGCGGGGAAAGGTTCATTTCTTCTCTCAATCCAACGCGCTGACGATGGCGTTCACGTTGTAGCGCATGTAATCGATGTAAGTGCTGGCCGGTCCGCCGGCTTCAGAGAGCGAGCCGGTATAAAACTCAACGAGCAGGGTACCGGTGTCATCAGCGATGCGTTTGGCGAGGGCGGGATTGACCGTGTTTCCAACCAGTATCACCTTAACATTCTGAGCACGGATGGCATCCTCCAACTCAGCCAATTCCTTCGCTGAGGGTTCAGCGACCGAACTGTAGGAGGGGATGATGGCGCCCGCAACTGAAAACCCGTATTTGTCGGCAAAGTAGCCGAAGAGCATGTGATCCGTAACGAGTAGGCGGTTCTCAAGCGGGATTTTTTCGACTTCCGCGGTGATCCACGCGTCAAGCGCATCGAGTTCAGTGATGTAGGCAAGGCTATTGGCTTCGTAGGTCTCGCGGTTCGCCGGGTCGTACGTGCCAAGGGCGGAAGCGATATTTTGCGTCCAGACGATCACGTTAGCTGGGTCCATCCATACGTGCGGATCAGCGGAATAATGTTCTTCCCCGCCGCCGCTGAATTCCCGCGTCGCAACACCATCTGAAACGATCACCGGTTCAATCTTCGTTCCGGCGTTATCGATGATGGTTTCCATGAATTCCTCCAGACCAAGACCCACCTCGAACACCAACGCGGCATCGGTTACCGCGGCGATATCAAGCGGGGAAGGCTGGTATTCGTGCTCGTTCGCTCCAGGTGGCACGAGCGGGGTGACGGAAACCAGGTCACCGCCAACCCGGCTAATCACGTCTGCCAGAATGGAAGTGGTGGCGACAACGGTGATCTTGTCCGTGGTGGGTGCTGCAGGTGCGGTTTCGCAGGCGGATATGCTGATGCTGAGTGCGATAACGACGAGTATTATGAGTATCAGTTTTTGTTTCATATGATCCTGTTCTTAATTGTGGATTTGATCAAGCTCACGACAGTCCGGGCAGATGCCGAAGAGCTGCAACCAGTGGTCGCTAACCCGGTAACCCGTTCCGGATTCAACCCGGGCGAACAGCTCTCCCAGGTTGTCGCCCTCGAAGAGGATCGTACGACCGCAGTGTGTGCACACAAGATAGTGTTCGTGTCCGGTGGGCGCGGGCATCAGCATGTGGCATCCGTCATCACGGTGCACACGTTGGATCAATCCCAGTTCCTCCAGTCGGTCCAGGGTGCGGTATACGGTCACCAGACCGATGCGGGGATGCTTTACCCGGCTGAGTTCGTAGACCTCACCCGGTTGCAGCGCGCGGTGGCTTTCAGCGATCACTTTCAGGATCGCGCGGCGCGGCGCGGTGATGCGGCAGCCGTTGTTTTGTAGAATACTCACCCACTGGTCGAACCTGTCCATCGCAACCCTTTCTTATTGAAAAACATTTTCAATAAGAATTATACCAAAAAAGACCCCTGGCGGAAGGGGTCTTTAGAGAATTATGTGTCAAAGCTATCAGTTCTTTATAAAGAAGCTGCCCGAACCGCGATCCACGATGCGGATGAGGATTTGACGCGTAGAGGTGTCATAGTTCGGAGTCTGCCAGGTGTCATTTTCGAAATCACCATCACCTTTCACCAGTTCCAGGTCTGCCCGCAGGTGCACGCTACCGGAGCCATCATCAAGAATTTCGACCTTGAGCGCGGCATCTGGTGGAGCCTGGATAGTGACCGCACCGCTGCCGCTGGATAATGTGAGTGTCAAATCCGTCTCACCAGGAAGCGATATGTTGACCGCACCGGAGCCGCTATCTAAATTGACCGTGTAGGCAGTGTTCGCAGCAGGGAGTTTGATTTTTGAAGCACCTGATCCAAGATTGGCGCGCAAAGATTCCAGCGCGATTCCTTCAAGGTAGATCTCCAGCGCTCCCGAACCTCCGTCCAGGTTGATCACGGAAGGCACAACAGGCGCAAGTCCGATATCCCACTTGAGGTCTGCCAGGCCAAGATCGACGGTGAACCAGTTATCAGAGGTGGTCGTTTCGCTGAGGCTGACGGATTTTTCCGCATCGCCCCTGACATCAAAATTCAACTGACCACGATGGGTGATGGTGGCTTCGAATAAATCGCTTGTACCGGTCAGCGCGTTGATGGAAACGGGTTCATAAGATGTGTCCAGGTTGTATACAACCCGTTCTGTGTCACCCAACGGCGTGGAGAGGACCTCGGTCTTGACTCCCGCCGGCAGATTGATCCCCAGGCTGGGGGCGTAGTAGAGGAAGAGGATGGCCACACCGATAGTCAGCAGGCCGATTAGCGCACCAACCCATGGAAAGCGGTGACCAAAGATCAGGTCAAGCCCGATGACCACCAGGATAAGCGGCCACAAGCGGAACAGAATTTGAAAATTAAAATCCTGCAGTATACCAAAGTTCCTGAGCAGCAGGATGACACCGGCTCCGACGAGGATGACCGGCCAGAGAAAGGAGGTTCTTTTTGGTTGAATGATCATGAC
>WOYI010377508.1_pt1 | contig 13351 bp, 12 predicted proteins | sample 6423411 | NCBI WGS metagenome assembly WOYI01 (sample SAMN13441803, study PRJNA592873) | oil field metagenome | biome: oil field; feature: oil-well bore; material: oil-contaminated soil; isolation source: oil-contaminated soil from oil-well borehole | place: Germany: Wietze | collected 2016-10-18 ... | reverse complement strand
CTCATAGCCATCCCCACCAGCTCCGGAAACGTTGACCACGATCCCGCCCAGGTTAATGTTTCCCTCTGGCCCGCCTTCAGACGCCCCCCTCAGCAGATCAATCAGATTGGAATCTCGCGCGACTTCCGCAGGCACGATAGGCTCGCCCTCATCGACCCAGGCCAGGCCGGCTTTGGTGACCTCGCCGCCAGTGGCGTGCTTCTCAAGCAACCCCCCCACAAATGCTTTGCCAGCATCCCACGTGCCCGTCAGAGCATCCCGTGTCATGGCGGCAGACATGCCGTACATGGTGCCCATGTATCCCAAGAAATCGCCTTTGGCTGCGGCTTCGTCCAGCTTAGGCTGATTCTCGGTCGCAGTATTGATTATTTCTTCAGTGGTTTCTTTTTGAACTCCACCAGCAGCATCCAGCCCTCTCTGGATTGGCGCCGGGATGGGCAGCCCGGGCGCACGATTTTCTAGTTTTGTAGCCTCTTCGCGTGCTACCCTCATCCGGGGCTCGCCGACGCCAGCCTGCCGGTAGTCCATACCCAACGGTTTTTCTTCACCCAGGGCATACCGAGCCAGCCATTCTAGCTGCATGGGCGTGGCTGTTTCGGTGACTGGATTCTTTTCGAGCACCTTGATCAGATCTTGCACTTTATCTTCGTGCGTCGTCGGGGCATTGCCAAAATATTTGTCATACAACCCTTTGATAGCCTCAAAAATGTTTCGCACGGGATCCAGCAGATTGTTTATGCCCTCATATATGTCCTGAAGCCATCGGACGAACCCGTCCCACGTGTCGTTAGCTTTCTGCAGCACCCACAGAATGAGATCCAAAATCCTCTTCTGGGGCATCATCCCTTCGGTGATGGCCATCGCGGTGCCCATAGGCGTGATGCTGAACGCGAGCTCCATACCGCCGCGCAGGGCTCCCATAAGGTCGCCGCCTTTGGCCATCTTATAAAGAGCATCAAACTTGTCAAACAGGCCAGCCACCTGGCTGGTTATGGCCTCGATGCCTTCACCCAGACCACCCATAAAGTCGATGCCCTCGACCATACCGAGAGACTTCAGGAGGTCGTTGAACCCGGTAATCAGGTCTTTACCAATTTCGGACTGAGCAAAATGGTCCCATGCTTTTGAGAATATACCGAACCGAGATTCCAGTGATGCCAGAACAACAGCGAGCGTCACTATTGCAGTAATAGCCAGACCGATGGGGTTGGTGAGCAGCGATGTCATAAACGCCTTAGCCCCGATTGTAGCCAATTTCAGAACGGGCGGTAACGTCGCAAAAGCCGTTCCCAGAGCCAGGACCACGGTAACCAATACCGGAACTTCGGGAGCTAACGCTATCAACCGCGTTATTGCCGTCATAAGCTGCAGCACGATACTGGCCGCCGGCCGGACCGCGTCGCCTATTGCAGCGTTCAGTTCTGCAAACGACGTTGTGAAGTCCCTCATTCGAACGCGGTAGCTGTCGGTATCGTCTTCCAGTGGCGCGGCGATGGTTTCCAGCGCGCTCGCCGCCATCCTCCGCCGGGCCTCTTGCTCGATTACCGCCTGGCCGTACTGGGTGTTGATGATATTAGCATACTTGGGTTCCCTCATCACCAGCATCTTTTCCCGTTCCAACGCGCCCTGCTGGAAGAGCTCGGGCGCGACCTGGGACATCACGCGACCTATGTCGCTGGTTGGGTCGAGTGGGCCGGAAAGAGTCTGAAGAAGCTGTTTTTCGTCTGTTATCCCGAAGTCGGCCAGCTTCTGGCCCCACTTCGATCTCATGATTTTTTCGGTGTTCAGGATGTTCTTCTCGACGACGGCCTGGTCAGTGTAGCCCGTCATGGTCATATAAGACTCCAGACTGGCTCTCGTGAGCGCAGACGTACCGAACCCCTGGCTGCCGGCCCGAACAAAACTCATTGCCCCCGCGCCCATCTGCTCTTTGATCACATCGATGTTCAGACGGGCAGATTCGGCCACCTCTAACGCCGATTTGGCATAATGCACCATCCCGGCAGCCGCGCCTGCAATAACCAGCTTACCGGCATCCAGCCTTGAGAAGAATTTGCCGATCGAGTCTCCAGCTTTCTGGGACTGATCAGCAAAACTTTTTAAGGTATCCCCCAGGCTGCCAGTTGCCTTATCTTGCTCTTTGAGACCCTTGGTAGATTTCGATGTATCGATGTTGCTGGCAGCTTTTGCAGAAGCCTCGATGCCTTTGATAGCCTTTTCTGCTTGTGACGTGGCGACGTCTACCGTCATGCGGTAGGTCTTGTCGGTCAGCGAAATCGCTTTAGCCAGAATGTCATCAAGACCCCGGCTGGCTTCGTCCTGCAACAGGGTCCGAACAATGAAATCACGCACGCTTTCGAGTGGCATTATGCTCCTTTTCCCAGATCTTCATTACGCGTTCGGCTGCTTTGATCTCAGCTTCGATGCCTTCTTCTTTCTGTTTCTGGAACTTGGGCCACATCCGGGCATGGATTTCTTCTGGTGTCCCAGCAATCATCGGTCTGCCTGACCGGGCCCTTTTGCCCGACTTCGCATCCATCTTAAACTTTTGGAACTGATAAATAAACTGGATCTGAGGGCGAGTGAGCCGGGCCAGGTCACCACTCGCAAACTTGTATCCTCCCAGCAGTTCAAGGGCGATCAGTTGCCCGTCTGCTGACCAAAAAAATTCTGGACTACGTCAGGCGGCACTTCGCTTATAACTCGGATCCGTCCGGCGATCTTGGATGTCAGACCGTACCGGAACTTTGGTACCAGCGCCCTCAGACCTTCGTCCACTATGCCGCGTTTGCAGTATTCCTGGTTCTGCAGGAACTCGATCTGGACCATGCTGCCCACGTCTACCTCGCCGTCCGACAGGATAGCATCGACCGCATCACGTTTGATCTGCTCGGGATCTCCAGACGTCTTCATCTGATCGGCAATTTTTTTGAGCATAGACGCATTAATCTTCATGGTCCGGCTCACGTCGGTCAGCTCGGCTTCAGTCAGAGGCCGGATCTCAACTGCAAACTGCTCGCCCATGTATTCGATATCAACCGTTTCAGTATAGCCGTCGCCGGCCATCAATAATGCTTTTAAGTCTTCTGAAGTTCTTGTCATAATTGTTGCACCTTATTATCCAAAAAATGTATGAATAGTGGGAAATTGTCCCCACTAATTAAATCCTGCCATACCAAAGCATCTCTATTGCGAGTCCGTCGAACCTGCTCTTGCCGTGGCTGCCCTGGCCGAACGTCCATGAGTCGGACTGGGCTTTGCACTTGTTCAGCACGATCAGCGGATGATGACCAGTGTATCCTTTGGCTGGATCGCCCAGAAAAGACACAACTACCGAATGGTAGACGGCCTCTCCGTGGGGACCAGCGAAAAGAGCTTCTCTCAGAGCATCTTGAGCGCCTTTGGACAACCACGTTCCGAACTCGACCGTGTATGTGCTGTCGATGTCACCGCCAGCTAGAGCGTACGCTCTAGCCCTGCTGGCTCCGTGGACAGGCGTGATGTTCTCTTTGGTGTTGACTGTCAGGCTGTCCATTGGGACCATCAGGCCGGCCACCTTGAGCAGTATGTCACGGTTGGTCACGGCTGTCACCTTGATACCGGCGCCGTGCTCCATCTCAATAGGAGCAATCGTATAACCATTCCAATCGTCGCCAACATCCAGGATCGTGTCTGGTGCGGTCTGTACGCTATCTTCTATGTAAGGCATCTAAGCCACCCCCTGCAGCTCGGCCAGGTCTCTGTACGGTCCCATCTTCATTGCGACCTCAACCCACTCGATATGTCCCATCGGTATGAACTTAAGCAGGAAATGAACCATGTTGGGGTTCCACCTGTCAGGCGTCACAACGGTAACGAAATCGTATATGGCCTTAGTCTCGTCTCTCAGTTCTCTCAAGAAGTTGTCAACAGAGATCTTCATGGTTTCGCGGTTGTCGGTATCGTTCTTGCGGTTCAGGAACGGTCTCATGGTGTCCCAGCATTTGCGGATGATGAAGTTCGCTGTTCTCTGGTCTACCGTTCGGGAGAACTGGTCGAGCTTGTCGGTAGTGATTCCCTTTACTGGCCCGACACCGGCCCTAGTCTTGACCACCACATAGATACCGCGTGTGGTGAGAGCCCGGACGTAATCGTTGTTGATAGTATCTTCGAGATCTCCATGCAACCCGTTTGCTCCCTTCAGCCGGTTCTCGTCGGCTGCAACGCTTTCGCCCAGAGGAGCCCATGCTTCACGAGCCGCATGCAGAACAGCCAGGTTCTTTCGGCGTTCGCTGTCGTCCCAGCTCGGGTAGACGATTGCAAGATGACGGTTAGAACGTTTCATGCCTTCCAGCACCATGTTCTCAGGCGTCTCGCTGGGAAGCGTGGGCACAAACACTATGGTAGGCCGGAATTTGGTGTTTTCCGAAGTGGCCCACTGGGATGCTATGACATGAAGGTCATAAGTACCCTCCTGGACCTCTGCTTTAGTCAGAGCCACGGTTGTAGGCACGACGTCCAGCTTTTCGAGCTCGTTGCCGGCATAGAGCAAAGCCTTATTCCAGTCGGTTGTTGCGATCGTAGCGCCATCGTCACCGCCAGTAAGAGCCGTCCGCCCGATATCCGGCAGATGAGTCATACCTTCTGCTATCTCCATCGTTGCCAGGGCAGACGATGTGAACGCAGCCTGCATGTCATCAAGATCTTTCAGGTCTTCCCGGTACTCGGTGGTTATATTGTCTGTTATGAGGACATCTACCCCATAGTACCACAACGAATAGGTCACCTGGTCAGCTTCTGTCGGATATTCGTCCGCGTAGAACGTCAGCGTTCCCTTTGCGTAATCCAAGTAAACATCGCCCGCCGCCATGCCCTCTGATACGTACACTATCGTCTTATCAACGCCATTGACCCGCACATAAGCAGAATCTGGCTGAGGATTGACGAAATCGGCTTGCGACAGAGCATAAGCTGCCTCCAGCCCGTTCCCGGCGAAATAGTCCTGCTCGGCGTGTTTGATGGCGCCGGTTGAGATCGTGACGGACACCCCATTACCCCATGCCCCGGCGGACTTGGCTTTAATTGTTGCTACCGTGTTGGGCGTGGCCTGAGTATCAACCAGCTCTGCTTCGGCTATTGTATATCCTGCTCCCAGAATCCTTTTGGCGAACACCCGGGGGGCGCCTTCGCCGAACGCGTCCTCAATAGCTTCACACAGGTCGCCACTACCATAATATGCTCTGGCTGATAACGCTGACGTGAGACCAACTAGATCAGTTGGTCCGCGGGCGGCTTCACCCAGCAGAAGAACACTGTGGCTCGTGGTCTGGCTGGTGATCGGACCCACCGCCTCCAGGGTAATACCTATACCGGGCAGTATGTTCTTGATTGAATAATCGCCGTATGTATATACCAAATTAATCACCTATCTGATCATTGTCATAGTCGTATTGATCATATTTGATCTTCACACGACGGTTCAGGTCTTTTGGGTTTTTTGCGACTTCGTTGTTCCACTCTTCTCGAGACATCCAGCCCGGATTAATGGCCGGGTTAGCATCCTTTAATCTTACATAATGTTCTGACATTCAGACCTCCAAAATCATTGATGCTGTAATATTGTTTGACGAACTTTCCGCCAGCAATGCGTCTGCGCTGACCAGCAACGGGGCCCTGATAAACAGGTGCTCCATCTCGGCCAGTGGGTAGCCTTCCCAGGTTTCGAGCTCGATCTTTTTGATCGGATACCCGACTTCCACAACTGAGAACTTGTAGATGATTGGAACTTCGATGAGCGTTCGGTAGACTCGTTTGCGTAGCCTGTTATCGACATAACTGCCGAGCGGCCTGGGTGACGAGTTCTCCGGACCAGTGGTGACTCCTTCGACATCGAGTGACATCCCCAGCCGCGTCCGTTCAATCAGGTCGGCGAGCGCATACTCGCATGATTGGACGTTCCGTTTGGTGGTGCTGCAGATGTAGATGTTAAGCGTCCCGCGCCGGAGTTCGCCGCGTTCGTCATTGAACAGAGAAGTGTTGGCATCCCAGTACTCATGAAGTTTTGATCTTATGTTGTACAGATACCGGTTGCCCGGTATAATCGAAAATGATATCCAGTTTTCTACCGTCGGTTCATGATGCCATCCTCCCCCATCATCCTCAAAAATCAAAAACGACTCGCAGCCGCACGATTCCAACGCAGCCAGGACCGAAAGACGCTGGTCGATAGTAAGGCTCAAGGCACGACCCCTCCCATCTTGGACGGATCCCGGCTATCGAACTCCTGGTAAGACCTTGGATCGGCTATGATCCTGAACTTCTGAATATGAACAGCTTCGAGTTCGGTCAACATTTCCGAAGCCGTGTCCGGCAACAACAACATGTGAGCCGCCAGTGGATGCAACACGGGCGTCACTATGCACATGTCGGCATCTACTGGCGCCCTCGGCATCGATATAAGGCGCGCAGACGAATCAAACTCAAACTTGTGCGTCTCTGCGAGCATCTCGTCGGCATCGACGTCTGAAAGGAACTTGTCTCTGACAGCTATCCTGGCCCGGGGGTAGACGCGAACATCTTCCCTCAATGGCATGGAAGCCACGAGATCAGTAGGAACAGACGACCGAACGGCGACGTGGGCCACGATCTCGGCACCATAAATACCACTTAGATGTTCACTCGCATCAACATACTTTTTTATGGTATCCTGCAGCAGCGCATCCAAATCCACGCTCTGGTGGGCAGTATGGATTTCTATGCCACGAATGACGCCGTTTTCACAATAATAGATTGCTATTGTGTACGGTCCCACTGTGCCAGTAGACCAGTCAAAACTGTTTGGCCCGGTCGAGGTGCTTGGTATATAGAACCTGAGATATCCCCACGAAAGGCTATGGGCCGTGCTGAATGACAGAAAATACTCGAAAAGCACTACCATGCCAGCCAGGATCTTGTCTACGCTGAATCCTGTGACGTGAGAGGTCAGGTAATCGAGATCGGCTTGCAGTGCTGCCTTTGTCCTGTCATACAGAGCATTAAGCAACGTGAAATAGTCAGTATTAAGAGGATAAGCAGAGATGAGCGCGCTGAGCCCGGACTGATCGGGTTGGGGGGATAACACCAGGAAAACCGTGCTGTCCGGCCTATTGGGATCGGTCTCAGGATTCTTTCGGCCCGCATAATACCAATGCCAATCCAGCCAGTACCTCTCGATGTTCGTCCATAGGTTTGTAGGTGTCGCCCATGCGGACGAGGGTAACGTGATCTTCCCGTCCACGAACTTGAAACCCATCGGACGCAGCCAGAACATCATCTCCTGGGTGCATGGCCGGCCAGTGGCCAGAACGGCTTCCGCCAGTGGTTTCCACACATCGAGCGCTGCTTTCTGGCCGTCGGTGAAAAACGTTCGAGAAAAGTCCGTCCCTGGCTGTTGTCCGGTCATGGTTTCACCATTTTTGCCAACGTTGTATGGGCTATATCCATCACGGTGTTGCTGGGGATATTGAGCGTTTTTGTTGACCCCCCAAGGACATCATCGAAAATTATGCCGTCCGTAGATATTGTCATGGCATGCCTCAGCTCGCCATCGATCCGGCGATCACCCGTGATCATCAGAGAAGTGTCGGTTATATCTGCTCCTGCCCGTCTCGCGACGGACACGTTCAGCCTATGCCGTTCTGATAATGCCATATCGACCACGGGCGACATTCGACCATCACCCCGAGCGACAAACGTCCTGATGATATCCCATGTGGTCAGGGTGACGCTAAACACCCAACGAGACCTGGCAGGATCGAGTGGATCCAGTGTATCCCAGAACGCAACTTGTCTCCAGATGGGTAGGGTCGGACCGATGTAGTTCCAGGCCCGGACGACTTCTGACAGATCAATCGTATTCCAGGTCGCCCCGAGGTCCAGTGTCTCAACCAGGCTGTAACCACAAGTCGCTATCACCCTACCCTGGTAACCATCGATGCTATGGAACTTGTTGTTGACCACATAACCATCGATGGCCGTCAAGTCGCATACCATCGACCATGTAGCCCCCCTATCTTCCGATAACCAGATCGCAGACCCGGTATGACAGAACAGATGGTTGGGCATAACCCAGACAACGGACCTACCGATCGGCACGCCCGGCCCGGGTGCAGCTATAAGATCCCAGGTTGATCCTGCCGTGAGCGACGAATACCAGCCGTTTGAAGTGCTCGCCAGTGTCCAGTTGTATCCGACGGAAGTTATATCGTAAATCTCTTCGGCTTCGAGCGCCTTTGTCCATGTTTTGCCGCCGTTAGCTGAATGACAGATCGCTTCCCAGCCATTAGCCATCTCGGCGAGGGCAACAATATTCTCGCCAAATGTTGCGATAACTTCGCGGATACTTATGACGACTGAATATGGATCAGGCTCGGATTCTATATCCGGCACATCATCCCACGAATCGTATTCAGGGACGACCACGTCGGGGTCCGGGGCAAACGGGTCGCCCGGATCGTAACCCCAGTCGGGAACATAAAATTTTGTGGGTTCCGTCCAGCCCCATGTGACCCAGCCTAACGAATCGTATGTTCGCAGAAGACGGTTCTCGCCCATCACCGCGCCAAACACTGATCTCCGCATTGCGTTCAGGCCTCCAGCATCATTCGGGCGTCGAGTGGTCTAAGCCTGCGTGCCTGCAGGGCGATGTCTGCATCGATCAGCGCTGGGACGTCACCGCGCAACCTTTCATAAGCCTGGAACGTGGTCTCGACCGGCCCCTGAAGAGGTATGGTAGCGGTGAGTTCGGTGTCGTGACGCGACGACATGGCCGCGCTGGTCTCGATTTCCAGTTGGGCGATACCCTGCAGAAGTTCGCTCGCCCGAACCGGGCTCATCCTTATGCCGGCCAGTTTCAGGGACGCGTCGAAGTTAATAACAGCGCGTGACGTGACGAAAATATCTGCAGAAATCGATCTCTTTATTGGCCCGGCCAGAGCGGCGGATGCCGGCAGATCGGTATAAACCGGCCCGTGCAAGACCATAGAAGCTTCGAGATCTACATAAGGTATATAGAATCGGTAGTTGATACCGGCTGCCAACGTGCTGGGCAGGACCAGGTTAATCAGGTCGATCCGTTCTCGGGCTTTGATACGGGCGTTGTCTTTTGTAACATAAATTCGACAAACCCCAGGATAATAGGTATCGACCCGGCACGAGTCCGGCCATTCGCAAATGATACTAATGATCTCTTCGACTGCCGATTTGGTCCCTGACCCGGCTATCTGGAGAAGATAGACCTGTAACCTTTTACGATATTTGTCATCAGTCTCTCCGTACCTCCTCTTAAGTTCGTAGACTCCGCCCCATACGGTATCAAGATCCTGGCCGGTAGCGAAATCGATTCGTTTGAGCAACGCCATCTTGTAGTTGAGGTCCATCACATAAGCAAACTGGTTTGCAAGAGCCACCAACTGCGGTGTGACAAGATAGAACTGGCGCGGGCTGGTGTCCACTTCGGGCGCGATAACGATGTCCGCCGACAGCTCGATTAAGGTCGATGGCTCAGCCAGCTCGGCGAACGTATAATCTGCCAGCTCGGCAAACGTCCGGTCTGCCCAATAACTGAAAGGCGCCCTGAAAGTGGTCATGAAAAATCCTAGTGCTTAAACTGTCGCACGGAGATCCCGTCTCGCGTTACCCTAACCTCGATCGGCCCTGTTCGGACCCATCTCTGAAAATCGAACTGCCCGCCTTCGGCTGATATTGAGAACTTCCTGAGCCTCTGCAGACCTCTGGTCTTGCCCGCCATTTTGCAGTCCGGGCACAGGACCATATCGTTGATTATGAGGGGATCAGGTTTCTTGGTCTGGCATTCGGTGCAGAACCATTCGTCTTTATCATGGCACCGCGGGCATTCGGCTTTAGCTGACGGGTTGAACGGGAACTTGTGACCACACGTATGGCAGGTGACCGTCGGCGTTGTGAACCGGCGTTCGTCCATGCCAGCCAGCAGGCCTCCCCCCAGGTCGTCGATCTCGATGGGCATGGCATCGACTGGCAGAGCCGCGATCTTCGCAGTAGCCCGGACCTTTGCGGCCAGATCTTTTGAAAAGGGCATAATCGTTATCCTGGTCGGCTGGTCCGGCAGGTCGCGCCACTCAAACTTCTTTCCGTCTGGCCCGAACTGAGGTATCTGGCTGCCATCCGGCATGGTGGCTATCCAGTAAGACCTCCAGAACGGGACTGGATCGGTTGATTCTGACAATATTATATCACCATTTCTATACAACATCTACGGCGGCCACCAGCGTTACCGGAGTTAGCTCACCGTGTGCGGCACCCACATACTGTTCAGTCTGCAGCAGAAAACACTTGGACTTCCCGGGACTCGTTATGTTTCTGGTATCGATAATCAGAGGTGCCGACTCGTTCAGGGTGTCGACATTAACCACCGTAGCCGTCTGAGTCTTGTAGACTGCATGACCGTTAGTAGGATCTTTTATAGCGTGACCGGTGAGACCGAGCGTTCCAGAGCTTTGCTGATAGGACGTAGCCAGGAACCCGTTCCCACCGCTCGCTTCATCGAGTCTAGCTGCTACCATCCGGCCCTTGTCACCAGGGAACCACGTGGCTGCTATATTGCCGGGACCCCAGAATCTCATGTTATTTATGAGACTGAAATCGCCACTATAGTCCAGACACAGGGTTATCCAGTAGCTATAATATGTTCCTACACCGGCAGGCGGAACCTTGCACGGTGTCGTCAGACCGGGCGCGTGGTTATCGCTAGTGCAGAATCGTATAGCAGTAACCTCATTGTACACGGGCGTGCCCGACGGGCCCGTAAGCTGATCAACAGCAATTACCTCAGCCATTCAAATCGTATCTCCAAGAAACTTTTTCCTATAAAATTCGTTAAGATCATTAAAAAGAGGTGCAAAGACCTCGTCCGGTATATTGTCCATGTTGGTTCTTATTGCAGGGTTAGGCGGACCGTTCCCGGACCCGTACTCCCTCAAAGAAGCCGCACGCGGTTCGAGCACCCCCACATCAACCCTGTTCTCTTCGGCACGAACTTCCAGAGACGACGCCAATTCGTCAGACGTCACCTGGATGCACCGGCACGTCCGGCCATGAAAAGACGGTTCCATCATGCCGTTTGAGTAGGCCTGATCGAACGGTATAACGCCATCCTCTTCTGCCATCTGGCAGAGTTTGCAGACCTTCTCGTCACCCGCCGTGATGATGAACTTGTCTTTTGTGCCGAACCCTTCAGCCATGACAGCCTTCAGACGTTGGCCATGAGCCTCTAAGATGTCTTTCGTGATTACCACAACCCAATGATCTGAGGCGATCCATTAAATGACATTTTTACAAGAGTGTTCAATAAGCGTGCTGGTATAATATATCTACTCGATGGAACATGGCTCGCCGCGGTCAGATCCCCAGTAATCGGATGATAATGAGAATCGTAACAAGTTCTATCTAGATATAGATCATTTGTAAACGCATCCGGGCCATCATAAACAGAGCTATTCCCCGAAGCAGTGTGAGTATGAGTATCTGATCCGCTTGTAGTAGGATCGGAGTTCCCAGCTTTTAGGTTATACCCATCCCATCCACTAATTATTTGCCAATTGCTTGTGACGTTGCCATCAACAAAAACGACAGATCCTGCAATTGCTTTTGACGTTTTTCTAACTGCATGATAGAGTCTAGTGACCAACGTTTTCGGTTCTACATATTTTGCTTCTGATGCAAACGAGAAAGAATGGTTATGATACAATCCTCGATCACCACGTACTTGTACAGGAGCCATGCCTCCTGCGGCGCCCGTGGCACCATGCTCATCTTCGGTGGCGGGACAAGCGACATTATGGGAATGTGATGTAGTTGTTCCAACTGTGGTTTCTGGTGTGGTGTGAACAATATATTTCCCGTCTGCCGCGCTATATCTTTCTAAGTTTGCATCAACGAGGGAACCATTGGACATAATAATTGATCCTTCAGGAAAAGATCTAACGCTAGATTCCCAAGTGGCCAAATCCATATATATGATGTCCAACCCAAACCCTATTGGATTATTATTAGCAGATCCAATTGTTATTCCATCATCAAAAAAATCGAACGCATGGGTGTGGGTAGATTGAATCCAATCATAAGAAGAACCGGTTCGTGTCTGAGATGGCCCAGAATGAATGGAATTACCAACAGCAAAATTAGATTTTCCATGAGTATGAGTGGTGGCCCCCGTCTGGGTCCAATGATTACCAGTATTTGAATTAAACCGAAGGTACTGGTTAGTCCGGGTCAGTCTGGTCCACGGCGACGGCGGATCGGTAGTCTTCCGCCAGAAAATGTAAAGGTTGGTCATGTTTATGTGGCCTCACAGAAAAGTCGCAAAACCGCCTGTTTAACAGTAGTTGTATACCCAAATGTGACTTGAATGACTTTGTGCTGAGCAACCGATATGTTTAGTCCGGTCTCAGTATAATAAGATTGATTAGATGGTATAATAAACTCATCAACCATGCTTCCGCGCGTTGTACCAAAATCATGAACATAAAGTTCTGCGGTTATTGCACCAGTTAGCGGTGATGACGATGAACCCGGAACAATCCAAAGATCTGCCCGGATGATTTTGCAATTAACAGGAACGGCAACTTCCAGGTATTGAAAGTCTTCAATAACATCCTGCCCGTTACCTACAGGAAAATCGATCTCGAAGTTCCTGGTGAGCCAGGTTCCGTTACCCTTGAGGACCTGCGCGGTGTTCGGATACTTCGGCATCAGGCCGTGCGCATAAATGCTTGCATCAAGCGTGGTGGTGTCACCCGGTATTGCCAGTTCATCAAGTTTTGGCATCGACCAGTAAGGATCGTCTGCGCCCTGCATGAGCACTTTGCCAGACAATCCTTTGGGCAGCCTCTGCCAGCCGGTCGCGTCACGGTAGACCAGGTCACCACGAGCAGCCAGGACTGTTCGGAGGACGTACTGGGTGTGTGGATCGCCTATGGCCAGGTTCGTCAGAGTACCGTGGCTGGGGTAGCCAAACACTGGGTCAGCCCCAGCCCCCTGGGTGATCAACGATTTGCCCGCTACATCTGGACTAAGTGCAGCCAGCGCAGTAGCCGACTTGAAAAGCAGCATACCCTGGTCAGTCAGGATGGATGTTATCAGCCCGGCTTCGAGTTCGCCCGGCGCTATACCGGAATCCATCAGCAGCCCGTCGACACCATATACCGGGATGTTCCCGGCGGCTGGGACGTTCTTGATCTGGACGGAATCGTCTATCTGCTGGAGGTCTGCTGCATACATATCTGAAAAATAGTCGCCGAACCGTTCAGCAGGCGTATCTGGTTTGTGCAGTCCCAGACGGGTTGTAATTGACATT
>WOYI010870148.1_pt2 | contig 13361 bp, 10 predicted proteins | sample 6423411 | NCBI WGS metagenome assembly WOYI01 (sample SAMN13441803, study PRJNA592873) | oil field metagenome | biome: oil field; feature: oil-well bore; material: oil-contaminated soil; isolation source: oil-contaminated soil from oil-well borehole | place: Germany: Wietze | collected 2016-10-18 ... | reverse complement strand
GGCCATGTATCTCCCCCGACTCTGTCGATCGGACGACGGCTGGTTTGATATCGACCCCCAGCACTTTGTAGCCCGAGCGAGCCAGAACAGCAGCAAGGGGAAGACCTATGTAACCGAGACCCATTACGCAGACATTCAATTATGATCGACTCCCCTCCGCAGATATCCGTTGCGTCTATTCTGAGTCGAAAAGCTTTGGAGGGCAAGATATGCACTCCCGTGCGGTTATCGCTTTTTAAGATAAAATCAGTACATGATAAGGGGAAATATCGGAAGGAACATTATACTACGGCCTTACCTGGATCCGGATTGGGGATCGGTACGATCCTTTATACTTGCTCAATGGGGATCCAGTCACCCCATGTCGGACCGAACCCTTTTCGATTGGCAGTTCCGCGGCTTTGGCACCGAACAAGGGGCTTCAGCTCGATCCCTCTTGCTGTTCCTTGAAGATGAACTGGCGGGTTTCAGGGGTATTATCCCGGGTTTGTACCAGGTGCCTTCACCGCAGGGCATGGAGGTTTCGCCCGGCGGGAGCCTTGCCATGTGGAATATCCGCAAAGAATACCGGGGACGCGGTTTGGGACTGATGATGCACCAGGCAGCTGAAGCTATCCTCCCCGTCATCACAGGGGCAGGATCGAATCCACTGACATCCGTACCCGTCTACATGAAGAATGGATTCCAGCTCCTGCCCTCCGTGCATCGTTACATGACCACCCTGGACCCCCGGGCGTGCATTGCCATCTTTGGAGAACAGGTTTCTGAAATACCTCTTGCCGCCCGGAGAAACGGGATCGCTCCCCTTGCCTTGTCGGACACTGCTGCAGTCGAAATGGAAAGGATCTGGGAGAACTCCGCCCTGAAAGCCGGATTTTTCTCTCTTTACCGCAATGCGGAATTCTGGCGCTGGCGATACCTTGAAAACCCCGGTTTCAGATACTTGATATTCCAGGATCCGGAAGGTTCCGGGTTTCTTGTATGCCGGACGGAGGAACTAGTCTCCTCCAAAAGGTTAAACGAAAAGCATTGGTCTATACTGAGAATGATTGAGATCGTTCCCGCAAACCCTTCAACCTGGCTGGGTTGTGAAGACTCCTCTTTTAACCTTTTTATGGAGAGATGCCTGAACTGGGCGCGAGGAACCGGATGCATTGCAGCCGATTTTCATTGTTCAAGCGACGTTTTCGGACCACTTCTTTTAAAGGCCGGTTTTGCCCGGGAGCAGGATCTTGTCAAGGCTAGGATACGCCCTCTGCCTTTGGTTTTCAACGGAATGGGGTCCCACGGGCGACCCATCAACGTTCTGGTCAAGGCTCCCGCCCAGGTCTCATTCGAAAAAACCTGCTTTGTAAAATCAGACAATGACATGGACCGTCCCAGGAGGCTTGATAAGAATGGACAAGTCATTTACTGAATCTCTTTCCAGCGGAAAATGTATAGTCATAGGGGAAGTCGCCATGGGGCACGACGGAAGTCTTGGCCTGGCCCATTCCTACATCGATGCGATAGCCCGGGCCGGAGCCGATGCGGTCAAGTTCCAGACGCATATCGCAGACGCGGAGGGGACACGGTCAGAACCGTTCCGCGTACCCTTCAGTCCCCAGGATGACAAGCGGAGGGATTACTGGATCCGGACAGCTTTCACTGAAGAGCAATGGAAAGGACTCTCCCTGCATGCCGAAGAGAAAGGGCTTTTCTTTTTAAGTTCACCCTTTTCCAGCAAGGCCGCGGCCCTTCTCCGGCAGGCCGGGGTGGCTGCCTGGAAGATACCGTCAGGCGAAACAGGGAATATTCCCCTGCTTGAAGACCTTGTTGCAGATGGCCTCCCCATACTTCTTTCGACGGGGATGAGCCCCATGACTGAAATCGATGCTGCCGCATGGAAGGTCAGGAAGGCAGGATGCCCCCTTGTCGTAATGCAGTGCACCAGTATTTACCCCTGCCCTCCTGAAAGGGTCGGCTTGAACATGCTTGGGGTCTTCAGGGAACGTTATTCTTGCTGCGTGGGACTTTCAGACCACTCCGGCACTATCTACCCCGGGCTGGCAGCGACAACAATGGGCATCCAGGTCCTGGAGGTCCACGTGACCCTTTCACGGGAGATGTTCGGACCTGATGTATGTGCTTCTGTTACGACGACGGAATTATCACAGCTTGTGGAGGGGATCCGGTGGATAGAACTGATGCGGGGGGCTGATGTGGACAAGGACACAACTGCCGAAAACCTTGCCCCTCTAAGGGATATTTTTACCAAGAGCCTGGTTGCCTCGAGATACATCCCTGCGGGAACCACACTGGAGCGGTCCATGCTGGCACTGAAAAAACCGGGGAACGGCATTCCTGCCTCGATGATAGACAGGGTGATCGGCCGCTACATCAGGGTCGATCTGGAAGAGGACGATCTCATCAGGGAGGGTGACCTGGAATGAAGCGGAAAATAGCGGTCGTTGTGACGGCCAGGCCCAGCTATGCCCGGATCAAGACCGCCCTTTCGGCCATGGATGATCACCCCGAAATAGAGCTTCAGTTAGTGGTTGCGGCCTCGGCGCTGCTGGATCGCTATGGAAGTGCTTCCACAGTGATCGAGAAGGACGGTTTCAGGATCGCTTCCCGCGTATTCATGCTTCTGGAAGGGGAAACTCCCCAGACCTCGGCCATCACAACAGGGCTGGGACTCCTCGAAATGGCAACGGTCTTTGAAAACCTGAAACCTGATATTGTTGTCACCATTGCTGACCGTTTTGAAACAATGGCAACCGCTACTGCAGCGGCATTCATGAACTTGCCCCTTGTCCATATCCAGGGGGGCGAAGTGACAGGTTCCATCGATGAGAAAGTCAGGCATGCTGTCACCAAGCTTGCCGACCTGCATTTCGTCGCAACTGAAAAGGCACGTGAGCGGATCATTCGAATGGGGGAAGAACCCTCCAGGGTTTTCATTACAGGATGTCCATCGATCGACATTGCGGCGGAAGTCGCCAGGCATCCGGAAAGGACTTTCGACCCATTCACTTCCGGAGTGGGGGCAAAACAGGATCTTTCCGGCCCTTACCTGATCGTCCTGCAGCATCCTGTCACGACCGAGTACGCCCTTGCGCGGGATCAGGCAATTGAAACCCTTTACGCGGTCAGATCCCTGGGATTACCAGTACTATGGTTCTGGCCGAACTCAGATGCCGGCTCAGACGGGACCTCGAAAGCGATACGCTGGTTCAGGGAAAACGATAATACTGATAAATTCCACTTTTTCAAGAATCTCCCTCCTGAGGCGTTCCTGCAGATCCTCAACAGGTGCAGCTGTGTCATAGGGAATTCCAGTGTGGCGATCCGGGAATGCGCATTCCTGGGGATCCCCGCAGTCAACATCGGGAATCGGCAGGATGGGCGGGAGCGGGGCTGCAACGCTATTGACACCCCTGGCGAGAGGGAAAGCATAGTTTTTGCGGTCAAGAAGCAGATCGCCCACGGCCGTTTCCCATCGGACCCTCTTTACGGGAAAGGAGAAGCCGGCTCAAGGATAGCCAGCCTGCTCGCCAGCGTTCCCCTTTCCATAGAGAAGAGGCTGACCTATTGATCACCATCGGACCTGAGATACTGGTCGTCACTTATCATTACCTTTTGGGCAGCACGTTCACTGGACCGGGTGTAATCCCTTTCGGCCCGGAACGATTCAGTGCCCAGGTCGAATTCCTGGCCCGCAGTTCACACTTCCTGTCTCTGGAAGATCTTTCTTCAGGGGTTTTGGCCGATTCCGGCGGGTACAGGAGATATACTCTCCTGACCTTCGATGATGGCCTGGCCGAACAGTTCGAGGTCGCCTGGCCGATCCTGAGATCCAGGGGGATACCCGGGGCCTTTTTCCCCTGCACGGCTCCCCTGAATACAGGGAAGCTTCTTCACGTCCACCGGATGCATGCTCTCAGGAGCAACATGCCCGACAAGGACCTTCTGGCGCTTTTGGGTGAACTGTCGATAAAAGCGGGCTTTGAGGAAAGCAGCCGGGTGATCGGGGGGGAAAATTTTACTGAGGCTCCATACCCCTATGACACCCCCGAAGCAAGGACTATCAAATCTCTCTTAAACTACACCCTTCCCATTCCAGAGCGGGAAGCCCTTTCGGAAATGGCATTTCGCCAGATTCTTGGGGAAGAAGCCCTATGGGCGAAAAAGCTCTATATGGGATCAGAAATGCTCTGCGAACTCAGTAGCCGGGGTTGCCTTGGAACACACACCCATCTTCACCGCCCCCTATCCCGTCTGGACAGGGAAGGGATCCGGCGGGAAATTGTGGAAAGCCTTGATATTCTTGAAAAAACGACAGGCAGACGCCCTGATTCCCTTAGTTACCCTTACGGAAACCATCTTGCCGTTTCAGGTGAAGTTTTTGAGGTCGCATCGGAATGCGGGTTGAAATGCGGTTTTACAACGGAAAGGCGCCATGGCCGGATCCATTCGGATCGGCTTAGCCTGCCAAGGTTTGACGCCGAAGACATTCCTTTAGGGAAGAGGCCCGTCATTGATCTTTAATTGGAAAATTCTCTGATGTCTCTGATGTCGGAAGGAGCCGGAAGAAAATGACCGAATTCGTGCTTGCCGATCCTCATTGCAGGGTCTTCAATGTGGGAAGAACCACCTGGATGGTTTCAGGTTCAGACCCTGTTTTGTTCAAGAAAACCGTGGAGCACGCAACCGGGAAGGGATCCGGCGTCAGGCATATCTTCCAGGAACTTTCGAAGATCGCCGCAGAAGGAACTTTTGTCTCGGTTGAAACCCTGGACGAAGGACGGGAAAGGACAACCCTCTTCAAGACCCTCTCTTCAACCTTCGATCTTTATTACAGGATAGGGAAAAGCCATATCTCAGTTTTCGATCACTTCCGGAACGCAGTAGCCTCGCTACCCGCCTCGCAAAGGGTCCTCAACGAGAACGCCTTCGCCGACCATCTTCTCTTTGCCTACGAGTATCTTCCAGGGCCGCACACGATGTTAAAGGGAATCCGCAAGCTTACTCCGGGCGGGATGGTTGAGATAGAACCCGAGGGGGGCACCCGGTTTGAACAGTTCGAAACCCTCGAATTGCCCTCCGGGCCTGAGGGGCATGAAACCGGGGATGTTGTGGACCGCCTGGATAGTATCATTGCGGAAAGGATCTCGGCTTACACTTCATCTTTCGGTAAACCAACTGTGCTCTTGTCGGGGGGAGTGGATTCAACACTGGTCCTTTCCTATCTTGAAAAAGGGGCATCAGCCCTGACGGTAGGGATCCAAACACCGGAATATGCCTTCGAGATGGATTATGCGAGGCTTTCGGCAGAACTACTTAATGCGGGGCACCGCATGATCATATTAAAGGAATCAACCTTCCGCCGGTCCATAGAAGAACTGGTGGAACTGCTGGGCCAACCTGCAGGGACCATTTTTTTCCAGCCAATGGCCTTTCATTACGCATTCAAGGAAGCACGTGGCCTTTTTCTCTCAGGAGAAACAGTCGATGCCCTTTTTGGATTCAACAAAATTGCTAAGATATTTGACAGGTCGATGCTTTCGTCAATTGAGGGTGAAAAGCTGGATCGCGAGCCATGGAGCATGGAGGGTTATTCAGCGACCTGCGGTCTCAGTCCGGATCTTCAAAAGGTCAGCCAGGTACTGGGAAATGAGACGATCCGGAAACGCCTGAATGGACGCCTTGATTTCGCGCTGGGACTATGTCCGAAGCTGGCTGAACTTGAGCCATCCCACTGGCGGGCCGGGCATGCGGAAGTCATGTCGATCTTTACCGATTTCGGCCATATCAGGGAATACATAGGCCGCACGCGCCAGCAGGCCTTTTGCAGGGGGGGTACTGTGTTGACACCCTTTGCCTGCAGAAAGGTCCTCGACCTTGCAATGTCAATGCCCATGCCTCAACGGATCGTCAGGGATGGCGTGATCAAACACGTGACAAAGTCCCTGTTGGCGAAAAGGGTACCCGGCTATCCAACCCTTACCCGTAAAGGCGGAAGCGATGTCCCCCGGACACGTTTCCTCAAGGAGGGACCTTTGAAGGATGTTTTCCACGAAGAGGCGTTCCCCCGTTTCTGGCCGGAAACTCACAGGGATATGCTCCTTCACCCGCAACGGGATTCGAGTTTTCTGGTACTGAGCGCATTAAGCTACGCACTCTGGCAGAACCGGGTATTTATGGAACAGAACCTTAAAGCGATCCCCGGAACACGCAATTTACAGGTTTCGGGAACAGAAGGAGACCCCGGGGCATGATCAGCGTAGAACTCACGGACCCCGGTGCTTTCCGGCTTGAAACCCGACTCGGATCCTGGTTCGTCTCAGCGGCAAACTCCAGGCGGTTACAGGAAGAGCTGGAGAAGCCCGCCTTCCTTTCACTGGAAGAAATGGAACAGGTCAGGCGGCTTGGGGGCCTTTGCGACAACGGTGCCATCCTTTACGTCCCAGGCCATGGCCGCCTTATATGGCTGTACCGTACGATAAACGCGACCCGGGAACTATATTTGCGATGCGATGCAGAAGGACAATGGCATTTTGGCGACCATTTCAGGAACATGCTGGCGGACATCCCGTGCAGGGAGCGCAATCTGGATGAACATGCCCTTCTGGATCACCTGCTGTTCAGGTTTCCCCTGGGGATCTCTACCCGCGTGAAGGGGATAAGGCGGCTTACATCGGGAGAGATACTCTGCATCGATACCTCAACTCGGGAACAGCTTTCCAGGCAGGCAGAGAGATCCCCTTGCGAGCCCTTTGAACTTGGGATAGAGGAGGCGGTTTCAGCACTTGAAGAAAACCTCCGGTCTGCCTTCGATGGATCTGGAACTGAAGATTGTCTTCTTTTTTCGGGAGGCGTGGATTCCACCCTTATGCAAAGCTTCCGCCCCGTCGGGTCAAAGACCCTGACGGTGACGATCGATTCTCCAGAGATAGCCTTTGAGACAGAATACGCAAAGGCCGCCGCGAATCTTCTCGGTACGGACCTGCTGACCATCCCCCTCGACGAAGATGATTTTCTTACACTTTTCGAGGAAACCATAGAGAACCTCGGGCAACCGATAATCCCAAGTTTCCAGCCTGTTTTCCTGTACCGCGCGTTCCAGGCCCCATTCAAACTGTTCTGGGTGGGGGACGTGGCGGACACCCTTCTGGGGCACCCTCAGACCCGCCGGATCATGAACCCGGATGAAAGGCCCCGATTCCAGAACAAACTGACAGAACCCTTTGATTCACCACAAGGCTACGGAGCCCTTTCAAATACGAGCCCCGATATCAAGGTTATCCGTAAACTTTTTGGCGAAAGGGCTGTTTCGGCCCGTATCGAGAGCCGTCTCTCACTGGTCCTTGAGCGTGCCCGGGTCCATCCCGGCAAACGCCTGGAGGAACATGCCCAGCTGACTTCGCTTGTCCAATTTTTCTGCAGCGCCACCGAGGCCGCCTGCGGCAAGCGGCAGACAGCAGCACTTTTCGGACGGGAGATAGGAGCTCCTTTCTTTTCCAGGGATTTGCTGGGACTTGCAACCGCGATCCCGACCGGCATCAGGTTCTTTCATGGCGGAGAAACCAAGCCGGTACCAAAGATCCTTCTCAGGAAAAGGCTGCCGGAGTACTCCTTCTACAGTAAAAAAGGGGGAAGCGATATCCCGCGCACTCGTTTCTGCCGATCCGGGCCCTTCCGCGATTTTTTTCGGTATTCAGCCTTCCCGGACCCCATGCCTACCGAAGGTAAGGAACTCCTTCTGAACCCTGGGGAGGAGTGGAGTTATCTGATCCTGAGCGCTGCTATCTTCTCAACCTGGCAGGAAAGGGTGCTGAAGGCTGAGAGGCTTGAAAAGGTACCAGGCACCCGGCTTTTCCGTCTGGGACAAAAATGTGACGACCTCTCAGGGGAGAAAAGATTATGAAAGGATATCTGAACCTGGTAATTGAGTATCCGGGGGAAAGGATCTTTGAAACGCCCGCACGGCAAATGATCCTGGTCGGTCTCTGGGAAAAGAAACTCCCGGATCCCGGCCGTTTCCTTTGTCTTCCTGCCCGACAAGCTATACGGTTGCTTGCCGGATACGAAATCGAAGGATGCTGTTTCGTTGTCGAAAAGGATACGGAAGGTGCTGTGACCGAGATATTCGCTTACCGGGGACCAGCAACTGCCCATGAAGTTTACTTTTCCGCTGGGCAGAACGGGGGCTGGATCATCTCCAACATGTTCAGGTATGTTCTGGGATCTCTTCCCCTGAGCAGGCGGGATATTTCGCCTGAAGGATTCCTTGATTTCCTCCTGTTTCAGCACAGTCCCCTTCCGGAGAGCCCGATCGGGGCGATCAGGCGCCTCGGGCACGGGGATCTTCTCCGCGTTGACCGGAGGGGAGCGCCGAGGATCTCCACCTTGTCCAGACTGGAAATTCCAGGCCCTCCTTCGGATTTCCGGGCCGGTGTGGACCTGATCGGCAAAACGCTTTCTCTTGCCGTTGAAAACCTTCCGGAAGGAGTATCGAACCTCCTTTCTGGAGGGATCGATTCGACTCTTGTCCAGGTACTCCTTGGTCCAGGACACGCAGCAGTTTATGCCTCTATCGATTCGCCGGAATTAGCCTTCGAGGATGACTATGCGACTCGGGCGGCCTCGCTTTGCGGGGTCACTCTGCAGAAAATCAACCTTGCCGAGAGAGAATTCCCGATCCTCCTGGAGAGGGAAACATCCCTGGCCAGGCTGCCGTTGCCGCTTCTCCAGATCCCTGTGATCTCCGCTGTCTTCGATCATTGCACACCTCACTTCTCTTCTGGTTTTTCCGCGGACGCTCTCTTTTCCCTCTCAAGATCAAACCGGGAACTTATTCTGAAGGGAGCGGACCCGGTGTCATTTCCCGTGGAGTGTTTTTCCACCTCTTCGGAAAGGTCTGTCATCGAGGAGATCTTCGGCAAGGAAAAGGTGGGGGAAAGGATCTGCATGCGAAACGAGTACGTCCGTTCAAGAGTGCGTGAACCGGAAAGCTTTTCAGGCCTTAACCTGGGATGTCTTACAAGTTTCTACTGCAATTCCTTCCCAGCCTATCGTCAACTGGCTGAGGCGAGGGGAAAAACCATCAGCAGCCCTTTCAAGGACCGGCAACTGGTGCAGGCCGCCCTCTCCTTGCCTATCCCCGAAAGGATCCTCCGGAGGGCTATTTTCAAGCCAGCCCTTAAAGACATCCTCTCCAGGCGCCTTCCAGGCTATCCACTGGAACTCAAGAAAGGGGGTTCGAGCCTTCCACGTACCCGTTTCTGCCAGAACGGACCGCTCCGGGACTATTTCCGTGAAAACCCCCTGCCGTACTTCGTCACTGAATCAAAGGCAGGCCCTGTCCTGCAGCCTGATCTGGGTTCCAGCATGACTACATTCCGTTGCATCGCCTGGTCCATGTGGGAAAGATCATTGAAGGAAATACCAAGGGAGGTAACATCATGAAACGGGACGTTGACATCCTGATACTAATCGAACACATTAACCGGGAACTCGACACGGCCCTCCTTTTGAAGATACTTCTTTCGGCAAAGGGGTATTCTGTCCAGATATCATCTATCCCTTTCGATTTGTGGGAAACAGTTGCAACTGTGAGGCCTCGCTTTCTGATCGTCCCATGGGGAAATCTTTCCCTTTCAAAATTCAGACGTTACAGTCTGCAGGAGAGAGAAGGCCTCAGGATACTGAACCTCCACCAGGAACAGGTTGCCGTAGAAAGCTACCTCGAATCAGTCAAAGCCCCCAGAGGGAAATCGCTTGATACGTTCCACCTCGTTTGGGGAGAGAGGTACGAAAAAATCCTTCTGGCCAGAGGGGTACCGAAAGAATTCATTCTTCGCACTGGAAACCCCCGCCTGGATCTCCTGCGACCCGAGATGGCCTCCTTCAACCCTGACAGGCAAAGGCTGGCCTCCATTTACGGCCTTAACCCTGGCAGCCGCTGGATCCTGGTAGCCGGGAACTTCTCCCTTGTTTCCGCGAGCAACACGCACATCCGGAAAATGATCCGCCGGGGAAGAAAAGATTTCGCTTCCCACGTAGAAAGGGTCCGATCCCTGTACACGAAAACACTGGGGTGGATGGAACGCCTTGCTGGCGAAATGAGCGATCTGGAAATTATCTACCGACCACATCCTTCAGAACGAATAACACCCGGACTCAAGGAAATATGCACCAGGATACCCGGGATAAAAGTGATCAAGGAACGTCCACTCGGGGATTGGATCCTCCAGTCAGATACGGTCTTTGTATGGAGCAGCACAAGTTCGGTTGATGCTCTTGTTGCGGACAAACCCGTTTTCGCCATACGTAATGGAAATGATGGATCGTCCGCCTTCCGGGGCACTTACTTTCCTATCCTGGATGATCTGCCCACGGTCAACAACTACAAGACATTCAGATCATCCGCCATCTGCAATGAAAAACCCTCCACCCATCCCAAATGGAAGAGTTCCTTACTGAAGTTCAAGGAATTTTACGATATTCCCCCTGAACCTGCCTTTGTCGCGCTCGGAAGAGCCATTTCACAAATTATGGAAAAAGGTGAAGGTGTTCGTTTCCAACAGGTCCCGATACATTCTGCTCTTCGATCCTTCTATCGGCTTCAGCATGCAGGGAAAAGAGGCCTGCATAACCTTGGAGTGATCAGGTCGGTCAGGCGCTATGAGCGGGAAGCCGATGACAGGCTTGTTCAAAGATCCCTGACCGACAGGGAGGCCTTTCTCACGGAAAAGATGAAAGGAAAGCCGTGGCTGGGAGGGATGTATTCGAATGAATGACCGGTTCCGATTGAAAATGATAAACCCTGAGATCAGAGTCTTTGAAGGAGCCGCTGGAAAATGGTTTCTGTCGGCCCTCGAGTCTTCTGTGCTTGAAAGTTTCATCCTCAGGCGGGAGAAGGCAGGACTTTCCCCTATCGATATCATCACACGCATAGCATCTGAAATGGAGGAAGGGACCTTGATATTCGCCCCTTCCCCCGAACTTGCCGACCCTCGTATCCTCGCCTTCAAATCCATCATATGTTCCAGGGATATCTATTGGACATCGCCGGAGGAAGGCAGCTTCATCCTTGCAGACCGTTTCGCAGATCTTCTTCCGTATCTGCCTTGCCACGACAGGAATCTTTCGGACAGAAGGGCTATTCACTTCCTGCTCGGCTCCAATATCCGGGGAGACTGGACACTCGTAGAAAAGATCCGGCGCGTAGGGCACGGGGAGATGCTTCTGTTCAAGCCCGGTGAAAAGGAGCCTGAAAGCAGGCGGGTACAACGGTTATCCTGGAATTCACATATAGATGATCTGAACGGGTCACTGGAAACCCTGGAAAAGGCCCTCAATAAAGTAACAAATATCATTGATACTGTGGATAACAAGGCGCTGATGTTCTCCGGAGGGACAGATTCTACACTGATATGGGCCTGCCTTCAACCCGAAATACCTGCCCTGACCGGCTTCATCGACTCCGACCCCATGGAAATGGAAACCGCCCGACTGATGGCTCAAAGGCACAACATAGGTCACAGGACTCTGCCGGTCAGGGAGAGCAAATTCCTGGACGAATTCAGAAAGACACTAAAAGATACAGGGTTGCCGTTCATCATCTCAAATTTTCAAATGATCTACTACAGGCAGGCTTTCATGGCTGGATTCTCTCATCTGGTCTCCGGCGAACTGGCAGATTCCATCTGGGGAATGACCCACACTACCAGGATCTTTGAAAATGACCTTTCAGGACCTTATGCCGGACCAATGGGGAGATCACCTCTCGATCCCGGCGGCTATGGAATAAAGGTGCACCTGCTGCTGCCTGATGACCTGGCCCTGCTGGCAGATATCTACGGGGAGGAAACCATCCTCGAATTCCTCTCCGAAAACCTCTCCTATGCCCTTGCGTGCCTGGAACCTGCAGTTCCGCTTGACAGGGATCTCGGAAAGGGGCATGCGGACCTTGGAAGCCTCGCCTTCATCCTGAACGGCTCGGGGAGAAGCAACTACCGCCAGGCAGGTTATACTCATGGCGTTGGCCTTTCCTTTCCTTTTGAAACCCTGAGCATGGTCAGCGCGGCGCTCTCAATAACCCTGCCCGGCAGGATCCTTTCAAGGGATGGACAGATCAAGCCCCTGATCAGAAGGATGCTTGAGAAGAAGCTTCCCGGGATCGAACTGCCCGAAAAGTCAGGTTCCGGTTTGCCCAGGACACGTTACTGTCAGGAGGGCCCCTTCAAAGGATTTTTCAGGGAACGCCCCATACCGGGATTCTGGCCATATGAACGGGCCGCTCTGCTTAGAGACCCGACATGGGAGTCCAGTTCACTGGCCTTGAAATGTGCATCATTGTCAATATGGCTAGAAGAAGTTCTTCAAAACGATCCTCGATCATAGGGCGGGTACATGGGTGATCTTTCGGCAGCATTCCCGGGAGTAAAGGTTATCATCATCCTGTGGCTAGAGAGGCTGTGAGCATGACAAGGAAGACTATGTTGATGGTCACATGTGCGATCATGGTCACGTAAATGCTCCGCGTTCGCCACGCTGCCAGAGCCAGGGGCAGGAACCCCACGGCTATCTGGGGCCATCGCCACGGCGTCCAAACATGGTAGATGCTGAACAGGAGGGTGTTGATAACTGGTGCCCATACTCCGTATCGGTCAATTCTGGGGAGCAGATAACCTCGAAAGTAGAATTCTTCGGTTATTGGACCTACCAGGCCGTTGAAGACGAATGCTATGACCAGGAGCGCTGCGACAACTCCCGCGAAAGGAAGATCCCCATCCACACTGGTCTGCGCAAAGGACAGTATCGGTTCAGGCACCCACGATGGCAATCGTTCGATTACCCAGCCTTCCAGCAGCGATATCCATGCGATCAATGTGAAGATGAACCATATGGCCAAGCCAATGGACAACGGCATCAGCCGCCGGGGAGAAAGTTTGTGTCTGTAATCCGTTGCTGCGATCGGAGACCACGAGCCGGTGGTCCTGCGGGCAACGATAGCCAGGCATCCAAGTCCAATGGGGACGATCACGAACCCGATCCCCCCGAAAAGGGCAAAGATCGGGTCCAGCCCCCATTCTTTCAATATTGGTGCTGTCCCGACGTGTCACCACAGCTGTCACACCTACACGGCCTGTTGCCCAATTGAGTTCCCCAAGTTTTTCAAAACCGATCAGACGGAGCAAGAAGCCGGTTGCTGAAAGCAAAAATGAAGGATCTGCCTGAGGCCCTCTGAAAAAAGAACAGAGATCTTTGTAAAGCCTGCCTTCAAGACACTGGCGCCCATCGCCGGATCCTTTATCGGTCTGTTCTCCCGGCTGACCAGCACCTGGATGTTCTGTACGGCACAGGTCAGGTAC
>WOYI010118421.1_pt1 | contig 13366 bp, 16 predicted proteins | sample 6423411 | NCBI WGS metagenome assembly WOYI01 (sample SAMN13441803, study PRJNA592873) | oil field metagenome | biome: oil field; feature: oil-well bore; material: oil-contaminated soil; isolation source: oil-contaminated soil from oil-well borehole | place: Germany: Wietze | collected 2016-10-18 ... | reverse complement strand
GCGAGCGGAACCGGGGCGCCGGCCCCGGCGCCGGTCCCGATCGTGGCGGTCGCGGCATCCCGCAGCACGGCGGCCGAACGCGTCAGCCAGCCGACGGCGTCGAAGCTCTCGGCCAGCGGGAGCACCCGCTCCCGGCTCACCAGCTCGTGCGTCGAGCGCAGCCCCCAGAGACCGTTGTACGAGGCGGGAACGCGGATGGAGCCCGCGGTGTCGGTGCCGAGCCCGATCGACGCCTGACCGGATGCCACGGCCGACGCCGGTCCGCTGCTGGAACCACCGGGCAGGGCGCCGGGCACGAGCGGATTCGGCGGAGTCCCGTAGTGCGCATTCGCGCCGGCGACCGAGTACGCGAACTCGTCGGTCTGCGCGATCCCTCGGATCGACGCCCCGGCCGCGAGCAGCGCAGCCAGCGCCGGCGCTGTGCCGTCCGCCGGCGAGGCCTCGGCGAGCCATGCCGGATTGCCGGCCCCGACGCGGAAGCCCTCGACATCGAACAGATCCTTGACGGCGACGGTCTGCCCAGCGAGCGGTCCGGATGCGGCTGCACCCGCTTCCGGCGCCACCAGCGGCGACCCGACCACCCGCCACACCCGCGCATCGATCGCGGGAGCCGGAGCCGACACCTGCGCGACCGAGATGACCCAGCGATCCGCCGAACGCGTCCAGAACTGCGTCAGCAGCCCCCGCCCGCCACCGGCCGGCGCGACCTCGACGACCGCCACCGCCGAGTCGGCGCCCGCCGGGCGCAGTTCGATCCGCACGAGGGTCCGCGGCGCGGCCCCGCCCCGACCCCGCCGGAATGCCGCGATCGCGTCGTGCCCGACCAGGAGCCCCGCGGCATCCCCGCGCAGCGTGTCCGGCCCATCGGCGAAGAAGCCGTCGAGCGCCGCCACGTCGTCCGCCATGAGGGCCGCCTCGTAGGCGAGCACCGCATCCACGAGCCCATCCGGTTCGGAGACTCCGTCGGGCAGGTGCACCGGCGGGCGCACATGCGCGCCACTCACGCGAAGTCCGCCTTCCGGATGCGCGCATGCACCCCGCACACCAGGTCGACCACCTGCGACACATCGAAGTCGGTCGCGGCCGAGAGGTAGGCGTATGCGTGCTCCGGATCCATGCCGTACCGGGCATGCAGCAGCGCGATCGCCGAGCGCACCGCCTTCTTCATCGCATCGCGCAGGTCCCGGTCGAGCCCGGTCGGCACCAGGTACTCCTCGGTCTCGACGAACGGCCCGTGCTCGCGCGCGAACTCCGCGAGCGGATCCGCCGCCGGCACGACATCGAAGCGCACGGTCGCGCGCAGCGAGGCCTCGAGCGCGGTGAGGGCGACCTCCCCGTCGCCCTGGGCGAAGTGCGGATCTCCGACGTAGGCGAGCGCGCCCTCCACCTGGATCGGCAGGTACAGCGTCGCCCCGGCGGTGAGCAGCTTGATGTCGATGTTGCCGCCGAAAGCTCCGGGCGGCACGGAATGCGGCCGCTCCGAACCGGCGACCGCCACCCCCATGGTCCCGAGGAAGGGGGCGAGCGGATAGTGGATGTCGCGCTCCGCCCCGGCCGCGCGCGGCAGCGAGGCGGTCGACCCCGAGCCGCCGACGGGCGAGAAGATGCTCACGGTCGCGTCGCCGCGCGGGAACTCGCCCGGCAGCGCGCCCCGCCCGTGCCGATTCGAGATGACCCCGTACGGCACCCGCTGCAGCGTCTCGACCACGGTCATCGCCAGGAGGTCGCCTGCCTGAGCGCCGCGGACCGCGATCGGTCCCGTCACGACGTGCGGCCCGTCGGTGGCCGGGTCGCGGCGCCGGGTCGCGGCCAGGTCGATCGCGTCGCCGAGCACCGCATCCCGGGCGACGCCGTGCGATGCGAAGAAGGCGAGCGGATCACTGCCCTGATCCTCCAGGATGCCCTCGTGACTGATCGTGTCGATCGTCACCTCGGTGCCGGGGTCGACCTCGAGCACCGCAGCATCCGCCTCGCAGGGCAGATGCCCCCAGAACACCGCCGCAGGATCGGCGGGGAGGTAGCTGGTGGAGCGGATCGGTCCTTCCCCCGGCTGCAGGACGACGGCGGTGCTCATGCGAAGACGGGCCTCCCAGCAGGTCGGATATTGTCGTCAACACTACCGAGAGGATCCGATGATCAGCCGCCTGCGCGACCACCCCTCGGGGCTGCACCTCGGCCTCATGCTCGCCCTCACCTTCTCGACAGGGGTGGTGGATGCCGTCGGCTACCTCGGCCTGGACCGCGTCTTCACCGGCAACATGACCGGCAACGTGGTGATCCTCGCGATGGCCATCGCCGACCCCTCGAGCAAGCTGCCGATCCTCGGCCCGGTCATCGCGCTCGCCTGCTTCCTGATCGGCGCCGCCATCGCCGGGCGGACGTTCAAAGGGCTGAAGGCGGGCTGGTATCCGCGCACCACCGTGCTGCTGATCTGCGTGGCGCTGCTGCTGGGCGTCGCGGCGAGCTCCGCCTTCGCGGTCGCGGTGCGGCCCGAGCCGCTCAACCTGGCGATCACCGGCGCCATGGGGCTCTCGATGGGCGCGCAGGCCGGCTCGGCTCGCCACATCGGCGTCGCGGATGTCACGACCGTCGTCGTCACCTCCACCCTGGTGGGACTCGCCTTCGATTCCCGCTTCGGCGGCGGCATGGACAAGCACCCGTGGGCCCGGCGCGCCGGCGCGATCCTGCTGATCGGGGCGGGCGCCGCGACCGGCGCGCTGCTGCTGCACGGCGGCATCGGATTCGGGCTGCTGATGTCCGCGCTCATCACCGCGGTCGTCGTCGTGCTCGGGGCGCTCGGGCGGCCGCACCCCGTCGAGGGGGACCCGACGAACTGACCGACCGGTGACCGGGCGCGAGCCCGCGGCCCCGAGCGCTACTCCTCGCGCCGCTCCACGAGCCTGCGCACGTATGGGGTCGCGGGAGCCGCACGCAGTTGAGCCCAACTGCCGCGCTGGGTGATCGCGCCCCGCTCGAGCACCACGACGTCGGCGGCGAGGGCCGCGACATCCGCCGCGCTGTGGGTGACGACCACGGTCGGGCCGGCGAAGTCGCGCAGGTGAGCGGCGAGCTCTGCGCGCACCTCGTCGCGGATCTCCACGTCGAGCGCCGCCATCGGCTCATCGAGCAGCAGAGCATCCGGCTCCGCCGCGAGCGCGCGGGCGAGTGCGACGCGCTGCGCCTGGCCGCCGCTGAGCTCGTGCGGGTAGCGCCCGGCGAGCGCGCCGAGCTCGAAGCGCTCGAGCCACGGGAGCGCAGCCGCACGAGCCGCCGAGCGGCGCGCGCCGCGCATCCGGATTCCATAGGCCACGTTGTCGGTCACGGTCAGGTGCGGGAACAGCAGGAAGTCCTGGAACACCAGGCCCACCCGCCGTGCCTCGGGCGCCAGGTCGACGATGTCGCGACCGCCGAGCAGGATGCTGCCGCTGCCGACCGCGAGATGCCCGGCCAGGACGTTCAGCACCGTGGTCTTGCCCGCGCCGTTCGGTCCGACGAGCGCCAGCGGACGCCCGGCCACCACCCCGAACGCCGCCGTGACCTGGAACGATCCCTGCCGAGCGCTGAAGTCGGCCACGAGTACGGACGCCGTCATCCGCGCACCCCCGGCAGCCACCGGTCCCGCAGTCCCAGCAGCACCGCCACCGACACCACGAGCAGAACCAGCGCCAGCGCGATCGACTGGTTCAGATCGCTCTGGGATGCCAGGTAGCTCGCGATGGGCAGGGTGCGGGTGATTCCGGGGTAGCTGCCCGCGAAGGTGATGGTGGCGCCGAACTCGCCGAGCGCCCGGGCGAAGCAGAGCACCGCGCCTGCGGCGATCCCGGGCGCCACCAGCGGGACGGTGACGGTGCGGAACACCCGGAGCGGCGAGGCTCCCAGCGAGGCTGCCGCGAGCTCGACCCGGCGGTCGGCCCCGCGCAGGGCGCCCTCGACGGCGAACACCAGGAAGGGCATCGCGACGAAGGTCTGCGCGATGACGACGGCGCCCGTGGTGAAGGGGATCGTCACGCCGATCGGAGCCAGGTACTTGCCGAGGATCCCGTTGCGCCCGAGCAGCAGCAGCAGAGCCAGCCCGCCGACCACCGGCGGGAGCACGAGCGGGATCGTGACCGCCGCGCGCAGCAGCCGCCGCGGCACGACCGGCCACGACACCGAGCGGGCCAGCACGACGGCCAGCGGCGTCCCGAGCAGCAGGCAGAGCGCTGTCGAGATCAGCGCCGTGAGCAGCGAGAGGCCGAGCGCCTGCAGCGTCGCGGGCGCCACGAGCAGTGCGGGCAGTCGCGGCCACGGGGCCGACAGCAGGATCCCGAGAAGGGGGAGCACCAGCAGCGCGAGCGCGAGCCCCGCGATCACCCGGATGATGACCGCGGGGCCGCTGAGGCGCATCCTCCTGGGCATGTCGGAGCCGTCGTCGCGTCGCATCGGGGTGCCGGACTACGGGGTGCCGAAGCCGGCCGCCTTCAGGGCGGCCAGACCGGTTGTGGACAGGATGAAATCCTCGAAGGCTTTCGCGGCGGCCTTGTCGGCGGAGCCGCTCAGCAGCGCGATCGGGTAGCGGTTGACCACGTTGGCCGCATCCGGGATGGCGATCTGCTTCACCTTGCCGCCTGCGGAGTGCGCATCGGTGACGTAGACCAGCCCGGCATCCACCTCGCCGACCTCGACCTTGGTGAGCACCGCCTTGACGTCCGTCTCGAGCGTCACCGGGGTCACGGTCAGCTTCTCGGCGGCGAGCAGCGCGACGGCAGCGGAGCCGCATGGCACCGCCGTGTCGCAGAGCGCGACCTTCACGGCGGGGTTCGCCAGCTCGGCGACCTCCGTCACCTTCGCGGGATTCGCCGGCGGCACGACCAGCGTCAGCACGTTCGTGGCGTAGACGATGGGGGTCTGGGCGGCCAGGCCGGCGTCGGCGACGGTCTTCATGGTGGCTTCGTCGGCGGTGGCGAGCAGATCGGCGGGGGCCCCCTGCACGATCTGGGCGGCGAGCGCGGAGCTGCCGCCGAAGCTCTCGATGATGCTGACGCCGGGGTGCAGCTTCTCGAACTTCGCGGCCAGCCCGCCGTAGACCTCCGTGAGGGATGCCGCGGCCAGAACGATCACCGTGCCCTTCAGCCCGTCCGGGGTGGAGCTCGGGGCCGGGGTGCCCGAGCCGGCGCCGGAGCAGCCGGCCAGGGCGAGCGCGGCGACGGCCGCTGCGGCGATCGGCAGCGATCGGATCCTCATCCGTCCTCCTGGGCGGGGGCGGGAGGCGGGGACAGGTGCTGCTCGGGCAGCTCGATCACCACGACGGTGGCCTTGACGCTCGCGACGGCGAGCATCCCGGGGGCGAGCCCGAGTTCGTCCGCGGCTTCGCGGCTCATCAGCGAGACGACGCGGAAGGGGCCAGCCTGCAACTCGACCTGCGCCATCACGGTGTCCCGGGTGACGGCGGTCACGACGCCGGTGAAGCGGTTGCGCGCCGAAGCACGGGTGAGCGGGAAGGCGGCCGCCATCGGGGACTCGGCTGCTGCATCCCTCATCAGGGGCACCAGCTCCACCCCGTCGACCACCTGGCGACCGTGGTCGGATCTGCGGATGCGCAGCCGGCCGGCCTCGCCCCAGCGGCGAACGGTGTCGTCGCTCACCCCGAGCAGCGCGGCGGCCTCGCCGATGCGGAACTCGGTCATATCGTCCTTCTTCTCGGCACCTGCGTCACAATGTGCTCAGATTAGCCGCATATGCGGAATCGGTCTCCCCCCGGCAGGCCTGCGGCGGCGAAGCCGGGCTGCGGCTGGAAGAATCGCAGCATGGTCTCCTCGGTCGACCCCGACTCCCCGCGCTTCCTGCGCCAGCGCGTGCTGGGCGGCTTCGGCGCGGGCGCCCAGCGCAGGCTGGCCGAGGCCCACGTGCTCGTGATCGGCGCCGGCGGACTGGGCAGCACGGTCATCCCGGCCCTCGCGGCGGCCGGCGTCGGCACGATCTCGATCGTCGATGACGACACCGTCGAGGCGAGCAACCTGGCGCGGCAGACGATCCACGGCGTGTCCGACCTCGGGCGGCCCAAAGTCGATTCCGCAGCGGATGCCGTCGCCCGCCTCTCCCCCGGCACCACCGTCATCCGGCGCGACGTCCGCTTCGTCGACACCAACTCCTTCGAGCTGCTGCTGGATGCGGATCTGCTCATCGACTGCTCAGACACCTTCGCCACGCGCTACCTCGCCAATGACGCGGCGGCGATCCGCGGCATCCCCATGGTGTGGGGCTCGGCGGCGCAGTACGCAGGGCAGCTCGGCGTCGCCTGGGACGAGAAGGGTGTCGACTACCGCGACCTGTTCCCGGTGCAGCCCGACGACGACGCGGCCATGAGCTGCGAGCTCGTGGGGGTTCTGCCGACTGTCTGCGCGGTGATCGGCGCGATGATGGCCGGGGAGGCGATCAAGCTGCTCACCGGGGTCGGAGAGCCGCTGATCGGCCGGGTGGCGTCGTACGACGCGCTGACCGGCACGACCCGCGAGATCGAGTACCGCCGCGATCCGGATGCAGAGCGCCCCGGTTCGCTGGAGGAGCGCACCGCGGTCCGAGAGCCCGACCCCGACCGCTCGATCACCCCGGCCAAGCTCGCGCAGCTGCTCGCCGGACCGACGACCGCCGGCATCCACGAGACCCCGCCGCTGCTGCTGGATGTGCGCGAAGCGCCGGAGGCGTCGTTCGTCTCGCTGCCCGGTTCGGTCCTCGTCCCGCTCGGCCGACTGCCGGAGCGGCTGGACGAGGTCGAGGAACTGGCGGGGGGCCGTGGCGCGCCGATCGTCGTCTTCTGCCATCACGGCGTGCGCTCGGCACGCGCGCTCGACGTGCTCGAAGAGGCCGGCTTCACACGAGTGCGGCACCTCGCCGGCGGCATCGACGCCTGGCGCGTGCAGGTCGAGCCCGAGATGGCGGCCTATTGATGGCCGCCCGCTCCGGCGACGACGCCCCCTCCGCGCGCAGCTCGGTCGACGGCTACCGCGAGCGCGTGCTCGCCGCGCTCGGACCGCTGCGCCCGCGGCATCCCGAGACGGTGCCGCTCGCCGAGGCGCTCGGCCGGGTGCTCGCCGTCGAACTGGCCTCGCCGATCGATCTGCCGCCCTTCCGCAACTCGCAGATGGACGGCTACGCCGTGCGGGCGGCGGATGTCGCGGCCGCTCCGGTCACGCTCCCCGTGGTCGGCGAGGTGGCGGCAGCACCCGGCGCCCCCGCGGCGCTGGAGCCCGGCACCGCGGTGAGGATCATGACAGGGGCTCCCATGCCCGACGGAGCCGACGCCGTCATCCCGGTCGAGGACACGCTCGCCGGCGCCGATCCTGCGTCCGGAGATCACGTACGGATCGCCCGCGGGCGCGCGGTCGGCGAATACGTTCGCGACGCCGGATCCGATCTGCGCGCCGGGGGGGTCGTGCTGACCGCCGGAGTCCGGCTGGCGTCGCGGCATCTGGCGGCGGCCGCGGCAGCCGGGATCACCGCCGTCGAGGCGGTTCCGCGCGTGCGGGTGGCCGTGATCAGCTCCGGCAGCGAACTCCTCGCACCCGGGGAGCTGCTCGGCCCCGGCCAGATCTACGACTCGAACGGCGTCGCCATCGCCGCCGCCGTGCGCGCGGCGGGGGCCGAGGTCGTGCTCGAAGGCCGGGTGCGCGACGATGCCACCGAGTTGGAGGCCCTCCTCGACGCCGCCATCGGGCTCGGCGCCGAGCTGATCCTCACCAGCGGCGGCATCTCGATGGGCGACCACGAGGTGGTGCGAGAGCTGCTGGAACCGCGCGGCGCCCACGTGGACGTGCTGGCGATGCAGCCAGGGGGCCCGCAGGCGCTCGGCTCATGGGGCGAGGCGGCGATCGTGCCGGTGGTGTGCTTCCCCGGCAACCCGGTGAGCAGCCAGCTCAGCTTCGAGCTGTTCGTCGCCCCGGCCCTGCGCGAGCTGGCCGGGCTGCCGGCCGCAGGGCGGGAGACCCGCGTTCTGGACTCCGCCGTGCGCTCGATCCCGGGACGGCGGCAGTTCCTGCGCGGACGGCGCACAGCGGGCGACGGCGTCACGGCGGTGGGCGGACCCGGCTCGCATCTGGTGACGGCGCTCGCGGCATCCGATGTGCTGATCGTGGTCCCGGAGGATGTGACCGAACTGGCGGCGGGAGATCCTGTGGAGGCGTGGGAACTGTGAGCGAGCACAAGCACTCCAACGGGCACGCGGGCCGCCTCAGCCACCTGGACGATGAGGGCCGCGCCCGCATGATCGACGTGGGCGCCAAGCCGATCACGCACCGGATCGCCGTCGCGGGCGGACGGCTGCAGACCACCGCCGAGGTGATCGCGCTGGTGCGCGCCGACGCGCTCCCCAAGGCCGATGTGCTCGCCACCGCGCGCATCGCCGGGATCGCGGCGGCCAAGCGGACCAGCGAGTTGATCCCGCTCGCGCACCTGCTGCCGCTGGACGGCGTCACCGTCGACTTTGATCTCGGGATCGACTCGATCGAGATCCGCGCATCGGCGTCGGTCATGGCGCGCACCGGTGCCGAGATGGAGGCGCTGACCGCGGTCGCCATCGCCGGACTCACCCTCCACGACATGATCAAAGCCGTCGACCCGGCCGCCGTGCTCGGCGACATCAGGCTGATCTCGAAGAGCGGGGGCGAGCGCGGCAGCTGGAGCCGCGAGAACCCGCGGGTCGAGCCTGTCGGAGCCGCGCCGACACCGCAGCGCGGCCGAGCCGTGGTCATCGTGTCCTCCACCGGCGCCGCCGACGGCAGCCGCGCCGACACCACAGGCCCGGTGATCGCCGAATGGCTGAGCGCGCGCGGCTTCGCCCCCGATCCCGTCGTCATCAGCCCGGATGCCGCGGTCGCCACCGCGATCGGGGCCGCCTTGAGCACGCACCCGGCGGTGCTGCTGACGACGGGGGGCACCGGCATCCACCCGCAGGACCGCACCCCCGAGGCCACCCGTGCCGTGCTCGACCAGGAGCTGCCCGGCATCGCGGAGGCGATCCGTTCCGCCGGTCGCGCCACCACGCCGACCGCGGCGCTCAGCCGCGCGGTGGCAGGCGTCGCCGGCGGCACCGTCGTGGTGAATCTGCCAGGCTCTCCCGGCGGCGTGCGGGACGGGCTCGCCGTGCTCGACGGGCTGCTCCCCCATCTGCTCGACCAATTGGCGGGCGGCGGGCACACGCATGGCTGAGGTCTTCGCGCAGGTCACGGATGCGCCGCTCGACCGGGCCGCCATCGAGGCCTTCGTGCTCACGATCGCCGACGGAGCCGTCGTGACCTTCGAGGGCGTGATCCGCGACCACGACCACGGTGCGGCCGTCTCGGCCATCGACTACGAGGCGCATCCGGATGCCGAGGCATTCCTCCTTCGGGCGTGCACCGAGATCGCCGCATCCTCCGGCCTGCGCGTGGCCGCCGCGCACCGCATCGGCCACCTCGTGGTCGGCGACGTCGCGCTGATCGCCTCCGCCGCCGCGCCCCACCGCGCGGACGCCTTCACCGCCTGCGCCCGCCTCGTCGACCTCATCAAGGAGCGGGTGCCGATCTGGAAGCGCCAGCACCTCGACGGCGGGGCGTCGGAGTGGGTCGGGCTGGGCTGAGCCCCGACCGGCGGTCCGCGCCGGCCGCCCGCCCGAGCGCGCGGCGGTCGGCGCAGGACTTCCGGCCCTGGCCCGCCCGCTGCCGTTCGCCTAGCATCGGGCCCATGATGTACGGATGGGGCCCCGGCTGGGGCGTCGGGACCTGGGTGCTGATGGGCATCGGGATGCTGGTGTTCTGGGCGGTCGTCGTGACCCTGGTGATCGTGCTGGTGCGAGGCGCGCGCGCCGGGTCCGCCCCGGTCGTGCCGGCGCCGCATGCGCCGGCGCTCGACATCCTCGCGGAGCGCTTCGCCCGCGGCGAGATCGATGAGCAGGAGTTCGAGAGCCGGCGCCGCGCGCTGCTCGGGCGCCCCGAATGAGCGTGCGCCGGCGGGTGGTGGTGCTCGGCGCCGTGGCGACCCTGGTGCTTGCGGCGGGCTCCCTCGCGCTGGTCGGCATCGCATCCGGCCCGAGCGGGTCGCTCGGCGGCTCCTCCACCGGATGCGCGGCTCCTGCGCTGAAAGGCGCCGTGGTGCGGGTCACCCTCTCCAACATGGGGCGCATGACGGTGAACGGGATGATGGGCACCGGCGCGATGTCGCTGCGGGCAGACCGCGCCACCGTCCCGTCCGGCAAGGTCTCGTTCCTCGCCACCAACTTCGGATCGGTCACCCACGAGCTGATCGTGCTCCCGCTCGACGGCGCCGGGCTCGCCGGCTCGCGTCCGCTGGGCGGCGACTCCCGGGTCGACGAGTCGCGCAGCCTCGGCGAGGCCTCCGCGAGCTGCGCAGCCGGAGGGGGCGATGGCATCCTCCCGGGAGCATCGGGATGGGTGACGCTGTCTCTTCGCCCGGGGCGCTACGAACTGCTGTGCAACCTTCCCGGCCACTACGCCGCTGGCATGTACAGCCAGCTCACCGTGGACTGAGCCCGACGGTGCATGGCCGGCTCGACCGTCCGGATGCCGCGGGTCACCCGCCCGCGAACGGCGGCAGCACATCGACGCGCGCCCCGAGCTTCCGTGCCGGGTCCCGGCTGACCACGCCGTCCACGAGGAACGACCCGGTGAGGAGGACGCGCTCCATGGCTGCGCCGTACCGCTCGATCAGCGCAGACTTCAGTTCGCCGACCGTGGCGAGCGGCGCATCCCACTGCTCCTCGTCGCGGCCGGCAGCCTCCGCGGCGGCCGCGAAATAGCGCAGCTGCGTCATCCGCCGATGCCGCCCATCGATCGCACGGGACGCACGAAGCCGGCGGCGCCGATCCCGTGCCCGGCCTGCTTGCCCCACATCGCCGCGCGCCAGCGGTCCGCGAGCTCGTCATCCGTCGCCCCGGCGCGCAGCAGGCCGCGCAGATCGGTCTCGTCGTCGCCGAACAGGCATGAGCGCACCGTCCCCTCCGCGGTGATGCGGGTGCGGTCGCAGGCCTCGCAGAAGGAGCGGGTCACCGAGGCGATGATCCCGACCGTCGCGGGCCCCCGCTGCGCCGGTCCGCCGTCCACCGCCCACACCTCGGCGGGCGACGATGGGTCGTCGCGCCCGATCGGCGTCAGGGCGAATCGCGACGACAGCACGTCGAGCAGCTCGGCCGCGGAGACCATCTCGGATCGCTGCCACGCCTCGTCGGCATCCAGTGGCATCTGCTCGATGAAGCGCAGCTGCGCGCCGTGCGCGAGCGCCCAGGCCAGCAGCTCCGGCGCGTCGGACAGCGTCTCGCGCATGAGCACCGCGTTGATCTTGAGCGGGGCGAAGCCCGCAGCGTGCGCGGCCGAGATCCCGCGCAGCACGGCCGGCAGCCGGTCGCGGCGGGTGAGACGGCTGAAGTGCTCGCGGTCCACCGTGTCGAGCGACACATTCACCCGCGTCAGCCCCGCCTCGCGCAGGGCGGCGGCGCGGCGATCGAGGCCGATCCCGTTCGTCGTCATGGCCAGAGGGATGCCGGGGGCGGCGAGCGCGCTCAACCGCACGATCTCCACGAGATCGCCTCGCGTGAGCGGCTCGCCCCCCGTGAAGCGCACCTCCTTCACGCCCAGGGACCGCCATCCGATCCCCACCAGGCGGGCGATCTCGGCGGCGCTCAGAAGGTCGTCCCGTGGGATCGCGGGGAGCCCATCGGCCGGCATGCAGTATGTGCAGCGCAGCGAGCACTTCTCGGTGATCGAGACCCGCAGGTCGCGGGCGACCCGGCCGAATCGATCGACCAGGCCCGCGGCATCCGGACGCCCCGCCGTCGAAGGCGCAACGGCCGGGTCGCGCCGGATCGCGGGCATCCCGAGAGCGGTGGTCATGCCGCCAGCCTAAGCGGGCCGCGGGCCGCGAGCCGCGGCGCCGATGTCACGAAGGCCGGGAGGATCGCCCCCGGCCTCCGCGTCTGAACCGTCGACGAGCGGCGCTGCTAGCGCGCAGCGCTGCCCTCGACGTAGTCCGCGTCCTGCTGCTTCCACGCGAACAGCGCGCGCAGCTCCTTGCCGGTCGCCTCGATCGGGTGGGCGGCCTCCTTCTCGCGCAGCGCGAGGAACTCCGGGGCGCCGGCATCCTGATCGGCGATGAAGCGCGTGGCGAAGGCGCCGGACTGGATGTCGGCCAGTACCGCCTTCATGTTCTCCTTCACATGCGGATCGATGACGCGCGGCCCCGAGACGTAGTCGCCGTACTCGGCGGTGTCGCTGACCGACCAGCGCTGCTTCGCGATGCCGCCCTCCCACATCAGGTCCACGATCAGCTTGAGCTCGTGCAGCACCTCGAAGTAGGCGATCTGCGGCTGGTAGCCCGCCTCCGTCAGCACCTCGAAGCCGTACTCGACGAGGTGCGAGACCCCGCCGCACAGCACCGCCTGCTCGCCGAACAGGTCGGTCTCGGTCTCCTCGGTGAAGGTGGTCTTGATCCCGCCGGCGCGCAGGCCGCCGATGGCCTTGGCGTACGACCAGGTCAGAGCCCATGCGCTGCCCGTTGCGTCCTGCTCGACCGCCGCGATGATGGGGACGCCGCGCCCGGCCTCGTACTCGCGGCGCACCGTGTGGCCGGGGCCCTTCGGCGCGACCATGATCACGTCGACGCCGGCGGGCGCCTTGATGTAGCCGAAGCGGATGTTGAAGCCGTGCCCGAACAGCAGCGCGTTCCCGGGCTCCAGGTTGTCCTTGACGTCGGCGGCGTACAGGCCGCGCTGGTTCTGGTCGGGCGCCAGGATGACGATCACGTCGCCCCACTTGGCCGCCTCGGCGGTGGTCAGCACCTCGAAGCCCGCCTCTGTCGCCTTCTGCACCGACTTGGAGTCGGGCTTGAGGCCGATCTTGACCTCGACGCCAGAGTCCCGCAGGTTCAGCGCATGGGCGTGGCCCTGCGAGCCGTAGCCGATCACGGCCACCTTCTTGCCCTGGATGATCGACAGGTCGGCGTCCTTGTCGTAGAAGATCTCAGTCATGCGTTGCGTATCTCTCTGTTGGGGTGGATTGACGTGGCTAGTTCTTGAAGACGCGCTCGGTGATGCTCTTGGCGCCGCGCCCGATGGCCAGCAGGCCGGACTGGGCGATCTCCTTGATCCCGTATGGCTCGAGCACGCGCAGCAGCGCCTCGACCTTGCCGTGGTCGCCGGTGACCTCGATCACCAGGGCATCCGTCGCCACGTCGACGACGCGCGCTCGGAAGAGGGTGACCGCCTCGAGGATCTGACTGCGGGTCGAGTTGTCCACCCGCACCTTGATCAGCAGATGCTCGCGGTGCACCGACTGCGCCGGATCGAGTTCGACGATCTTGATCACGTTGATCAGCTTGTTGAGCTGCTTGGTGACCTGCTCCA
>WOYI011177373.1_pt1 | contig 13375 bp, 13 predicted proteins | sample 6423411 | NCBI WGS metagenome assembly WOYI01 (sample SAMN13441803, study PRJNA592873) | oil field metagenome | biome: oil field; feature: oil-well bore; material: oil-contaminated soil; isolation source: oil-contaminated soil from oil-well borehole | place: Germany: Wietze | collected 2016-10-18 ... | reverse complement strand
ATCACGGTCTGAGGGGAGAGTTCCATGGCATACCGTCTCAAGCTCGTCCCCGAAAAGACGAATATCGACTTCTTCCGCTGGGCCTCGCTGACCTTCGGCGGCTCGGTCGCGCTCGTCGTCGCGGCGATCGTCCTGACCTTCGTCATGGGGCTCAACTTCGGCATCGACTTCAAGGGCGGCACCACGATCCGCACCGAGTCGAGCCAGGCCGTCGATGTCGGCGCCTACCGGGCCGCGGTGGCGCCGCTCAACCTCGGCGACGTGTCGATCACGCAAGTCTACGACCCGACCTTCCGCGAGGATCAGCATGTCGCGATGCTGCGCATCCAGGCGCAGGAGGGCGAGGAGGCGATCACCCCCGAGATCATCGCCAGCGTCGAGGCGGCGCTGAAGGGCGTCGATCCCGCCATCACCTTCCCGTCGGTCGAATCCGTCGGCCCCAAGGTCTCGGGCGAGCTGATCAGGACGGCGGTGCTCTCGGTTCTGGCCGGCACCCTCGCCATTGTCTTCTATATCTGGCTGCGCTTCGAATGGCAGTTTTCGCTCGGCGCGGTGGTGGCGCTGATCCACGACATCGCGCTGACGATCGGGATTTTCGCGCTCTTCCAGCTCAAGTTCGACCTGACCATCATCGCGGCCTTGCTGACGATCCTCGGCTATTCGATCAACGATACGGTCGTGGTCTTCGACCGGCTGCGCGAGAACCTGATCAAGTACAAGACGACGCCGCTGCGCGACCTTTGCAACCTGTCGGTCAACGAGACGCTGAGCCGGACGGTGATGACCTCGGGCACCACAGTCGTCGCGCTGATCGCGCTCCTGATCTTCGGCGGCGACGTGATCCGGGGCTTCGTCTTCGCGATGACTTGGGGGGTGATCGTCGGCACCTATTCCTCGGTCTATGTGGCGAAGAACGTCGTCCTTTTCCTCGGCGTCAAGCGCGACTGGGGCAAGAAGGACGACGGCGCGGCGGGCACGCAGTTCGCCACCGGCAAGTAGGCGGAGCGGATGATACGGCTGACCGAGGTTACCTACGACAGCGCCCGGCCCATCGACGGCTACGGCCCCGGCTTCTTCCGCATCGGCGGCGAGGTGCTGCGGGGCGCGGTCATCGTGACCGGCTCGGCCGCGCGGGGCTGGGGCGGCTACGGCGATGCCGAACCCCTTCTCGCCCTCGCGGGCGAGATCGACGTCCTCCTCCTCGGCACCGGCACCTCCATCGCCCACCCGCCGGCGGCTCTGCGCGCGGCGCTCGAAGCCGCCGGGATCGGGGTCGAGGCGATGGCGAGCGATGCGGCGGCGCGCACCTACAACGTCCTGCTTTCCGAAGGGCGGCGGATCGCCGCGGCGCTTCTGCCGGTGGAATAGCGGCTTTGCCTCGCGCCCCCGATCGACTAACCCCGTTGCCATGATACTCGGCGTCCATGACCTCGCCGTCACCCGTGGCGGCATCGCGATCCTCGACGGGGTCGGCTTCGGCCTTCGCGCGGGCGAGGCGCTGATCCTGCGGGGGCCCAACGGCATCGGCAAGACCACGCTCCTGCGCACCGTCGCCGGGCTCCAGCCGCCGCGCGCCGGCCGGATGGAGCTGCCGCCCGAGGGCGCGGCCTATGCCGGCCATGCCGACGGGCTGAAGGCGACGCTGAGCGTCACCGAGAACCTCACCTTCTGGGCCCGCATCTACGGCCAGTCCGACATCGCCCCGGCGCTCGCCGCGATGGAACTCGAGGCGCTCGCCGGGCGGCCGGCGCAGAACCTCTCGGCCGGGCAGAAGCGCCGGCTCGGCCTCGCCCGGCTCCTCGTCACCGGGCGCCGGCTCTGGCTCCTCGACGAACCCACCGTATCGCTCGACGCGGCTTCCGTCGGTCTCTTTGCCAAGGCCGTCCGCCGCCATCTCGCGTCCGGCGGCGCGGCGCTCATGGCCACCCATATCGACCTCGGCCTCGACGAGGCCCGCGTCCTCGACCTCACCCCGTTCCGCGCAAAACCGGCTGCGCCGGGGCAGGGCGGCGGCTTCGACGACCAGTTCGACGGAGCCTTCGCATGACCCTTGCTTTCAGTGTGGTCCAAATACCTCGGGGGTCCGGGGGCAGCGCCCCCGGCGCGCGCCGCCAGAGAGGCCGCCCGCCATGCTAGCGCTCCTGCTCCGCGACCTCCGGCTCGCGACGCGGGCGGGCGGCGGCTTCGGTCTCTCCCTCGCCTTCTTCCTCATCGTCACGGTGCTCGTCCCCTTCGGCGTCGGGCCCGAGGGCGGCATCCTCGCCCGCATCGCCCCCGGCATCCTCTGGGTCGGCGCGCTTCTCTCCTGCCTCCTCTCGCTCGACCGGATCTTCGCGCTCGACCGCGAGGACGGCTCGCTCGACCTGCTCGCCACCGCGCCGATCCCGCTCGAAGGCGTCGTTGCGGCGAAGGCGCTTGCGCACTGGCTGACGACCGGGCTGCCGCTGACGCTCGGCGCACCGGTCCTCGGCGTGCTCCTGCACCTGCCGGGCAGCGGTTTCGCCTGGCTCACCCTCTCGCTTCTTCTCGGCACGCCGGCGCTTTCGGTCATCGGCACCTTCGGGGCGGCGCTGACGGTCGGGCTGAAGCGCGGCGGGCTGCTCCTCTCGCTTCTCGTCCTGCCGCTCTATATCCCCACCCTGATCTTCGGGGCCGAGGCGGCGCGGCGCGGCAGCGAGGGGCTCGCCACCGCCACACCGCTTCTCATGCTCGCCGGCATCACCGCCGGGGCCGTGGCGATGCTTCCATTTGCCTCGGCTGCGGCAATCCGCGTCAATCTGCGCTAGGCGGTCCCGTGATATGAGTATTGAGAGCGCACCCGTGAACCGATAGCAAGGGCGCCATGTCGATCTGGGAATACGCAAATCCGAAGAAGTTCATGCAGACCTCGTCCTGGGCCTTGCCCTGGGTGACGGGTCTTGCCGTCGTGACGCTGCTCACCGGCCTCGTCTGGGGCTTCTTCTTCACGCCCGACGATTTCCGCCAGGGGGCGACGGTCAAGATCATCTATATCCATGTGCCGAGCGCAATGATGGCGATCAACGCCTGGGCGATGATGCTCGTGACCTCGCTGATCTGGCTCATCCGCCGTCACCATGTCTCGGTGCTCGCCGCCAAGGCCGCGGCCCCCATCGGCATGACGATGACGCTGATCGCGCTCTTCACCGGGGCGATCTGGGGCCAGCCGATGTGGGGCACCTGGTGGGCCTGGGATCCGCGGCTCACCTCGTTCCTGATCCTCTTCCTCTTCTATCTCGGCTATATCGCGCTCTGGGAGGCGGTGGACGACCCCGACACGGCGGCCGACCTCACCTCGGTCCTCTGCCTCGTCGGATCGGTCTTCGCGCTGCTCAGCCGCTACGCCGTCCTCTTCTGGAACCAGGGCCTGCATCAGGGCGCGTCGCTCTCGCTGGACAAGGAAGAGCATGTGGCGGATGTATTCGCCTGGCCGCTCTGGATCTCGATGGCGGGGTTCGTGCTCTTGTTCATCACGCTGGTGCTGCTGAGGACGCGAACCGAAATCCGTTCGCGCCGGCTTCGGGCACTGGAAGCCCGCGAAAGGATGGCGTGATGGTCGAACTGGGGAAATATGCCGGCACCGTCCTTGGCGCCTATGGCGTCACGCTGGCGCTGCTTCTCGGCCTCGTCTGGATGACGCTGCGGCAGGGCGCGAAGATGCGCAAACGGCTCGAGGCGCAGGAGAAGCGGATGGGGCGCAATGGCTAAGCTGTCGCCCATGATGATCCTGCCGCCGGTGATCTTCGCCGGCCTCGCGCTGATGTTCGTCTGGGGCATGAACCGCGACGATCCCGACGCGCTGCCCTCGGCCTTCGCGGGCAAGCAGGCGCCGGCGGTCGTGGTGACGCCTTTGGCCGACCTGCCGGTCTTCTCGGACGCCGACCTGCGCGACGGCAAGGTGAAGCTGGTGAACTTCTGGGCAAGCTGGTGCGCGCCGTGCCGGGTCGAGCATCCGAACCTCGAGGCGCTGAAGGCCGAGGGCGTGACGATCCTCGGCGTCAACTACAAGGACAAGCCCGAGGCGGCGCTGCGCTTCCTCGCCGAGCTCGGCGACCCCTATGCCGCCGTCGGCGCCGACGCGAGCGGCCGGATGGGCATCGACTGGGGGCTTTACGGGGTGCCGGAGACCTTCGTCATCGACGGCGAGGGCAACGTGATCCTGCGCTTCCCCGGCCCGATCACCGAGCGGGTTCTCGACAGCGATATCCGTCCGGCAATGAAGGCGGCCGCCGCGGAGTAGCTGCTCCCCGCGACGGCCTGGTCGTCAACGCAATTGCGAAGCGACGATCAGAAGCACGAGACCGGCCGTTTCGAGAAGCGGCATGGTCGGCGTGAACGGCAATTTCCGAATGAGGGCTCTCATGCCCCCTGTGATAGCCTTGCGCGGCCTGCCGAAAAAGGCGGCAATTCCGGCATTTCACAAATCCCCCATGAATCATGGTTGTTTTTGAATGCCTTAATCCCGCCCCGATCGCCGGACGGGCGACAAGGCGGGCAAAAGCCGGGGATCATTTCCGCAGCCGGGCCAATGGTCCGGCGCGGGCAGGGAATCAGGCGATCCGGACATCGGTCCCGCCGCCCCACCGCGCTTTTGGCGGGTAAGGTGGGTTTAAACCCACCTTACGTTGAATCCCGACCGGTAAGGTGGGTTTGAACCCACCTTACACGACAAAACCCCGCCCGGGGGGCAGGGTTCTGCTCAGCTTTCGGAGCGCGGATCAGGCCTTGGCGAGGTTCCTGAGCACGTAGTGCAGGACGCCGCCGTTCTCGACATATTCGATCTCGACCTCGGTATCGATCCGGCACTTGATCTGGATCGTCTTCTCGGTGCCGTCGCCGTAGCGGATCGTGCAGGGCACGAGGCTGAGCGGTTTCAGCGCGCCCTCGAGCCCGTCGATGGCGATTACCTCGTCGCCCTTCAGGCCCAGCGACTTCCGGTTGTCGCCGCCGGTGAACTCGAACGGGATCACGCCCATGCCGACGAGGTTGGAGCGGTGGATGCGCTCGAAGCTTTCGGCGATGACCGCCTTGACGCCGAGAAGGTTGGTGCCCTTCGCGGCCCAGTCGCGCGACGACCCGGCGCCGTATTCGATGCCGCCGATGACGACGAGCGGCACGCCGGCCTCCTGATAGGCCATCGAGGCGTCGTAGATCGAGGTCTGCTTGCCGTCGGGGCCGAGCGTGTAGCCGCCTTCCACCCCGTCCAGCATCTCGTTCCTGATGCGGATATTGGCGAAGGTGCCGCGGATCATCACCTCGTGGTTGCCGCGGCGCGAGCCGTAGGAGTTGAAGTCCTTCGGCGCCACCTGGCGTTCGATCAGATATTTGCCGGCGGGCGTCGTCGGCTTGAACGAGCCGGCGGGCGAGATATGGTCGGTGGTGATCATGTCGCCGAGAAGGGCGAGGATGCGGGCGCCGTCGATATTGTGGATCGCGCCCTTGTCCTTCGACATGCCCTGGAAATAGGGCGGGTTCTGGATGTAGGTCGAGGTCGGCGGCCAGTCGTAGGTCTCGGATTCCGTGACCTGAACGCCCTGCCACTTCGCGTCGCCCTTGAAGACGTCGGCGTATTTCTTCTGGAACGCCTCGCGGGTGACGGTGGCGTGGACGAGGTCCGCAATCTCCTTGTTCGTCGGCCAGATGTCCTTGAGATAGACGTCCTGCCCGTCCTTGCCGGTGCCCAAGGGCTCCGTCGTCAGGTCGATGTTCATGTCGCCGGCAAGCGCGTAGGCGACGACGAGGGGCGGCGAGGCGAGGTAGTTGGCGCGCACGTCCGGGCTGATCCGGTCCTCGAAGTTGCGGTTGCCGGAGAGGACCGATACAGCGATCAGGTCGTTGTCGCCGATCGACCTGGAAATCTCCGGCTGGAGGGGGCCGGAATTGCCGATGCAGGTCGTGCAGCCATAGCCGACGAGGTTGAAGCCGATCGCGTCGAGATCCTCCTGAAGGCCGGCAGCCTCGAGATACTCCGACACCACCTGGGAGCCGGGGGCCAGCGAGGTCTTGACCCAGGGCTTGCGGGTCAGGCCGAGCGTGCGGGCCTTGCGGGCGACAAGGCCGGCGCCGATCATCACATAGGGGTTCGAGGTGTTGGTGCAGGAGGTGATCGAGGCGATCACCACCGAGCCGTCGCGCAGCTTGTAGTCTGCGCCCTCGACCGCGGCCGATTTGCGCAGGTCGACCATTTCGGCGACCGCGCCGCCTTCATCGGCCATGCCCTTGGCGCCGTTCGTTGTGTCGATGCCGCGATACTCGGTCACGACCTTGTAGAAGCTGTCTGCCGACTGGCTGAGCGGGGTGTAGTCCTGCGGCCGCTTCGGGCCCGAGATCGCCGGGACGATGGTCGACATGTCGAGATGCAGGGTCGAGGTGTAGACCGGATCGTAGTCGGCACCGCGCCACATGCCGTTTTCCTTGGCATAGGCTTCGACAAGGGCGATCCGCGCCTCGTCCCGGCCGGTCATGTGCAGGTAACGCAGGGTTTCCGCGTCGATCGGGAAGAAGCCGCAGGTGGCGCCGTATTCGGGGGCCATGTTGGCGATCGTGGCCCGGTCGGCGAGCGGCAGGTGGTCGAGCCCCGGCCCGTAGAATTCGACGAACTTTCCGACGACGCCGTGCTTCCTGAGCATCTGGACAACTTTCAGCACCAGGTCGGTTGCCGTGGTGCCCTCGACCATCTCTCCGGTCAGCTTGAAGCCGACAACCTCGGGGATGAGCATCGAGACCGGCTGGCCGAGCATCGCGGCCTCGGCCTCGATCCCGCCGACGCCCCAGCCGAGGACGGCGAGGCCGTTGACCATCGTGGTGTGGCTGTCGGTGCCGACGAGCGTGTCGGGATAGGCCACTTCGGTGCCGGTCTGGTCGGTATCGGTCCAGACGGTCTGGGCGAGGTATTCGAGGTTGACCTGGTGGCAGATGCCGGTCCCGGGCGGCACGACGCGGAAATTCTCGAACGCGTTCTGGCCCCATTTGAGGAAGACGTAACGCTCCATGTTGCGCTCGTATTCGCGGTCGACGTTCATCTGGAAGGCGCGGGGGTTGCCAAATTCGTCGATCATCACCGAGTGGTCGATGACGAGGTCGACGGGGTTCAGCGGGTTGATCTTCTGCGCGTCGCCGCCAAGCGCCTTGATCCCGTCGCGCATCGCGGCGAGGTCGACCACGGCGGGCACGCCGGTGAAGTCCTGCATCAGCACGCGGGCCGGGCGATAGGCGATCTCGCGCGGGTTCTGGCCACCTTTGGCCGCCCATTCGGCGAAGGCCTTGATGTCGTCGACCGAGACGGTGCGGCCGCCATCCTCGAACCGCAGCATGTTCTCCAGCACCACCTTCAGCGCGGCGGGGAGCTTCGAGAAATCGCCGAGCCCGGCCTTTTCGGCGGCCGGGATCGAGTAGTAGGCGACGGTCTTGCCGCCGGCGGTAAGGGTCTTGCGCGTCCTGGCTGTGTCCTGTCCGGTGACGATGGGCATCGGGATCTCCCTTCGGGCTGAGGCTGGGCTCTGTCTCGCACGCCTAATGCCGTATGGACAGGGGGCGTTCAAGTAAAATGCCGGCGTTGTATACCATTGTGCACAATGCACCGCAAGAGGGCTCCGGTCCCGCTCGCGCGGTCTCGCAAAACCTTGATTGGCCAATCGCGATCCGTTTCACTAGGAAGGGGGAGACACGGGGATACGGGACACAAGACATGCGCCGGATGATCAGCGCCGCGCTGGGCCTTTGGCTTGGCCTCGCGGGAATGGGGCTTGCACAGTCGGGCACGGGAAATCCCGTCGTGATCGAGCTTTACACCTCGCAGGGCTGCTCCTCCTGTCCCCCGGCCGACAAGATGCTGACCGGGCTCGCCGCGCGCGAGGACGTGATCGCGCTGGCGCTGCATGTCGACTACTGGGACTATATCGGCTGGAAGGACAGCTTCGCCGATCCCGCCTATTCCAAGCGGCAGCGCGCCTATGCCCGGTTTGCCGGCGCCCGCACCGTCTATACGCCGCAAATGATCGTCGGCGGCATGGATCACCTCGTGGGCGTCCGTCCGGCCGAGGTCGATGCGCTGATCCGGCGCTTTGCCGCCAGGCCCGCGCCGGTGGTGCTGAGCCTCGGCCGGTCGGGCGCCACCATCCGCGTCAGTGCCCGGGCCGGTGTGCCGCTGCCGCGCGGGGCGGTGGTGCAGATCGTGCGCTACAAGCCGATCGAGACCGTGACGATCCAGGGCGGCGAGAATGCGGGCAAGACGATCGACTACGCCAATATCGTCACCGAATGGCGGCAGGCGGGCGACTGGGACGGGCGGTCTGACCTCACGCTCGATCTGAAGGCGCCGGGCGGCGATCCGGTGGTGATCATCATCCAGGAGCCGGGGCCGGGCCCGATCCTCGCCGCCGCCGTCTTGCGCTGATCCGCCGGTTCCGCGACGTTCCGGCGGCGGCCGGTTGACTTCGCGCGGCGCCGGTCCCTAGCTTTCCCGCGTCAGGGATACGGGGCGAGGATGGACACGGGCGAAACGGAGGCGGCCGGACTGGCGGCGATCCTCGATGCGCAAAAGCGGGCTTTCGTCGACGAAGGCATCCCCGGCCGCGCGGCACGGCAGGCCGCTCTGGCGCGGCTGAAAGCCGCGATCCGGGCGCGAAAGGGCGATCTCATCCGCGCCGCCGCCGCCGATTTCGGCCGGCGCGCGGCGGACGAGACGATCATCCTCGACCTCGGCCCCGTGGTGCAGTCGATCAACCACATGCGCCGCCATCTCCGGCGATGGATGCGGCCGGAGCGGCGGCCGGTGCCGGTCACGCTCTGGCCCGGCCGGGCACGGGTGATCCGCCAGCCGAAGGGCGTGGTGGGGATCATGGCGCCCTGGAACTATCCGTTCGGCCTTTCCCTCCTGCCGCTCGCGACGGCGCTGGCGGCGGGCAACCGGGCAATGCTGAAACCGTCGGAACTGGCGCCCGAATCGGCCCGCGCGATGGCGGCGATGCTGGCCGGGTGCTTCGCGCCTGAAGAGGTCGCCGTGGCGACGGGCGGGGCGGATGTCGGGGCGGCCTTCGCGGCCCTCCCCTTCGATCACCTCGTCTTCACCGGCTCCACCGAGGTCGGTCGCAAGGTGATGCGGGCGGCGGCGGAGAACCTCGTTCCGGTGACGCTGGAGCTTGGCGGCAAGTCGCCGGTGATCCTCGGCCGCGACGCCGATTTCGCCAAGGCCGCGCGCGACATCGCCTGGGCCAAGATCGCCAATGCCGGCCAGACCTGCATCGCGCCGGACTATGTGCTGGTGCATGAAGACGACGCGGAGGCGTTCGTGGTTCGGCTGACCGCCGCGCTGAGGCGCGCTTTGCCGGGCGGGCCGGGAATGACGACGATCATCAGCGACCGCCATGCCGCGCGGCTCCGCGCGCTTGCCGCTGAGGCCGAGGCGGGCGGCGCCGAGACCGTCCGGATCGGCGGCGGAGGCGCGGGGCGGCAGGTCGCGCCCGCGCTCATCATCGGGGCGGCGGCGTCCGCCGGGGTGATGCGCGAGGAGATCTTCGGCCCGCTGCTGCCGGTTCTCGCCTGCCGCGACCTCTCCGAGGCGATCGCGCGTGTCGGCGCGGGGCCGCGCCCGCTCGCGCTTTATTACTACGGCGGCGGGGAGGGGCGGGACGCGGTCCTCGCCCGCACGATCAGCGGCAATGTGACGGTGAACGGGGTGATGACACATTACGCGGTCGAGAGCCTGCCCTTCGGCGGCATCGGCGCGAGCGGCATCGGCGCCTATCATGGCCGCGAGGGGTTCGAGGCGATGAGCCATGCCCGCGGCGTCTTCCTCGAGCCGTTGCGGAGCCTCATCCCGCTCGGCCGCCCCGGCGGCCGGTTCGCGAAGCTCTTCGCGCGCTACATGATGCGCTGAAGGCGCGTGGCGCTCGCAGGCTTGCTCGCGCGTTCGCTGCTGAAACGCTCCACTGGAGCGTTTCCTTACCGCAGCTCACTTCCAGCGGCGGTGGATCCAGAACCACTGGTCCATGTGCCGGCGCGTGAGCCGTTCGAGGCTGTCGTTGATCGCCTGGGTCATGGTCTCCGGGTCACCATGCGGGATCGGCGTTTCGGCAATGATTTCAAAGCCGAGGCCGTCGGGTTGGCGGAGGCCGTAGATCGGGATCACCTCCGCGCCGTATTTGAGCGCGAGATCGGCGGCGGAGGTCGCGGTCAGCGCGGTCTGGCCGAAGAAGGTCAGGGCCGCGCCGTGGCCCATGTGCTGGTCCATCAGAAGCCCGAGCATGCCGCCGGATTTCAGGAACCGCACCATTTCCGCCATGCCCCGCTTGCCGCGCGGAAAGAGCGGCGTGCCGATCCGTGAGATCGCGTCGACGTAATGGGCGTTGAAAAGCGGGTTCTTCATCGGCCGGTAGAGCCCGCCGACCCGATAGCCGCGGGCGATGAGCGCGGCGCGGGCGACGTCGTAATTGCCGAAATGCCCGGTGGCGAGGATCACCGGCCGGCCTTCGCGATGCGCCGCCTCGAGCGCCTCGGCGCCCGGACCGCTCAGCGGCAGGTCGCGCACACGGTCGACGAAATCGTCGCCGGAATAGAGCTCGATCATCGTGCGGCCGACATTGTCCGGGACGGCGCGGACGAGGCGGTCGACCTCCGTCCGCGGCAGGTCGGGGCAGGCGAGGGCGAGGTTGTCGCGGATGCGGCGGCGCCAGCCGGCAAGCGGCGCGACAAGGCGCGAGACGATCCAGCCCGCGACGGGCACGCGCGCGCTGTAGGGCAGCGCGCGGGCGAGGCCGATCACCGCGCGGGCGGCGGCGTTGGTCAGCCGGTCGCGGAGGGGGACGGTCTGCGCGGTCGGTTTCTGGGCGGTCGGTTTCTGGGCGGTCGGTGCCGTCATGGACGAGGCTCGCCTTACGCGCTGCTCTGGCATGGCCCGCGTTTCCGGGGGCCAGACATAGTGCTCCGGGGCGCGGATCACAAGCTTGGCGCGGTGGTCCGCCCGCCCGGCGGGTGGTGCCGCCTCGGGGGCCATCGAGGCCCCGCTCGGCGGCGCTGCCGCGGGACCGTTGTCAGGGGGCGCCTAGTCCTCCTCCTCCTCCGCCTGGCGCAGGGTGATCTCGCCCGCGCTTTCAAGCTCCCGGACCGCGACGATGATCGCGGTCATCGCCGCTTCGGCGTCCTTTTCCCTGACCTTGCCGCGTTCGGCCATTTCCTCGCGGAGCGAGGCGGCCATGCGCTGGGACATGTTGGCGAGGATGAATTCGGCGACAGCGGCGTTGGCGTCCCCGGTCGCGCCCGCGAGGGCGGTGACGAGCGTCGCCTGGTCCACGCCGCGGATCACCTTGGCGATGTCGCGCCCTTCGATCCGGTCGGGAATGTCGGCGAAGGTGAAGATCGCGCGGCGGACCTGGGCGGCGAAGCCTTCGTCGGTTTCGGTCAGCCCGGTCAGCACGTCGTCGCGCGTCGCCGCCGGCGAGAAGTTGAGGATCGCGCCGATGCGCTCATGGGGATCGGTCTCGAAGGCGCGCACCGGCTGGGCCTCGAGCTGGGTGACGAGCGAGAGGCCGATCTGGCGCACCGTCTCGGGGTCGATGTCGCCGGTCTGGCTGACGGCGTAGGCGATGCGGCGGGCGCGGTCGCCGGGGAGCTTGCCGAGAAGCTCCGCCGCGCGCGACACGGCGAGCTTGGAGAGCATCACCGCGCCCACCTCGACGCTTTCCTCGGTCAGGACCGGCAAGAGCTTTTCGGGGTCGAGGGCGGCGATCCGGTCCCAGGGATCGGCCTTGGCCGAGGCGCCCGCAAGGCGCCGGAGGCGGCTGGCGGCGGTGGCCGAGATATGGCCGTCGAGCATCCTGAGCGCCCCGTCGATGCCGCCGGGGAAGCTGAGGCCAACCGATTCGAGCAGGGTGATGAACTCTTCCACCACCGCGCGCAGCGTCGTGCGGTCGACGCTGCGCATGGCGCCGATCTGTTCGGTCAGCGCCGCCTGCATGTGATCGGGCAGGCCCTTGAGCGGCAGCTCGCCGCCTTCGTTGAGGAGAAGCCGCACGATGATGGCGGCCTTCTGGCGCCCGGTCATCGCCGGCGTCGCGAGCCGTGCGGCCGGCGCCGACGGCCGGCCGGTCTTCAGCGGCGGCTGTTTCTGGGGCAGGGGCGTCAGCGCCGTCATCCGCTCGTCCTCCGGGGCAATCTCCGGAGGCAGGCTCTCAGAAAGCGGTTAAGGCGCTGTTAAGGAGCGCCCGTCGCGGGGGGTCAGCTTCCGACGGTCACGCAACTGCGCGTCGTGGCGTCCCAGCTCTGGCCTTCGGCGCAGCTGATCTGAGCCTGACGCTCATGGTCGCAGCCCTGCGCGAGCGCGAGGGCGGGCGTGAGGCCGGCGGCGACGGCGAGTGCGGCGAAAAGCGTCTTCATCTTCATGGCATCCTCCAACCTGTTCCGTGCCGAAGTGTGCCAGCGCCGGCGGCAACGGGACAAGGCTTTCGTTCCCCCGGCCGTGGCATTTCACGCAAACGTGTGGTTGGCGCCGGATCTCCCGGAACGGGATCCCTTCCGCCTCAGTCGCCGAAGACGCGGGCAAAGATCGTGTCGACATGCCTGGTGTGATAGCCGAGGTCGAATTTCTCCTCGATCTCGGCGGGGGAGAGCGCGGCCGTCACCTCGGGATCGGCGAGAAGCTCGGTCTTGAAGTCGGCGCCCTTCTCCCAGACCTTCATCGCGTTCCTTTGCACCAGCCGGTAGGCGTCTTCGCGGCTGACGCCAGCCTGGGTCAGCGCCAGCAGGACCCGCTGCGACATCACGAGGCCTTTGAACTTGTTCATGTTCCGAAGCATGTTCTCGGGGTAGATGACCAGCTTCTCGATCACTCCGGCGAGCCGGTTCAGCGCGAAATCGAGGGTGATCGTCGTGTCGGGCCCGATGGCGCGTTCGACCGAGGAATGCGAGATGTCGCGTTCGTGCCAGAGGGCCACGTTCTCCAGCGCCGGCACCACCGCCATGCGGACGAGCCGCGCGAGGCCGGTGAGGTTCTCGGTCAGGACCGGGTTCCGCTTGTGCGGCATCGCCGAGGAACCCTTCTGGCCGGGGGAGAAGAACTCCTCCGCTTCCAGCACCTCGGTGCGCTGCATGTGGCGGATCTCGATCGCGATGTTCTCGATCGAGGAGGCGATGACGCCGAGGGTCGCGAAGAACATCGCGTGGCGGTCGCGCGGGATCACTTGCGTCGAGATCGGCTCGGGCCGGAGGCCGAGCTTTGCGCAGACATGCGCCTCCACCGCCGGGTCGATATTGGCGAAGGTGCCGACCGCGCCGGAAATGGCGCAGGTGGAGACCTCCCAGCGGGCCCTTTCCAGACGGTTCTTGTTGCGGTCCATCTCGGCATAGAAACGCGCGAAGGTGA
>WOYI011127171.1_pt1 | contig 13387 bp, 11 predicted proteins | sample 6423411 | NCBI WGS metagenome assembly WOYI01 (sample SAMN13441803, study PRJNA592873) | oil field metagenome | biome: oil field; feature: oil-well bore; material: oil-contaminated soil; isolation source: oil-contaminated soil from oil-well borehole | place: Germany: Wietze | collected 2016-10-18 ... | reverse complement strand
GAGATGCGAAGGGCGGGAAAGGAAATTCATAAAGTTAAATGACAACGAGTACTAGTTCTTTTCGGAATCCCTGCACCCGTGGCGATACAGGGAACGCGGGTAGAACTCTCGAGAATAGCGCTCTGCAGATACGGCCCTCCCCTATGATGAAGCGACGTCGCAGGGTCGCGTCGGGCTTCCGGTGCGAAACCCCGAAGTTCCCGGGTCTGCATTAAAGTGCTGAGGGGAGGTCCGTAATGACCCCGATTGGCTGATTACGCACCATTTCGGGATCGGCATGGGGTCCGGAACCCCCTGCCCGCCGGCGTGATAGCATTGCTGCCAGAAGATGCCGTATTTAAGAAAAATGCGGCATACATCGATTTATATCGTGAAAATCGGATCCTGTATTGCGGACAATCGTTTCCGTTACAATTAATACAACCCTCAGTGTATTCACTTGCATAATCTAAATTGGAGTTTACTTTTTCCGATGTCCACGCCCCCAGGAACTGCTCGGACGGGATCCGATCCCACCAGACGCGACAAAAAGACGCAGGATATTTCCGCCGAAGTAGAGCGGCTCGTTCGCGAGCGGACTGCCGAACTCCTGGAAGAGAATGAAGCGCTTCGGCAAGAGGTCGGTGAACTCAAGCAGGCCGGAGACGTGCTGAAAAAGGCCTATACCGAGCTCGACGACCGTGTCAGGGAACGGACGGCTGAACTGGAGCGCGCCAATACCCGGCTCCTGGTCGAGATCGAGGAGCGCAAGCGAACCGAAGAAGTCCTCCGGGAAAGCAAGGAACGGTTCATAGCATTCATGGATAACAGCCCCGCAGGCGCCTGGATGAAAGACGAACAGGGGCGCCTCGTATACTTAAACAAAACCTTAGAGGCCCGTTTCAAAGCTCGACTCCAGGTATGGCGGGGTAAGACGGATTTTGAACTATGGCCTCTGCATGTCGCCGAGCAGTTCCGGGAGAACGACCTGACCGTCCTCGAGGAAGGCCGGGTCATCGAGGTCCTGGAGGAGACGCCCGACCTGGAGAGAGGCGGTTCTACCTATTGGTGGAACTTCAAGTTTCCCTTCCAGGACGCTTCGGGTAAAACGTATGTGGGGGGCATCGGGATCGATATCACCGCCTGGAAGCGGGCCGAGGCGGCATTGCAGGAGAGCGAAGAGAAGTACCGGAACCTCGTAGAACTCGCGCCGGAGCCGATCGCAGTCCATCGTCAGGGTAAAATTGTCTACGTCAACCCTCCCTGCGTCGCGCTCTTCGGTGCGGAGAGACGGGACGATCTCATCGGTAAACCGACCCTCCAGTCTGTCCATCCGGACGACCATGAAGTGGTCAAAGGACGTATCCGCCGGATGGCGGAAAAGGGTACGACCGTGCCTCTGATCAGAGAGAGGTTCGTAAAACTCGACGGTCAGGTCATCGACGTCGAGGTCGTTGCTACCCCGATAACGTACGAAAACCTGCCTTCAGTGATGGTCCTCTTCCGGGACATCACCGAGCGCAAGAAGGCGGAAGAGAGCCTGAAAGAGAGCGAGGAGAAGATCCGATCGATCCTGGACAGATCTCTGGACGCCCTGTACCGGCGAAACCTGCTGACAGGTCATAGCGAGTATTGTAGTGCTGTTATAGAGCAGATCACGGGCTTTACCGTGCAAGAAGTGTTAGCCATGACTGTTGATGACATTCTTGAGTGCGTGCACCCCGACGATCGTCCAGGGGTCATGGCTGAAAAGATAAACGTCTTATCCACGGCCACAGGGGGTACAGTCGATTATCGATTCCTCTGCAAGAACGGCACGTACAGGTGGGTTTCCGATCGGTTCAGAATAACCTATGGTGCGGAAGGCAAACCCCTCTTTCGGGAAGGCATCATTCGCGATATCACCGAGCCCAAGCAGGCTGAGGCGAACCTCCGTGCCGTCATGGAAAGGGAGCATCTGAGAGCCACCGAACTGGATGCGACTCTTGCGTCGATCGCATCGGGCGTCATCATCTACGACACCACCGGGGCTATCGTTCGGATGAACGAAGCGGTGTGTAAGATGATCGACAGAGCGTCGCTCTCTCTCGATCCGATCCGTTTCGAGGAGCGCCAGGCGGGTTTTGGAGTCCTGTGGGAGGATGGGACGCCGCTCTCTCTCGAGGCGACCCCCTACTACCGGGCGTTGCACGGAGAGACCGTGCAGGGAGAAGAGGTGATGGTCACCCGCCTGGACCGGGAACCGCTCTGGGTGGACACGTCGGCAGCTCCCATCCGCGATGGCGGCGGTGCTATCGTCGGAGCCATTGCCATCCTCACGAACATCACCGAGCGGAAGCGGGCTGAGGAAGCGCTTCAGCGATATGCAGAGAACCTGGGCCGGCTCCACCACGATCTAGAGACCTCGAATCGGGAGGCGAACCTCTACCTGGACATCCTCACCCACGACATCGGGAACACCGAGAACGTCTCGAACCTCTACGCCGACCTGCTCATCGAGTCCCTGAATGGAGAGGCAGCCGGATACGTGAAGAAACTGCAGCGCAGCGTCCAGAAGAGCATCGAGATCCTGGGCACCGTCTCCACTATCCGCCGGATCCACCAGGCGTCTCCGGATCTCAAACCGATGGATCTTGATGCCGCGATCCGGGGAGCAATGGAAGGTTATCCCGACAGCATCTTCTCCTATCACGGCGCGCATCACCTGGTCGAGGCCGATGACCTTCTCACCGTGGTCTTTGCAAACCTCATCGGCAACGCCGTCAAGTTCGGTGGTCCCGAAGTCGTAGTCGCCGTCCGGACGGAACAGGATGACGGGTTCGTCCGGGTATCGGTCGAGGATACCGGTCCGGGTGTCCCGGATAAAGATAAGCAGGAGATCTTCCAGCTGTACGAAATGAAGAAGCGAGGTGTCGGTAAGGGACTCGGTCTCTACCTGGTGCAGATCCTCGTGGAACGGTACGGCGGCAAGATCTGGGTCGAGGACCGGGCGCCCGGCCGCCCGGAAGAAGGCGCGGCGTTCAAGTTCACACTGAGACCTGCCTGCAAACCCGCTGATCGGGCTAACTCCGGCAGATGATCCCGACACTCGTGTTTACCCTGAGAGTGCCGATGCCTCTCTGTGCCGTAAGTCCAGCGATGAGATCGACATCGCTCTTCGAGTCCGCGGGCAATTGAGTTGTACGCGTAAATCCCTTCGGCGCGATGGAATTCTCTGTCCTTTACAGACAGTGGGCTAAGCTCTGCATGAAAGGGGTCAGAAGAAGGGAAGATGCGCGTTTCGCCAGCGATTTGAACGTGAATGGTGAACGCCGAGGGGGAGATTTGAACTCCCGAGGTGCCAGGCACCAGTGGCTTTCGAGGCCACCGCCTTCCCGGACTAGACTACCTCGGCACAGAATCAGCCTAGAGTATTTAGGTTCCTGTACTATAATAGTATCGAGATATGTTCTGTAGATTCACCCTCATCCCGGACGGCAACGTGCTGATCTACCGGGGGCGATCGGGCGATACCTATGAGGCCGCTCTCCTCTCCTTCGGGTTCAACCCGGACGCAGCGTTGGTCTTTCATCACGAAAGAAGCCTGCCGCAGGATAAAAAAATCGAGGAAGAGGAGGTCGACATCTTCCTGACCTCCTCACGCGGGTGACTTATTGTGGGCCCGGTCTTCCGGACTGGGTGACCATCATGTCGTCGACGCGGACGAGGAGCATGGCCGTCTCGGTCGCGCTCTTGATCGCCTGGGTCTTCACCCGCAGGGGCTCGATGACGCCGGCCTCCCGCATATCCACGACCTCGCCGGTGTAGACGTTGAGCCCGGCGTACTTCGCGCCGTCAGCGTGGGCCTTCCTCAGGGCGACGACCTTGTCGATCGTGTCGAACCCGGAGTTCTCTGCGAGCGTCCTCGGGATGACCTCGAACGCGTTTGCGAACGCCTCGATGGCAAGCTGGACCCGCCCGCCGATGGTTGCGGCGTACTCGCGCATGCGGAGTTGAAGCTCAGTCTCCACCGAACCGCCGCCGACAACGAACTTACCGTCCTCAATGGCGTCCTGGACGACCCGGGCCGCGTCGTAGACCGCCCGCTCGAGTTCGTCCAGCAGCAGCTGGGATGTCCCCCGCAGGAGGATCGTGACGGCCCTGGGGTTGTCGCAGCCGGAGATGATCGTCAGGTCGGCATCAGGGACCTCCCGGGTCGCTTCCGCGTGGCCGAGCGTCGCTGCATTGAGTTCTTCGGGCTTGTTGACGATGGTGCCGCAGAGCGCCTTGGCGGCGAACTTCATGTCGCCCTCTTTGACGTCTTCAATGGCATAAATCCCGGCTTTGGCCAGGTAGAACTGCACCGCGTCGGCGATCCCCTTCTGGCAGAGGACGACATTCGCGCCGGAGGCAACGATCTGGTCGGCAAGTTTCCGGAGGGTCTCGCGCTCCTGCTCGGAGAACGCCTTCATCTGGTCGGAGGAGGTGATCTTGATCTTCGACTTAACCTGGGTCTTCGTGACCTCGAGTGGCAGGGCAAGCAGGGCTACTTTAGCGTCCGCGACCTTGGTGGGCATCTGCTCGGAGACGCGCTTCTTGTCGATGACGACTCCCCGGATCAGTTTGGCGTCGTTCATCGAGTCGCCGACCTGCGTCTTGATCTTGACGTCGTCTTCGTCCACGGTGTAGGTGCCCCGGGCGCTCTCGACGGCGACCTGCCGCACCGCGTCCACCACGATGCCGGAGATCTTATCCTTGACCGCTTCGATCGATTTGCCGGTCATGGCGGTGTCGGCGATCTTCAGGAGGTCGCCGCGGTCGCCGAACCCGACGGTGATGGCCAGGTCGTCGAGGAGCAGAAGGGCCTTCTCCATGCCGAGCTGGTAGCCGTTCGCAATGATCGTGGGATGAACCTCCTGGGCGAGCAGTCTCTCTGCCTCTTCCATCAGCGACCCGACGAGTACGGTCGCGGTTGTGGTGCCGTCGCCGACCTCGCCGTCCTGGGTCTCTGCAACCTCGACGACCAGCTTGGCGCCGGGGTGCTGCACGGACATCTCGTGCAGGATGGTTGCCCCGTCGTTCGTGATCACCACATCACCGCTGGAGCTGACCAGCATCTTGTCCATTCCCCGGGGACCGAGCGTTGTCCGAACGGCGGCCGCAATCGCCTTTGCAGCCATGATATTCGAGCGCTGCGCCTCGAATCCGCGCGTGCGCTCAACATTTTCCCGTAAAATAATGATGGGCTGTCCAGCAAGCATTGTATAATCCTCCTTTGTTCGTTAGATTTGTTCAGAGGTTCTATATATATTAGTCGATAGGGTCCGGTTCTCCCGGGGCGGCCGGGCCGAACGGCGGGGGCGGATCGCCTTCTGGTTGACGCTACGCGCCTGGTACCCCTGGCGGGCGCACCGGTCGCATCGCCCTGCTCCGGGAGTATTCAAAAAAAGACGTGAGATAGAAGCCCTCACCCGAGCCTCGATATCGCGAAGAGCGAGTGGATAGGGACGCCGTCGATCTCCCGGACCCCCTGCTTGTCGAAGAGCGACCAGACTGCCACCGGCGTGGCTCCATGCCGCCGGAGGAACGCTATTGCCTCCGCGAGCGTCGTCCCGGTCGTGACGACGTCGTCGATGATGATGCAGCGCTGAGCGGTGATCGTGGAGAAGGTGCCCGAGAGGGATCCGGTAGGAGTCTCGCTCCGACTGTGTTTCGCCGGGAGGTAAACCGCGAGTTTCAGCCCCTCCTCCGCGGCGATGAGGGTGGCGAGCGGGACACCCGAGAGCGCGATGCCGACAACCGTATCCGGGACCTCCCCGGTGGAATAACTCCCCTCCTCTGCCAGGTAGAGGAAGCGCTTGAGCATCATCATTGCCATGTCGCCGAGGAGTATTCCATGGCTCCCTATCGCCGTCCAGTCGATGTGGACGTCTTTTGGGGCCTCCATGCCCTTTTGCTGGGTGAGCAGCCAGGTGACTGTCTCCATCGAGAGGCCCAGTTCGTCGGAGATCTGGCCGGGAGTGTGCCCCTCTGCCTGGAGCGCCTTTGCCTTCGTGATCAACTCTTCAAGGGCGGACATGGAGAAGAGATCTCCAGGGAATCTATTTAAGTTTTCTTTTGATTGCTGCGCCGCAGACCGGACAGTCTCCCGGCTCCCGCCAGTATCGGCCGCACCCGCTGCACCGGTAGCGCCACCGGATCGCCCGGGCGGGCCGTTGCCGGATGCTCCGGGTCTCGATACCGAGGCGGTGCGCCACATTCTGAACCGCGAAGTCGTCGGTGACGAGGACGGCCGAGAGTTCCAGCGCCAGCGCGAGAATGTCCCGGTCGGTCCTGGAGAGCACGCCGGTATCCCCGGTCGCGAGGGCGGCTGCTTCAACCCGCACCCGATCTTCCTCTCGTGGCTCCCGGACCCGGAGGCCTGTCGCCGCGAGCACCTCAAACCGGCACTTCGCGTGGAGGTCGCCAAGTTCCTCCACCACCGACGGGGTGGTCCATGCCGGGCCTTCAACCGGTATCTCCGAGAAGAATATCGAGGTGTCGAGGACGAGCGTCATGCCGAGAACTCCACGATATCGTTCTCCCGGCACCGGATCTCATACCCGAATTCCAGAAGGAGATGGCGGGCCGTCTTCGCGTGCATCGAGAGAGTGTGGGTGCTGTACTCCCCGCCGTAGCAGGCGAGGTAGACGAGGAGCTGGTCGGCGAGGCGGACGTCGACCGTACCCGGGCTGCGGCATTCCTCGATCAGGGCCTGTGCGGCCGCCCGGCCCACCTTCTCGGCAGGAAGCCCCCTCTTCCCGAGAGCGACGGCACCCTTCGCTCCGCTCCATGCGGTGACGGAACTCCCGGTGCTCGCCCCGCCCTCCCGGGGGTCCAGGGTCGGTGTGCAGGAGAGACCGAGGTCGCTCTCGAGGAGGGTCCGGGCGGCTGCCGCCTGCCGCTCCACGACGTGACCCGGGAGGCCCGCCGAGCAGGAGACGATGCCGCACCCCGGCTCCTCGTCCGGGATCACGATCGGGCCGGGCCGGGCCGGCTCCACCCGGACGCGCACCCGCCCGCCTCCCTGCGGATAGTAACCCCGCTCGAGCACCTCGATCTCTATCGAGGCCCCGGCGCGGCGGAGCACCGGCGCGAGGACGCGATCCAGGTAGTCGATCGTCGGGCTCCACACCACCTCGGTCCCGCCCGTGACCATGATACTCCCGCCGGCGTGGAGAGCGACCGGGAGCCATGCCTGGAGGATGAGGGGGATGCTCCCGGCGGTTCCGGGATCGATCTCCAGGTCGGCCCGCCGGAGTCGGCCGGGGGTGAAGGTGATCTCACTGCTCCGGAGCGAAAGCCCCGTGCATTCGGCATCGCAGGCTCCGGCAACCGCCCGGACCGCAGCGATGTGCTGGGGCGCGAGCCCGGGTTTGTCCCGGTTCTGCCGGATTCGGGTGACGGTGACCGGAGTTGTGGAGATCGCCGATAGAGCGACCGCCAGGCGGAGGATCTGCCCTCCTCCCTCCAGGTGTGATCCGTCAACGGTGAGCATCTTCCCTGATCGCGGTAGCGATTGCGCTCGCGGCCGATATGAAGCTTGAGGCGTTCTCGTAGGTGTCGCTGGAGACGACCGAGGAGACCCCCGCTGCCCGCAGGCGCGTATAGGCGCCGCTGGCGAGCACCCCATGAACGCAGGCCGCGTGGATGGATGCGGCTCCCTGCTCCTGGAGCATGCAGGCAGCGGTCGCAAGGGTTCCACCGGTGGAGATGATGTCGTCCACGATCACGACCTCCCGCCCGGCGGCATCGATGGTCTTTGGGGCGATCCGGACCACCTCACCCGAGAGCCGGGTCTTTTCGAGGTGGTCGCAGTCCCACCCGCCGCCTGCCGCAACATCGGTCGCAAACTCGATCGCTCCCTCGTCCGGAGCGAGGATCAGGGGGTTCTTCAGGTGCAGGTCGCCGATGTACCCGCCCATGGCCGGGGCGATGGTGACATCCTTCGCCGGAACGCCGAAATGGGCCAGCACGCCGGGCTCGTGGACATCGACCACGAACGCCCGCTCGATGCCGGGCGAGAGGGCTCGCGCGATCGCCCGGGCGCTTATCGGCTCGCCGGAGAAGAAGCGTTTGTCCTGCCGGGAGTAGCCGAGGTAAGGGATCACCAGCGTGTTCCTTGATTGGTCGGCGGCATCGATCGCGAGGAGGGTCTGCACGAACATATCATTATCCACGACGCTGCTGACGATCAGGGTCTCATCGTCCAGTTCTCCGCACCGGAGATATAGTTCTCCGTCGGGAAACCGGGTGAATTTCGTCTCGACCAGTGGTATTCCCAACTTTTCGGCGATGCGGGCTGCCAGGACCTGGGACCGTTCCGTGCTGATTATTCTCATAGAACACCTTTGCTAGAAAGTATTTGAACGAGGATGAATAAATTATATAAGTATCAGTGCAGCAAAGAGGTAAACTCGACGATGGATTCAACGACTCCAGAAGAAATCCCAAATATCGAACTCACGAACGACGAACTGGTGGAGACGGATGTCTTCGCTGGTTCCGAGCTGAGCGCATCTTCAGATATCGACGTACCCCCGAGTCTCATCGATCAGGTCATCGGTCAGGAACATGCTGTCGAGGTGATCCGGAAGGCCGCGGTCCAGCGCAGGCATGTGATGATGATCGGGACCCCCGGAACCGGGAAATCTATGCTGGCGAAGGCTATGGCCGAGCTCCTCCCCAAGGAGGAACTGCAGGACATTCTGGTCTACCCGAATCCCGAGGATAACAATAATCCCATCATCCGGACCGTGCCGGCGAGCCGCGGCAAACAGATCGTCAACGCCCACAAGGTAGAGGCCAGAAAGAAGATCCAGATGCGGAGCACTCTTGTCATGCTCCTCATCATAGGTATCATCGGCTACGCGATCATCACCTACCAGTGGCTCATGGGTATCATCGCCGCCGCATTCATCTTCATGGCACTGAAGTATTCGACGCCCCGCGAAGAGACGATGGTCCCGAAGCTCCTGATCTCCCATGACCCGAACACCCCTGCGCCCTTCATCGACGCCACCGGTTCGCACGCGGGCGCCCTGCTCGGCGATGTCCGGCACGACCCCTTCCAGAGCGGCGGCCTCGAGACGCCTTCCCACGACCGCGTCGAGGGAGGGGCTATCCACCGGGCGCACGGGGGCGTGCTCTTCATCGACGAGATCAACACCCTCACCCCGCACTCCCAGCAGAATCTGCTGACTGCGCTCCAGGAAGGCACATTCCCGATCACCGGCCAGAGCGAGCGCTCGAGCGGTGCGATGGTCAGGACGGAGCCGGTTCCCTGCCGGTTCGTGATGATCGCGGCGGGCAACATCGATGCCATCCAGGGGATGCACCCGGCACTCCGGTCGCGTATCCGGGGCTACGGCTACGAGGTCTATATGCGGGAGACGATGGAGGACACCGCGGAGAACCGGAAGAAGTTCCTCCGGTTCATCGCCCAGGAAGTCAAGAACGACGGGAAGATCCCCCACTTCGACCGCAGCGCCATGGTCGAGGTGCTCCGCGAAGCCCGGCGCCGCTCGAACCGGAAAGGTCACCTGACCTTAAAACTCCGTGACATGGGCGGGCTCATCCGGGTAGCGGGGGACCTCGCCCGGCAGGAAGGTGCGGAGTTCACCACGGAAAAGCATGTCATCGCCGCAAAGTCGGCCTCCCGCTCGATCGAGGACCAGATCTCCGACGAGTACATCCGGCGGAGCCGCGACTACGACATCACCGTCGTCGAGGGCACCCGGGTAGGACGGGTGAACGGGCTTGCCGTGATGGGGAGCGACTCGGGCTCGGTGCTCCCGGTGATGGCCGAGGTGACTCCGAGCCAGGGGGCGACCGGCACGGTCATCGCGACCGGTATGCTCAAGGAGATCGCCAAAGAGTCGATCACGAACGTCAGCGCTCTGATAAAGAAGTTCACGGGCAAGGATGTCAGGAATATGGACATCCACGTCCAGTTCATCGGCACCTACGGCGGCGTTGAGGGAGATTCAGCTTCAGTGACCGTCGCGACGGCGGTGATCAGCGCTATCGAGAACATCCCGGTGCGCCAGGACGTCGCGATGACCGGTTCCCTCTCGGTCCGGGGCGACGTCCTCCCCATCGGCGGGGTCACCTACAAGATCGAGGCGGCTGCGAAGGCCGGGATCAAGATGGTGATCATCCCGCGGTCGAACTTAGACGATGTTCTCATCGAGGACCGCTACCGGGGGATGATCGAGGTTATCCCGGTCGACCACATCGAGGAGGTTCTCCAGAACGCGCTCGTGCCCGAGAACCGCGAAGGATTCCTCTCGAAGCTCAAGAAGATGGCGGTCAACCCGACCGGCATCTTCGACCCGAACCCTGGACGCTCCCTGGTCTGATGCCCTATGGCTGAACCAAGATACTATGATATACGGTGCGTGCGGGGCGAGACCACTCTCGTCGATATCGACAACGGTGTGGTCGAGTCTGCAGGCACCTCTTTTTTTGACAAAGCCGTGATCCGGGTGCTCGGATCGAAAGGCTGGGGTATCCTCACTCGCGACCACGTTGACATCGATTCAAAGCGCGACTTAACCGCCCTCATCGAGGCGGCAGCGCGTCTCGCTGCGGTCACACAGGACCAGATAGACCTGGCCGATGCACCGCGCAGCGCTCTCCCGGTCCCGCGCCTTGGGGAGGACCCCCGGGATATCGACCTCGAGGAGAAGACCCGGCTGCTTGCCGGCATCGAGGCGGCGGCACGGGTTCCTGAGGTGGCAAACACCCGGGCCCGCTACACCGAGGGGATCGACCAGGTCCGGTTCCTGGACTCGAGCGGGAACGAGTTCTCGTACGAGGCGGTCCGGTCGGGGTTCTCTGTCCTCGCGATTGCGTCCCGGAGCGGTATGATGCAGATGGGGAGCGAACGCGATCATATCATCACCGGGTTCAACCTCCGCGATAAGCAGGACCTCGGACGGAAGGCGGGCGAGGTCGCGGTCTCCCTGCTCGACGCAAAACTCGCGAAAGGCGGGGCGGGGCGGGCCGTGCTCGACCCGGAACTGGCGGGTGTCTTCACCCACGAGGCGGTCGGTCACGCGAGCGAGGGCGACCTCGTCCGCGAAGGCGCATCGGTTCTCGCAGGGAGAATCGGCGAGCGGATCGGGTGCGAGGGACTGGTCATCGTCGACGACCCGACGCTTCATGAGTTCGGGTTCATCCCTGTGGACGCCGAGGGGGTGGCGGTGCAGCGGACCGAAGTCATCCGTGACGGCATCCTCTCATCCTACCTCCACAACCGGGAGACCCTCGCGGCAGTCGGGAACGGTATCCCCGGTCACGCCCGGGCGGAGCTCGGGGCACCGCCCATCGTCCGGATGAGCAACACCTTCATCGAAAACGGGGATGCGGCCTACGACGAGATCCTCTCCGAGTGTAAGGACGGCATCCTGCTGATCGGCTCAAGGGGCGGCCAGGTCGACCCCGGCCGGGGCGTCTTCCAGTTCAACGCGGAATACGGCTACCTGATCAGGGGGGGCGAGACGACCGATATGGTCAGGGACGTCTCGCTCTCGGGCGAGATCCTCTCGACACTCCACAACATCACCCTCCTTGGAAACGACCGGAAGATGAGCCCGGGATACTGTGGCAAAGGCGGACAGAGCGTGCCGGTCAGCGACGGCGCGCCCCACCTCCTGCTTGAGAGTGCAACCATCGGGGGGCGCGGGGAATGAACGGCGAAGACCTTATCGAGAGAGTCCTCCGGGAGGGTGAGCGCCGGGCCGATGAGGTCGAGGTTTTCTACGCCCGGGGGGAGAGCATCAGCACCGAGATCAAAAAGGGGATCCTCGGCATCGCCGAGGAGTCGGAGGCCTGGAGCATGGCCATCCGGACCGTCAAGGACGGGCGGATAGGATCATCGAGCACCGGCGACCCCGACCGGTGGAAGGAGTGTCTCAACGCGGCGCTTGCAAGCGGACGGATCGCCACCCCGCAGCAGTGGGGAGGATTCCCGAAACCGGCAGATATGACCGGCATTGCATCCTCGTCGGACCCGGACCTGATCGTCGCGGTGGAGAACGCGGCGGAGATGGTCGGTGACCTCCTTGCAGGTGCGGCGGAGCACCCGGTGGAGGTCATCGGCGGGGCCGCGGACCTCGCCCGGTCATATCTCGCGGTCGCAAACACGAGCGGCGTTCTCTACGGCATGGACCGGACGGTGGCGGCGGTATCCCTCGAGACGATACGAGAGCAGTCCACGGGCTACGAGTTCGACGCCTCCCCGTTCCTTGCCGATATCGACGCCCGGTCGGTCGGGGAACAGGCGGCCTCGCTTGCCGCACGCTCCCTTTCGGGGCGGGATATCGAGACCGGGCGCTACGACATCGTCCTCTCCCCGGTCGCGGCGGCAAGCATCCTCGGCCAGGTCCTCCTCCCGGCGCTCTCCGGACGGAACGTGAAAGCCGGCCGGTCGTTCCTTGCGGAGAAGATCGGCGAGCAGGTCTTTGATGAGCACCTCTCCATATACGACGACCCGTTCGCTCCCGGCCTCGGGAGCACCACCTGGGATGCGGAAGGCGTCCCCACGCGGCGCCTGATCTTTGTGGAGCAGGGGGTGCTCCAGCGGTTCGCCTACGATCTCAAGACCGGCTACCGCTACGGCGAGGGGAGCACAGGGAGCGCTGTCCGGTCCGGGAGCGAAGGCCCCGGGATCGGGTTCCACAACCTCTTCGTCGACGGGCCTCGTATGAAGGAGCCCGGTGACGAGCGGGCGGTCTGGATCCACGACGTCGTGGGAGCCCATACCGCGAACCCATTCTCCGGCGACTTCTCGGTGGAGATCTCCAACCCCTTCTGGATGGAGGGCGGGGAACAGACCGAACCCATCAGGACGGCGATGTTCGCCGGAAACGTCTTTGAGATGCTTCGGGAGATCGGGGGGTTCGGAAAAGATACAAGACGCGTCGGACGGCTGACGATTCCATCAATACGATTAAATAACCAGCAGATCATTGGTAAATAGATGATGGAAGAGATCCTCGCCATCCTTTTAGCGGTTGCGATAGCCGCTGCACTCTACTACCTCCTGAAGAAGTCCCTGACGCTCGTCATCAATGGTATCGCCGGGCTCGCTGTTCTCTGGCTCCTGAATTACTTCAATGTGCTCGCATGGTTCGGCGCACCCGATATCCAGATCAACCTGGTGACGTTCATCATCTGTGCCCTCGGGGGGCTGCCGGGCGCCCTGGTCCTGATCCTGCTCCACCTCGTCGGGATTCCACTCTGAGGGGTGGTTCCAGAAGATTCCCGGCCGGTGGGGCGGCCGGGATTTGATTTTGGTCCATTACTGGACAGTTGGAAAGCTTCGTTTATCCATCATAGCAAAGGTAAAACCGAAGCGCCGGAAAGCCCATACAGTGGACCGTGG
>WOYI010598528.1_pt1 | contig 13403 bp, 11 predicted proteins | sample 6423411 | NCBI WGS metagenome assembly WOYI01 (sample SAMN13441803, study PRJNA592873) | oil field metagenome | biome: oil field; feature: oil-well bore; material: oil-contaminated soil; isolation source: oil-contaminated soil from oil-well borehole | place: Germany: Wietze | collected 2016-10-18 ... | reverse complement strand
GGATCATCATCACCACGATCCAGAAGCTGTCGACGTTCATCGGCTCGCCGGCGAACGAAGGCCATGCGATCTTCGACGGCCACGTCGTGATCATCTTCGACGAGTGCCACCGCTCGCAGTTCGGCGACATGCACACCGCGATCGCGAAGGCGTTCAAGCGGTACCACCTGTTCGGTTTCACCGGTACGCCGATCTTCGCCGAGAACGCAGGCAGCGCGGGGAACCCCCAGCTGCGCACCACCGAGCAGGCGTTCGGCGAGAAGCTGCACACCTACACGATCGTCGACGCGATCAACGACAAGAACGTGCTGCCGTTCCGGATCGACTACGTCAACACGATCAAGCTGCCGGAGGGCATCACCGACAAGCAGGTGTCGGCCATCGACACCGAGCGGGCGCTGCTCGACCCGGAGCGCGTGCGCCAGGTCGTCGCCTACACGCTGGAGCATTTCGACCAGAAGACTCGCCGCTCGGAGCACTACCCGCTCGCCGGGCGGCGGGTCAACGGCTTCAACGCGCTGTTCGCGACCGCCTCGATCGAGGCCGCCCGGATCTACTACAACCAGTTCGCCATCCAGCAGCAGGACCTGGTGCCGGATGCCCGGCTCAAGGTCGGCCTCATCTACTCCTACGCGCCGAACCCCGAAGTGCTGGACGACTACCTCGATGAGGAGGGCTTCGAGACCGACGCGCTGTCCGGCGACGCCCGCGCGTTCCTGGAGGACGCGATCCAGGACTACAACGACATGTTCGGCACCTCGTTCGACACGTCGTCGGACAGGTTCCAGAACTACTACAAGGACCTCTCGCTGCGGTTGAAGAACCGCGAGATCGACCTCGTCATCGTCGTCAACATGTTCCTCACCGGCTTCGACGCGACGACGCTGAACACCCTCTGGGTCGACAAGAACCTCAAGTCGCACGGCCTCCTCCAGGCCTACTCGCGCACCAACCGCATCCTCAACTCGGTCAAGACCTACGGCAACATCGTCAGCTTCCGCGACCTCGAGCAGCAGACCAACGACGCCATCGCCCTCTTCGGCAACAAGGACGCCCGCGGGGTGGTGCTCCTCAAGCCGTACGGCGTCTACTACGGCGACTACGCCGAGAAGGTGCGGGAACTGCTCGCGCGCTTCCCGCTCGGGACGCCGATCGTCGGCGAAACCGCGCAGAAGGATTTCATCGGCCTGCTCGGGACGATCCTGCGGCTGCAGAACATCCTCACCTCCTTCGACGAGTTCGAAGGCAACGAGATCCTCACCGACCGGCAGGCCCAGGACTACCGCTCGATCTACCTCGACCTCTACGCCGAGTTCCGCAGCGGCAAGGACGCCGAGAAGGAGTCGATCAACGACGACGTGGTCTTCGAGATCGAACTCATCAAGCAGGTCGAGATCAACGTCGACTACATCCTCATGCTCGTCGACAAGTACCGGAAGGAACGCGGTGACGGCGAGGACAAAGAGGTGCGCGCCGAGATCACCCGCGCCATCGACGCCAGCCCTTCACTGCGCAACAAGAAGGACCTCATCGAAGCCTTCGTCGACCGGGTCAACGCCGACGGTGCCATCGACGAGGAATGGAGCACCTACGTCGCTGCTCGCCGCGCGGCCGAACTCGACGCGATCATCGCGGACGAAGGGCTGAAGCCCGACGAGACCCGCGAGTTCGTCGCCCGCGCCTTCCGCGACGGCGGCATCCAGACCACCGGGACCGCGATCACCCGCGTGCTGCCGCCCGCATCCCGCTTCGGCGGAGACGGCGGCCACGGCGAGAAGAAGCAGCGCGTCCTCGCCAGGCTCGGCGAGTTCTTCGAACGGTTCTTCGGGCTGAGCGCGCACGGCGGCGAGTAGCCGATGGCACCGAATGCCCTGCCTGCCGGCCATCGACCGGGGCGCCGCATGACAGACTGGCGGCATGAGCACAGACGCGGAGCGCCCGAACATCGAGGGCATCGAGACCGGCAGCACCGATCAGGGCGCCAACGCCAGCGGCAACGAGTCCGATTCGGCTGTCACCTGGGACTCGGTGGATTCCGGGCAGTCCGAGGACATCGAGAACAGCCTGACCGGGCAGGGGACCTCCGATCGGGAGACGACCCGCGAGGTCGGACGGGACGAGCTGGTGGAAGAGGCCGAGCGGGCGCGGAAGCGCCGCGCAGGCGAGGTGTAGGGCTTTACCGAGCCCGAACATTCCGCTGATCGGCTGCATACCGGCTCCCGGCATCGTGGTTCATGCACAGTTCGTGCATCACCATCGTTGGGAGACCACATGTTCCGCTTCATCACCGTCGCCGCCGCGGCAGGCGCGCTGACCCTGGGTTCGCTCGCGTGCGCCGTGCCGGCATCCGCCGCGGTTCCGGCCGCCGCGACCGCGACGCCCGCCCCGAACGCGCATTCCAGCCTGAGCGAGATCCAACGAGCCGGCGCGATCGCCACCGCCAACCGCATCCGCGACCTCACCACCGGCATCGCCAAGGTGAACACGACCAGCACACTGAGCGCGGAAGACAAGAGCACGGTGCTGGCCACCCTGAACCACGACATGAGCGGGATGCAGGGGCTGCAGTCCAAGATCGCCGCCGACACGGCCGCGTCCGTGGCTCTGACCGACTACCGCTCGATCTTCACCGGCTACCGGGTCTACGTGGTGGGGTTGCAGCAGAGCCACATCGCGGCCGCGGCCGACGGCCTCGCCGACACCGCCATCCCGAAGCTGCAGACGGCCGCGAGCAAGATCGCCGCGGTCTTCGCCGCCGACCCCTCGAAGGCGACCCCCGACCTCCAGGCGAAGCTCGCCGACATGCAGGCGAAGACCGCGGATGCCGTCAGCAAGACGAACGGCCTCGCCGCCGCCGCGCTCGCCGTCACGCCGGACGCCTACAACGCGAACCATGCGGTGCTGGTCGACGACAGGGCGGCGCTCCGCGAGGCGCTGGCCGACTCGAAGGCCGCAGCGCAGGACGGGCGTGCGATCCTGGCGGCGCTCCAGTGAGCATCCGAACGCGAGCGGCGGTCGTCGTCCCGGTGCTCGCGCTCACCGCGGCCCTCGCCTTGACCGGATGCGGCAGGCTCGGCGCCCACGGACCCTCCGGGTCCGACGGCTCCAGCGGCGCCACGAGCGCATCATCCGCTCCCGCGACTTCCGATCCGGCAACGCTCGATGGCATCTCGCAGGACCTCGGCGCCGCCGGCACCGCCAACTCCGAAGCCGACTCCAACGCCCAGGCAGGCGACAAGGCCGCCGCCACCGGCGACGAGCCGTGACCTCCGCCCCGCCGGTCGTGGGGTTGAATGGCCCCATGACCGGCGAGCGCGGGATGGTCGTCATCGTCGAGGACGAGCGGACGATCGCCGAACTGGAGCGGCTCTACCTCACCCAGGCGGGTTTCGGCGTGCATGTCGCCGGCGACGGAGCGCAGGGGATCGCCGACATCCGCCGACTCTCGCCGGTGGCGGCGATCATCGATGTCGGGCTGCCGGGGATGGACGGGACGGAGCTCGTCCGCCGGCTGCGCGCCGAGGAGAACTGGGTGCCGGTGGTGTTCGTCACCGCGCACGACAGCGAGATCGACCGGGTGGTGGGTCTCGAACTCGGCGCAGACGACTACCTGACCAAACCCTTCTCCCCGCGGGAGCTGGTGGCGCGCGTGAAAGGGCTGGTGCGCCGTGCGGCGGTTCCTGCGGCTCCGGCGGTGCGCCGCGCGGGGCGCCTGGAGCTGGACGAGCGCGGTCGGCGCGCCACGGTCGGCGGCGCGGCCGTCGACCTCACGGCGACCGAGTTCGATCTGCTGGCGTACCTGCTCGCGCATCCGGCACAGGTGTTCAGCCGCGAGCAGCTGCTCTCCGCCGTCTGGGGCGTTGCGGACTACAGCGGCAGCCGCACCGTCGATGTGCACGTGGCGCAGTTGCGGGCCAAGCTCGGCGAGCCGGATCCGATCCGCACGGTGCGCGGGGTCGGGTACGCGCTCCAGGACGGGCTGGCGTGACCCTGCCGCCCCCGGCAGCGCCTGCTGCCGCCAAGCGCGGGGTCTCGCTGCGCACCCGCATCCTCGCCGCGACCGTCGCCGTCGCGCTGATCGCCGTGCTGGTGACCGCGCTCGCAGCACTGCAGCTGGTGCGCACGGTGGACACCAGCTCGGCGCGCGACGCCCTGAGCTCGCAGGTGGATCGCCTGGCGGCAGCCCAGCCGGCCGCGCGCGAGGCGATCATCGGAGGGCTGTCGCAGATCGACAGCTCCGGCATCCTCATCTCCGTGGTCTCCCCGAGCGGAGTGGTCACCGGATCGGCGGCGGTCCCGCCGCGAGTGGTGCTGCAGTTGCGTCTCGGCCGCGATGTGTCGACCACGGAGCGCAGCAACGGAACCTCCTATCTGCTCGAGGCGCGCCCGACCGCGCAAGGCGGCGGGGTGGTGGCGCTTCAGGACGTCGGAACCGTCAGGGCGATCACGCCCACGCTCATCGGCCGGATCCTGATCGCCCTGGCCATCGGCTTCGTCGTCGCCGTCGTCGCGGCGTTCTTCGTGGCCCGAGTGCTGGCGAAGCCGCTTGTCAACCTGGCCGGCGCCGCCCGAAGGATGGCGGCCGGCCAGCGCAACGTCCCGCTGGCGCCGAGCGGCATCCCCGAGATCACCGATGTCGAGGCCGCGCTGGGCGCGCTCGATCAGGCGCTGGTGCACTCCGAAGGGCGCCAGCGCGAGTTCCTGCTGTCGATCTCGCACGAGCTCCGCACCCCGCTCACCGCCATCCGCGGATACGCCGAGGCGATCGGCGACGGGCTGGTCCCGGCGGATCAGGTGGTCGAGGTCGGCAAGACCCTCGAGGCCGAGTCGAATCGGCTCACCGCGTTCACCACCGATCTGCTCGCGCTCGCGCGGCTGGAGGCCGACGACTTCCCGCTGCGCTCCGGCCCGGTCGATGTCGGCCAGGTGCTGGCGGATGCCGCCGCGGCCTGGCGTGCGGCGGGAAGCGCGTGCGGGGTGATGGTCGAGGTCGCGGCATCCGCCCCCCTGGTGGTCACCACGGATGCCGCCAGGCTGCGCCAGGTGATCGACGGCCTCATCGAGAACGCCCTCAGGGTGAGCCCTGCCGGGTCGCGGGTGGCGCTGTCCGCGCGCCTGGATGCGGATGGGCGGGGCGGCGCGCAGGCGGTCGTGGAGGTCGCGGACGGCGGCCCCGGTCTCACCGCGGAGGACGCCGCGCAGGCCTTCGAACGCGGAGTGCTGCGCGAGCGCTACCGCGACGCCCGACCGGTCGGAACGGGGCTGGGGCTCTCCATCGCGGCGCGGCTCATCCAGCGCATGGGCGGCAGCATCGCGGCGAGCCCCGGTCCCGCTGGCGGAGCCGTGTTCCGGATCGTCCTCCCGGCAGGAACGATCGTCTGAGGCCTCAGCGCGGCGAATGGGCGCGTCGCGCTACGCGCTGATCAGCTCGCGCTCGTGCGCGCCAGGGCCGTCGGCCGGGATGCCGCGGTCGTCCAGCGAGGTCTCGATGATCGTGAGGCCCTCCATGCCGGGCAGCTTCGCGATGTGCGAGTCGACATCGCGGATCAGCTTGCGGCCCTCCTCGCCGCCGAACAACCGGCCCATCACGTGGGTGACCTCTTCGGCGCTCGAGATCGTGGAGCCGACGGGACCCCAGAACTTCCTCAAGGCGAAGCGCGCGATCACCCGCGCCTTCTTGCTGGCGGCGAGTCGGTCGCGGGCCTGCGAGGCGTAGAACGCGACGTGCCTGGTCTCCTGCTTGGCGATCCGCTTCAGCAGTTCGCCCAGCACGGGGTGGTTCTCCTGCTCGGCCATGCGGAGGTATGCGGCGTTGGCCGACCACTCGTTGGCGGCGCCCCATGCCATGTGCACGGCGACGAAGTCCATGCCGACCAGGCCGCCGAGCAGCGACTGCTTGATCGGGTCGAGGCGGTCCTTCCAGCCGAGCTTGATGCGGTTGGCCTTGAGTTCGTCGTAGTCGACCGTGATGCCGTGCTTGGCCAGGACCGCGGCCAGTGCCTCGCCGTGCCAGAACTCTTCGCGGTTCCACATCGTCATGAAGGCGCCGACCTCCGGCTCCTTGTGCGAGGGCGTGGTCAGCAGATCCCGCAGGTAGCACACGGTGTGATATTCCACATTGCACATGTACACGAGGCTGCGCAGGGTCGACGCGGGCAGCGGGTTGCGATCGAACTCGTCGAAGTCGAGATCGTCCCAGGCGACGGCGGTGGAGTTCGTCGTGTACTTGTCGATGTCGAATGCCATGTTGGGTCCTTACAGTTCGCCCGCGCCGTCACGCTCGATCGGCTTGCAGTGCTTTCCCGTCCATCACATCACGCTTCGGTGAACGGTTGCCGCGTTTCCAGGTGTCGATCTTCCAATTCCTGCGCTGCGCTTCGCGCGCCAGCCGGATGTCGGGGTTCACGGCATGCGGATTTCCGAGCAGTTCGAGCCACACCAGATCGGCGTGGCTGTCGCCGTAGCCGTACGACACGGCCAGATCGAGTCCATGCTCCTCGGCGTATCGACGCAACCAGGCGGCACGCGCCTCGTCCACCAGCGGCGGCTTCGCGAGGTAGCCGGTCAGCACGCCGTCCTTCTCATCCATGTGCCCGCCGACCACCTCGTCGAACAGCCCGGCCAGTGGTTCGGCGAGAGTCTCGATCGAGCCGGTGACGAGCACGGTGCGGTGGCCGGCGTCCCGGTGCGCCTTGATCGTCTTGATCGCCTCCGGGCTGGTGTGACGGTACATGGTGTCGGCGTAGCCGCCGTGCACGATCCGATCGAGGCGGGCTGCCGGCATCCCCTCGTAGCGGCGCAGGAAGGACCGGATGAATTCGCCGCGGTCCCGGCGCTCGGCGCGCAGGTAGCTGCGCACCGATCCGAGGATCGCGAGCGCCTGCCCGGGATACGCCGCCTTGCGCATCCCCGCCGAACGCACCCAGAGGTACTGCTGCACGATGTTCGAGTCGACGACGGTGCCCTCCAGGTCGAACACGGCGAGCACGCCGGAGCCGGGGGCGATGACGTCGGACCGCGGGGATGCGGCGGCGTCGGCCGCCTTCTTCGCAGCCCGCTTGGCCGAGAACTCCTCGGTCAGCGCGGTGATCGCCGGGAAGTGGACGTTCATCATGTAGTCCTCCCAGTCGATCGCGGCGATGTCGAAGCCGAACTCGGCCCGCTTCGCGGCGGGGAGGGCGTTGTGCAGGGCCCGCAGATTGCGGTCGTCGAAGATGATCTCGGTCCGCACATAGACCCGGTAGAGCTGGGTGAAGTTGCGCAGCGTCTCGAGGTCGGCCACGTTGCGGATCATCTGGTTGTGCCAGCGCCGCACCCGCTCGGTGTCGGGCAGGTGGCCGAGCAGCCTCTCGACCCGCACTGCGAGCTTCTCCTTGCGCTTCACGTCGTTCTCGAACTTGTTGCCGACCGGGAACCTCCAGGTCGGGACGGCCTGGTCCTCGCCCTTCCTGTTCTTCATCGGATGCTCGAGGAAGTAGCGGTTGACGTACTCGAACTCCTGGTGGAAGGGCAGCGGGTTCGAAGCGCCGGAGGCGACGTGGTAGTACTCCGGCTTGTCCCTGACCGCGGGGTTGGCGGCAGCGGCCAGGATCGCGTTGACGACGTAGTCGACCGGGATGATGTCCAGGATCGAGTCGGGCAGCCCCGGGAACTCGGGCAGCTGCCCGCGCCCGTAGGCGATGATCAGCGGGTCGGCGACCTTGAAGCCGTCGATCCAACCCGGGAAGGGGTGCTTGAGGGCGCTCTCGATGATCGCAGGGCGCACGATCGAGAGGCGGTGCCCGTTCTCGCCCCAGAGCTCCTCGGCGGCGCGCTCGGAGAACGCCTTGGTCAGGGTGTACACGTCGGTCCAGCCGAGGGACAGCGCGCGGGTCCGGCCCGCGTCCACCAGTTCCGCGGTGACCCACGCGAGGCGGGCCTCCTCGCTGGCTCTGGCGACGGATTGCGGGCCCTCCTTGCCGTGCTGGGCGAGCGCGGCATCCATGAAGCCCCTGAGCCGGTCGGGGTCCCGCGACAGGATCTCGGCGCGACCGCGCGCGGCCTTGGCGGCGGCGTACTCGGCCCGCCAGTCCACATCGTGGGCGAGGCGGGCCTCGGGGGCGACGCCCTTGCGCATGCCCCCGACGTAGCAGGTGGAGACGTGGACGACCCGAGGGTCGCCTCCCGCCTCGAGCAGGCGCTCGTAGAGATTGACGGCGCCGTTGACGTTGGTGTCGAAGGCCTCGTCGATCGGGGGATCGAAGGAGACGATCGATGCGGAGTGGATGACGACGTCGAGGTCCTTCGGGAGCGCAGGGATCGATCCCATCGAGCCCTCGACGATCTGCACCCGCTCACGGGCGGCCTTCTCGACGGCCGCGTCACCGACTTTGTCGCGCCAGGACTGGAACACCGGCTTGGTGAGGAGCTCGGCAACGCGCGCCCGGGTGTCCTCGCCCGCTTTGGTGCGGACCAGGATCGAGATCGTGGTCTCAGGATGCGCCGACAGCAGTCGTTCGAGCACGGCCTGCCCGACGAAACCCGTGGCTCCGGTCAGGAAGACATGGGCCCGGCCGAGATCGGCTGTGCCTCGCTTCGGTGTCACGGAATGAGTCTCGCAGAAATGGTCGGGGCGATGGAGGCGAGTCCGGGGAGAGCGGCGACCAGGCCTTGGATGCGCGAGACCTCCGCGCGCCCGCCCGGCGTGCCGAACACGGTCCGGTCGAAGAAGGTGCGGTCGTCGTCGGAGTGCTCGACGGCGCCCACCGGCCAGACCATGTTCTTCAACTCACGGACGGCAAGCCTGCGCGCCTTCGCGGAGGCCGCGAGCCGGCGCTTGGCCTCCTCGGCCAGGAAGGCGATGTGGCGGTCCTTGATCCCGTTGATCAGTTCGATGATCGAATGCAGCCCGGTGGCGAGTTCGCCCAGCCTGCGGTAGGCCGCCTGGGTGATCCACTCATCGACGAGGCCGGTCGCGACATGCGCCGCGACGATCTGCGGCCCGTCGATGTTGCCCTGGATGGCCCGCATCACCGGACCGCGCCGCTCCTTCCGCTCCGCCGCCGCGCGGCGGAGCCCGCCCGCCGGTGCGGAGGAGTCCAGATCGTCGCCGGTGGCTTCGAGCACGGCGTCGAGCGCGTCGGCGAGCCAGAACTTCTCGAACGCCCATGTGCTGAGGAACGCGGTCACCCGCGCGTCCTTGTGGGTGGCCGTGACGAGCAGGTTGCGCATGCGCTGCATCGTGGATCGCTCGAGGTCGCGCAGCAGCCGCAGCAGCCGGACCGCGTCGACGCTCAGCCCGGACTCGGCCACCTGCTCGAGGTCGAGTTCGCCGCGGTGGCTGCCGTGGGCCGTCCGGGCGAACTCGCGCACATCGAAGGCGCCGTCCTCGAGCGATCGCCCGTCGGTCAGCGGCGGCTCGAAGGCGATCTCCTCGGCGACGAACTCGGCGGAGCTTTCAAAATGCGGGCTGCGCGAAGTCATGAGGTGGCTGCCTTTCCTGGTCCGGGCGAAGCCGCCCGCGAAGGGAACGGTGCTCGGATGCACCGTATCGTAACGCCCATGGGAACTGCTCTGGTCACGGGCGGGACATCCGGCATCGGGGCCGAATTCGCGCGTCAGCTCGCCGCCCGCGGCCACGATGTCGTGCTGGTCGCCCGCGATGCGGGGCGCCTGGAGGCGATGGCCGCCGAACTGCGCGGGCTCGGCCGGCAGGTCGAGATCCTGAAGGCCGACCTGGCGCAGCCAGAGGACACCGGGAAGGTGGCGGCTCGGCTGCGCGACCGGGAGCATCCGATCGACTACCTGATCAACAACGCCGGCTTCCGGCTGACCAGCCGCCTCGCCGATCCGGACGCCGCCGAGCACGACCGTGCGCTGAACGTGATGGTGCGGGCGGTGCTGGTGCTGGGTGGCGCCGCTGCCTCTGCGATGCGGGAGCGGGGCGCAGGAGCCATCGTGAACGTCGCGAGCATCAACGGCCAGCTCACCCTGAGCGGCTACTCGGCGATCAAGGCCTGGGTGCGCGTCTACAGCGAGAGCCTGTCGAACGAGTTGCGCGGGACCGGGGTGACGGTCACGGCGCTCATGCCGGGCTGGGTGCGCACCGAGTTCCATCAGCGCGCCGGGACGACGAAGGGTGAGGCGGGGCGCGGTGGGATTCCGGACTTCCTGTGGCTGGAGCCCGAACTCGTGGTGCGCGAGTGCCTGCGCGATGTGGACAAGGATCGGGTGATCTCCATACCGGCGGTCCGGTACCGTTTCCTCTCCTGGTTGCTCAAGCATGCGCCCGATGCCACGGTGCGGGCGGTCTCGCGCAGGATTAGCCTGAGTCGAAGCAACGCAGCCGAACAATGACCCAGGCTCCGAACGATGAAGTACCGAAGTCAGGAAGGAGGCGCATGCCGGACAAGACGCCGCGCAATCGCTTCACCTCGCGCAGTCAGGCGGTCGCGCGCTTCGTCGCCCAGCGCGGCATCCTGAAGGGTGTCGTCTGGGGCATGGAGAAGGTCACGGTCGTCGACCGTCAGAAGCTGAAGGGCCTCACGCGGCCGTTCGTGGTCATCGCCAACCATTCGAGCCATTTGGATGCGCCGCTCATCATGGGCGCGCTGCCCCGCCCGCTCGCCCGCTACCTCGCCGCCGGCGCCGCAGGGGACTACTTCTTCGACGTCTGGTGGCGGCGCGGGTTGACCGCCCTGTTCTTCAACGCCTTCCCGGTGGACCGCAGCCCGCGGAACCAGCGGAACTTCAACGCCAGGATGCTGCTGCAGCAGGACGTTCCGGTGCTCCTGTTCCCGGAGGGCACGCGCTCGAAGGACGGACAGCTGGGTCACTTCAAGCCGGGTGGCGCGGCGCTGGCCAGCGCGACGGGGGTCCCCGTCCTGCCGGTGGCGATCATCGGCGCCCACCAGGCTCACCCGCGCGGCTCGAGCTGGCCGAAGATGGGCGTGCCGCTCGGAGTCGTGTTCGGCGCACCGATGCGGGCGAATGATGGCGAGAAACCGAACGAGTTCATGGCGCGCGTCCGGGACGTGATCGCCGGAATGATGGAGAAGCATTCCGCCCGTATCCTGGGCACCAAGTCGCCGGAGCGCAACTCAGAGGGAGAAGTCTCATGACCGAGGTGCAGCACATGAAATGGTGGGGGTGGGGCGTCGAAGGCGTCGGGTTCCACTGGGAGGACAAGCCCGCCTTCGCGCCCTTCGTGGCAGAGGCCGTCGGACTCGATCTGCACACGGCCCCGGTGGTCAGCATGCCGGACTTCGACAAGCTGACGGTCGCCCCGTCGCTGGCCGATCCGGCCTTCGTCGGCGCTCTCGCGAGCATCGTCGGGGAGGACAATGTCACGACCGACAAGATGGAACGCGTCGTGCACTGCTACGGCAAGAGCATCCGGGATCTGATCAGGATCCGCACCAACCGGATCGAGCGCACCCCCGATGTCGTGGTGTATCCGGCCGACGAGGCCGAGGTGCAGAAGGTGGTCGACGCGGCGGTCGCGGCGGATGCCGTCATCATCCCCTTCGGCGCCGGCAGCAACATCGCCAGCAGCCTCGAGCCGCGGTCCGACGAGTCGCGGGTGGTCCTCTCCCTCGACATGGGACGGATGCGCGAACTCATCTCGATCGACGAGCAATCCGGTCTCGCGGTCATCCAGGCGGGCGCGCTGGGGCCGGACCTGGAGGAGCAGCTGAACGCCAGGGGCTGGACGATCGGGCACTTCCCCGACTCCTTCACCCATTCCAGCCTCGGCGGCTGGATCGCGACGCGCTCCTCGGGCATGCAGTCCGACAAGTACGGCGACATCGCCGACATCGTGCGCGGGCTGCGCGTGGTCAGGCCCAGCGGCCCGGGGCGCAGCGGCATCCTGGTGATCCGCCCGATCCCCAGCTCATCCACCGGGCCGAGCGTGCGCGAGATGATCGTGGGTTCTGAGGGCCGACTCGGCATCATCACCGAGGCGACGGTGCAGGTGCACCGCACCCCGGCCAGGCGCGACGTCTACGGCTACTTCTTCCCGAACTGGGAGGCCGGCACCGCCGCCATGCAGGAGATCGCCGAGAGCGACGCGCATCCATCGATCACCCGCATCTCGGACTCCCGCGAAACCGGCTTCTCGCTGGCCACCAGCAGCGAGCGCCATGGCTTCGACAAGTTCGCGGCCGAGACGGTGCTGCCAACGCTCATGAAGAGCAAGCGCTGGAATCTCGACGACATCTGCCTCTCCTTCATCGGCTTCGAGGGTGAGGAGAAGTACGCCAAGCGGCAGAAGAAGCTGGTCGACAAGATCGTCAAGAAGCACGGGGGCATGGGTGTCGGCAAGGGACCGGGCGTGCTCTACGACCAGAAGAAGTTCGACACGCCCTATCTGCGCGACTTCCTGCTCGACCGGGGCGCAGCGGGCGATGTGTCCGAGTCGGCGATGCCGTGGTCGAAGGTCAACCAGCTGCATGACGCCGTGGGCGCCGCGGCTGACAAGGCCTTCGACGAGATCGGCATCAAGGGCTGGCTCATGTCCCACCTGTCGCACTCGTACCACTCCGGCGCCTGCCTCTACTTCACCTTCTCGTTCGTCTTCGGGGACGACCCGATCGGCGAGTACAACGTCGTGAAGAGCGCCATCCAGCAGGCCTTCATCGACAACGGCGGATCGCTGTCGCACCACCACGGCGTCGGCCTCGAGCACGCGCCATGGCTCGAGCAGGACATCTCGCCGGAGGGCGTCGCCGTCATGCGCGGGCTGTTCGAGGCGGTCGACCCGGGAGAGAACTTCAACCCGCGCAAGATCGTGATGGACATCAAGGAGCCCGCGAAGGCCGGCTGAGGCGCGGCGCGGGGGGCTCTGAGAATGCCTCACCGGGTAGGAGCCCGCTGGCAACGCGAAAGTCGCTCGTCAGGCTCTTGGGCATGAGGCCCCAGTTGAGTTCTCAGCGTAAGAGCGTCGGGGTTGGTGAAGCCCTCCGAACGGTGCAGCTGCACATACTCCTTGTATGCGCACCCCGTGCAGTTCCAGGCGCAGCCCGACGTCTTGACAGGTTCGGGTTGCCCCTGGTCAGGTACGGCGTCTGCGAAGACACGTTGCAGTACCAGGAAGTGCGCCGGTGGCGTCAGCGTGGGCGACGGCGGTACCTGCCCCCATGAGCCCCGCGGATGCGAGGAGCACAGCACCCGCGACGGCGCGCCGCCGACGTCCAAGTGGCGCTTTGCGGCCCGCTTCCCATTGCTTACGTGGGTGATTCTCAGCCGTCTCGGAGAACGAGGATGGATCAAGCCAACATGGGCGCTGCGCTCGAACGGGGGACACCTGCCCCTGGTTGCCACGCGTCTCTGGTTGCGCGGACGCGGTCGCGTCGTTCATCCTGCCTCCCGAGCGACGCGATCGTGGCCGTGCCGCAAACGATCGTTTCCGGGACAGGGACCGA
>WOYI010581274.1_pt1 | contig 13407 bp, 11 predicted proteins | sample 6423411 | NCBI WGS metagenome assembly WOYI01 (sample SAMN13441803, study PRJNA592873) | oil field metagenome | biome: oil field; feature: oil-well bore; material: oil-contaminated soil; isolation source: oil-contaminated soil from oil-well borehole | place: Germany: Wietze | collected 2016-10-18 ... | reverse complement strand
AGGGCGTCTACGACGTGCTGGTCGGCATCAACCTGCTGCGCGAGGGCCTCGACCTTCCCGAGGTGTCGCTGGTCGCGATCCTGGATGCCGACAAGGAGGGCTTCCTCCGCAGCTCCACCTCGCTGATCCAGACCATCGGGCGCGCGGCCCGTAACGTGTCGGGCGAAGTGCACATGTACGCGGACAATCTCACCGATTCGATGAAGCAGGCCATCGAGGAGACCGACCGCCGGCGCGAGAAGCAGGTGGCATACAACCGGGAGCGGGGCATCGACCCGCAGCCGCTGCGCAAGCGGATCGCCGACATCACCGACGTGCTGGCCCGTGAAGGAGCGGACACGGCTGCCCTGCTGTCGGGCCGCGACGGGCGCAAGCGCGCGCCCGTGCCGAAGCTGCGCCGCGAAGGCGTCGGAGCGGCCGGGGCGAACGAGTTGGAGACGATCATCGCCGACCTCAACGAGCAGATGCTGCAGGCCGCGGGCGAGCTCAAGTTCGAGCTGGCGGCCCGGCTGCGCGACGAGCTCTCCGAGATGAAGCGCGAACTGCGCCAGATGGAGTCGGTCGGGCACGTGCGCTGAGCCGCCGCGCGGCCGTCTCCAGCAGTGCTGTCGGTGGCCTCCGTAGAATGACTACAGTGTCGATCCAATCCGAAGGCGTTCACCCTGTTGGGGGTTCCCAGAAACTGAGCGTTCGAGGTGCTCGGGTCCACAACCTCAAGAACATCGACCTCGAGATCCCACGCGACTCGCTCGTCGTCTTCACCGGCCTTTCGGGGTCCGGCAAGTCCTCCCTCGCCTTCGACACGATCTTCGCCGAAGGGCAGCGCCGCTATGTCGAATCGCTCTCCGCCTACGCGCGGCAATTCTTGGGGCAGGTCGACCGCCCCGATGTGGACTTCATCGAGGGCCTCAGCCCAGCCGTCTCGATCGACCAGAAGTCGACCAACCGCAACCCCCGGTCGACGGTCGGCACCATCACGGAGATCTACGACTACATGCGCCTGCTCTGGGCGCGCATCGGCATCCCGCACTGCCCGGTCTGCGGCGAAGCCATCCAGCGGCAGACCGTGCAGCAGATCGCCGACCAGCTGATGGAGCTCGAGACCGGCACCCGCTACCAGGTGCTGGCACCGATGGTCTCGCAGAAGAAGGGCGAGTTCGTCGACCTCTTCAAAGAGCTCGCGGCGGGCGGCTATTCGCGCGCGCTGGTCGACGGTGAGTTGATCCAGCTCACCGAACCTCCCGTGCTCAAGAAGCAGATCAAGCACGACATCGCCGTCGTGGTGGATCGGCTGGTGGCATCCGATGATCTGCTCACCCGTCTCACCGATTCGATCGAGACGGCGCTCGGGCTGACGGACAGCCTCGTGATGATCAACTTCATCGACCTCGAAGGGGATGCCGCGTTCCGCACCTTCAGCGAGAAGCTCAGCTGCCCGAACGGCCATCCGATCGCGTTGACCGAGATCGAGCCGCGCACCTTCTCGTTCAACGCCCCGTTCGGCGCCTGCCCGGAGTGCTCGGGGCTGGGCACCAAGATGGCGGTCGACGGCGGACTGCTGATCGGCGACCCGAGCCTGACCCTGAACGAAGGCGTCGTGCTGCCCTGGAACCAGGGCGGCAAGGGCATGTACAGCTACTTCCAGCGCCTACTGGAAGGCCTCGGGCGCGAACTGGGCTTCGATCTCGACACCCCGTGGGGCGAGCTGGCTCCCGAGGTGCACGACGCGATCCTGAAGGGCAATGACTTCCAGGTGCAGGTGCAGTGGAAGAACCGCTACGGGCGCACCGTGAAGTACTCGACCGGCTTCGAAGGCGTGATGCCCTACATCGAGCGCAAGTACCTCGAGGCGGACAGCGAGTGGACTCAAGCGCGCTACAGCGAGTACCTGCGCGAGGTCCCGTGCCCGGTCTGCGAGGGGAAGCGGCTGAAGCCCGAGGTGCTCGCGGTCACCGTCGCCGGCCACAGCATCTCGGCGGTGTCCGAGCTGAGCCTGTCCGATGCGCACGAGTTCATGAATGCGCTCGAACTCAGCCCGCGCGAGGCCAAGATCGCGGTGCAGGTGCTGCGCGAGATCCGCCTGCGGCTCGAGTTCCTCCTCGAGGTCGGCCTCTCGTACCTGACGATGGCGCGCGCGGCGGCCACCCTGTCGGGCGGGGAGGCGCAGCGCATCCGCCTGGCGACCCAGATCGGATCCGGCCTGACCGGCGTGCTCTACGTGCTGGATGAGCCGAGCATCGGCCTGCATCAGCGCGACAACCGACGGCTGATCGACACGCTGGTCAAGCTGAAGAACCTCGGCAACACCCTGATCGTGGTCGAGCACGATGAGGACACCATTCGCACCGCCGACTGGATCGTCGACATCGGGCCCGGCGCGGGCGAGCACGGCGGCGAGGTCGTGCACTCGGGCGACTACGCGTCGCTGCTGGACAACCACCGCTCCATCACCGGCGACTACATCGCCGGCCGCCGCTCGATCGAGCTGCCCGCCAGACGGAGGCCGATCGACATCGACCGGCAGATCACGGTCGAGGGCGCCAGGGCGAACAACCTGCGGGACGTCTCGGTGAGCTTCCCGCTCGGCGCATTCATCGCCGTCACCGGGGTGAGCGGCTCCGGCAAGTCCAGCCTGGTGAACGACATCCTCTACAAGGTGCTGGCCAACCAGCTGAACGGCGCCAAGCAGGTGCCGGGCAAGCACAAGCGCGTCACCGGGCTGGAAGGGCTCGACAAGGTTGTGCACGTCGACCAGGGGCCGATCGGGCGCACCCCGCGCTCGAACCCCGCCACATACACCGGCGTCTTCGACCGGATGCGCACCCTGTTCTCCGAGACGATCGAGGCGAAGGCGCGCGGCTATCAGCCCGGGCGGTTCAGCTTCAACGTCAAGGGCGGGCGCTGCGAGAACTGCGCCGGCGACGGCACGATCAAGATCGAGATGAACTTCCTGCCCGACGTCTACGTCGCCTGCGAGGTCTGCGGCGGCAAGCGGTACAACCGCGACACGCTCCAGGTGCACTACAAGGGCAAGAACATCGCCGAGGTGCTGGAGATGTCCATCAGCGAGGCGGCCGAGTTCTTCGAGCCGATCAGTGCGATCCACCGATACCTGAAGACCCTCGTGGATGTCGGGCTGGGGTATGTGCGCCTCGGCCAGAGCGCGACGACCCTCTCGGGCGGCGAGGCGCAGCGCGTGAAGCTCGCCACCGAGCTGCAGAAGCGCTCCACCGGACGCACGGTGTACGTGCTGGACGAGCCGACCACCGGCCTGCACTTCGAGGACGTGCGCAAGCTCCTGCTCGTGCTGAACGGCCTGGTCGACAAGGGCAACACGGTGATCGTCATCGAGCACAACCTCGATGTGATCAAGTCGGCGGACTGGGTGATCGACCTCGGGCCGGAGGGCGGATCTGGCGGCGGCGAGGTCATCGCGAGCGGCACTCCCGAACAGCTGGCGGAGGTGCCCCAGAGCCACACCGGAGTCTTCCTGCGCGAACTGCTCGTATCCGAGTCGGCGGGGCAGGGACGCCGGAAGGCCGGTTGAGATGGCCGGCTTCGTCGAGGGGCGCACCGGCGGCGGGACGGGGCCAGGAGGGCGGGCATCCGCCGGCATGACCGGCACGGTCGGGAGCCCTGCCCGCCTCTCCGATCCGAGGGACTGGAAGCCCAAGTCTGGCGACATCCCGACCCAGCCCGGCGTGTACCGCTTCCGCGATGCGAGCGGCCGCGTGCTCTACGTCGGCAAGGCCATCAATCTGCGGCAGCGGCTGAGCAACTACTTCCAGCCGCCCCGGAGCCTGCACCAGCGCACGCGCCACATGGTGCTGAGCGCCAACCAGGTCGAGTGGACGGTCGTGGGCAGCGACTTCGAGGCGCTGCAACTCGAATACACCTGGATCAAGGAGTTCGACCCGCCGTACAACGTCAAGTTCCGCGACGACAAGACCTACCCCTATATGGCGCTGACGATGGCGGATGAAGCGCCGCGGGTCATGGTGACCCGCAACCACCGCATCCCGGGGGCCCGGTACTTCGGTCCGTATCCGAAGGTCTGGGCGGTCAGGGAGACCATCGAGCTGATGGTGAAGGCCTTCCCGATCCGCACCTGCTCCGATTCCAGCTACGCGAAGGCCATGGCAAGCGGCCGGCCGTGCTTCGCCGGGCAGATCGGCCGCTGCGGGGGTCCGTGCTCGCAGAAGGTGACGATCGAGGAGCATCGGGCGATCGTCGACCAGTTCGTCGCCTTCATGGCCAGCCATGACCGCAGCGTGATCGCACGTCTCCAGCGCGAGATGAAGGAGGCGAGCGCCGCCTTCGAGTACGAGCGGGCCGCCCGGCTGCGCGACCGCATCCAGGCACTGGAGAACGTGCTCGAGAAGAGCGCGGTCGTCCTGCCCGACGGCGTGGACACCGATGTCTTCGGCGTCGAGGAGGACGAGTTGGCCGCCGCCGTGCAGCAGTTCGTGATCCGCGGCGGCCGGGTGCGCGGAGTCCGCAGCTGGGTCGTCGACAAGGAGCTCGATGTGACGACCGGCGAGTTGGTCGAGCAGATGCTCGAGAGCGCATACGAGAGCGAGCCGCCGCCGCGCGAGATCATCGTCCCCGCGCTGCCCGACGACGCCAGCGCCCTCGAGTCGTGGCTGGCGGCGATGCGCCCGCGCGGGGGAGCGGTGGAGCTGCGCACCGCGCGGCGCGGCGACAAGGCGGCCGTGCTGCAGACCGCGACGCTCAACGCGAAGCAGTCGCTCATGCTGTACAAGAGCAAGCGCTCGGCGGACTACCTCGCCCGCACTCGGGCGCTCACAGACCTCCAGGATGCCCTGGGCCTTCCCGAGGCCCCATTGCGGATGGAGTGCTACGACGTCTCGCACCTGGGCGGCACCAACATCGTGGCCTCGATGGTGGTCTTCGAGGATGGCCTGCCGAAGAAGAGCGCGTACCGCAAGTTCGCGGTCAACGGCTACGCGGACGACCTCGAGTCGCTGCACCAGGTGCTCACCCGGCGGCTCTCGCACCTCGAGGACGACGAGATCTCGGGGATCGAGGAGGAGGTCCAGCGCAGGCGCTTCGCCTACCGTCCCGGCCTGATCATCGTCGACGGCGGCCAGCCCCAGGTGGAGGCTGCGGCCCGAACGCTCGCCGAGCTGGGCATCCACGACATCCCGATCTGCGGCCTGGCGAAGCGGCTCGAGGAGATCTGGCTGCCGGGCAGCGACTTCCCGGTGATCCTGCCGCGCAACAGCGAGGCGCTGTTCATGCTGCAGCGGATCCGCGACGAGGCGCACCGTTTCGCGATCAGCTTCCAGCGCGCCAAGCGCAGTCAGGACATCGGCTCCGTGCTGGCCGAGGTGCCGGGACTGGGCCCGGCCCGGGTGAAGGCGCTGCTCAAGCATTTCGGCTCGGTGAAGCAGCTCAGGAGTGCGAGCCGCGAGCAGATCGGCGAAGTCCGGGGCATCGGACCCGCCATCGCGGAGGCCATCGTCGCTAGGCTGAGTCCCACCTCGGACAACCCGGCCGAGGACGGCGAGCCAGCATCGGACGGGTGACGGACCCATGACAGACACCGCGCGCCGCGAGATGCTCGTCGTGACGGGGATGTCCGGCGCCGGGCGGTCGACGGTGGGCAAGGCGCTCGAGGATCTGGGATGGTACGTCGTCGACAACCTCCCGCCGCAGATGCTGCGCCCGATGGTCGATCTCTCCGAGCACAGCGGCGACGTGATCCCGAAGGTGGCCGCGATCGTCGATGTGCGCGGCGGCAGGCTGTTCACGGACGTGCGGGCCGCCCTCGACTCCCTGCGGGACAACGCGAATGTTCGGGTCCTGTTCCTCGATGCCACGGATGCCGCGCTGGTGCGCCGCTTCGAGCAGGTGCGGCGGCCGCATCCTCTGCAGGGCGACGGCACGCTGCTCGACGGCATCAGCGAGGAGCGCAACCGGATGGCCGAGCTGCGCTCGCAGAGCGACATCGTCATCGACACATCCGACCTCAACATCCACCAGCTGGCCGCGGCGGCCCGTGAGCAGTTCTCCGACGCGGCCGACGACGCGATCCGGATCACCGTTCTCAGCTTCGGCTTCAAGTACGGGCTGCCCAGGGATGCCGATCACGTGGCTGACGCGCGCTTTCTGCCGAACCCGTTCTGGGTGCAGGAGCTGCGCGCGCAGACGGGACTCGACGAAGCGGTCCGGGACTACGTGCTCGGCCAGCCCGGCGCCCAGGAGTTCGTCAGCGGCTACACCGCAGCTCTCGCCCCGGTGCTCGCCGGGTACGGCCGCGAGAACAAGCAGCACGCTACGATCGCTGTGGGCTGCACGGGCGGCAAGCACCGCTCGGTCGCCGTCGCGGAGGAGCTGGGGCGTCGACTGCGCGAGCTGCCGGGGGTGACCGTGAACGTGCGGCACCGCGACCTCGGCCGCGAATGACCTGTCAGCCTTGAAGCTGCGGAGCCTCGGGCTCCCGTCCCGATCGGAAGAAGGAAGACCGCGTGGCATTGACCGCCGACGTCAAGGAAGAACTCGCGAGCGTGGAGGTCGGCAAGACGACGGTGCGGGCGGCGGAGCTGGCCACGCTGCTGCGCTTCTCAGGCGGGCTGCACATCATCTCGGGCCGGATCGCCGTCGAGTCGGAGTTGGACTCGCCGCAGATCGCCCGCCGGGTGCGCAAAGACCTCGCGGAGCTCTACGGCGTCCGCAGCGAGGTCCTGGTGATCTCGGGCAGCAATCTGCGCCGCAGCAGCAGCTACCTGGTCCGCGTGATCGACGGAGGAGAGACCCTCGCCCGCCAGACCGGACTGCTCGACGCCCGCCGCCGCCCGGTGCGCGGCCTGCCCAACCGGCTCACCACCGGATCTCTGGAAGAGCTCGCCGCCGTGTGGCGCGGCGCGTTCCTGGCGCACGGCTCGCTGACCGACCCCGGGCGCTCCGCCGCCATGGAGGTGAGCTGCCCCGGCAACGAGTCCGCGATGGCGCTCGTCGGCGCCGCGGGGCGGCTGAAGATCTCGGCGAAGGCGCGCGAGGTGCGCGGGGTGCACCGGGTCGTCATCCGCGACGGCGAGGCGATCGGCGCAATGCTCAAGCTCATGGGCGCCGAGCGCAGCCTGGCCGCATGGGAGGAGCTGCGCCAGCGCCGCGAGGTGCGGGCCACCGCGAACCGCCTGGTGAACTTCGACGACGCGAACCTGCGGCGCTCGGCCCAGGCAGCGGTCGCCGCCTGCGCCCGGGTCGAGCGCGCCCTGGAGCTGCTCGGCGACGAGGTGCCCGAGCATCTGCGCTACGCGGGGGAGCTGCGGCTGCGGTTCCGCGACTCGAGCCTGGATGAACTGGGCCACCACGCCGATCCGCCGATGACGAAGGATGCCGTGGCCGGCCGCATCCGCCGCCTCCTCGCGATGGCGGACAAGCACGCCGCCGACCAGGGCATCCCGGGCACCGACGATGGTCTCCCCGAGGTGCTGGACTGACGCGGCGCGGGTGCGCTCAATAGACTGAGACAGTCACCCCGTAGGGCGAACGACTCCACCCCGGGGATCAACCGCTAGGAGAAAATCGATGGCTGACTACACGCTCCCCGACCTTCCGTACGATTACGCCGCTCTCGAGCCGCACATCAGCGCGAAGATCATGGAGCTCCACCACGACAAGCACCATGCCGCCTATGTGACGGGCGCCAACACGGCGCTGCAGAAGCTCGCCGAGGCCCGCGATTCCGGTGACCTGGGCAATGTGAACAAGCTCGAGAAGGACCTCGCGTTCAACCTGGGCGGCCACGTGAACCACTCCATCTTCTGGACCAACCTCAGCCCGGATGGCGGCGACAAGCCCAGCGGCGAGCTGGCAGCGGCCATCGACGACGGCTTCGGCTCCTTCGACAAGTTCGTGGCGCACTTCACGGCGGCGGCGACGGGCATCCAGGGCTCCGGCTGGGCGGTGCTCTCCTGGGATCCGATCGGCAAGCAGCTGATCATCCAGCAGCTCTTCGACCAGCAGGCCAACACCGCGCAGGCGACCGTCCCTGTGCTGCAACTGGACATGTGGGAGCACGCCTTCTACCTCGACTACCTGAACGTCAAGGCCGACTACGTGAAGGCCTTCTGGAACATCGCCAACTGGGAGAACGCCGGATTGCGCTTCACGACGGCGCGCGAGAAGACCGAAGGCCTGCTGCTACTGTCGTAACGGCGTCGCGGTCGGGGCCGGAGTCATCGGACGGCCGGCCCCGCCGCAGCCCTTCCCACCACGTCACTTCCGGCGCAGAGCGCCGTGCCGCTTCGAGGAGAAACTGTGTCTGTCAAGATCGGGATCAACGGCTTCGGCCGCATCGGTCGCAACTACTTCCGCGCCGCGCTCGCCCAGGGCGCCGACCTCGACATCGTCGCGGTCAACGACCTCACCGACCCCAAGACGCTGGCGCACCTGCTGAAGTACGACTCGATCTCCGGCAGGCTCGACGCGGAGGTCTCCGTCGATGGCGACAGCATCGTCGTCAACGGCAAGAAGATCAAGGTGCTGGCCGACCGCGATCCCGCGAAGCTGCCGTGGGGTGAACTCGGCGTCGAGATCGTCATCGAGTCGACCGGCTTCTTCACCAACGCGGACAAGGCCCGCGCGCACATCGACGCCGGCGCGAAGAAGGTCATCATCTCGGCTCCCGCCACCAACGAGGACGCCACCTTCGTCATCGGCGTGAACGAGAAGAGCTACGACCCGGCGGCGCACCACATCATCTCGAACGCGTCGTGCACCACGAACAGCCTGGCGCCGCTCGCCAAGGTGTTCAACGACGAGTTCGGCATCGAGCGCGGCCTGATGACCACCGTCCACGCCTACACCGCCGACCAGAACCTGCAGGACGGACCGCACAGCGACCTGCGCCGTGCCCGTGCCGCCGCGCTGAGCATCATCCCGACGTCCAGCGGCGCCGCCAAGGCGATCGGCCTCGTGCTGCCGGAGCTCAACGGCAAGCTCGACGGCTATGCGCTGCGCGTCCCGACGCCGACCGGCTCGATCACCGATCTCACGCTGACCACGAAGTCGGCGGTCACCGTCGACGCGATCAAGGCCGCATACAAGCAGGCGGCAGAGGGCTACCTGAAGGGCATCCTCGAGTACACGGAGGACGAGATCGTCTCGCATGACATCGTCGGCAATCCGCACTCCTCGATCTTCGACGCCGGCCTCGTCCGCGTGCTCGGCGACCAGGTGAAGATCTCGGCGTGGTACGACAACGAGTGGGGTTTCTCCAACCGCATGGTCGACCTCACGAGGTACATCGCCACGAGCCTCTCCGGATCCTAGGAGGTGGGCCGGATGGCTCTGCGCACGATCGAGTCGCTGGGGAGGCTTCTCGGCAAGCGGGTCATCGTCCGCTGCGATCTGAACGTCCCCCTCGACGACGGCGTCATCACCGATGACGGGCGCATCCGCGCATCGCTCGGCACGATTCAGGAGTTGACCCGTGGCGGCGCCGCGGTCGTCGCGATCTCGCACCTCGGCCGGCCCGACGGCGAGGCGGATGCCCGGTTCAGTCTCGCGCCGGTCGCGACCCGGCTCGGCGAACTGCTCGGTGCACCGGTCGCCTTCGCCTCTGACACGGTCGGCGCCGCGGCGCGCGACACCGTCGACGGGCTCCAGCCCGGTCAGGTCGCCCTCCTCGAGAACCTGCGATTCGAGGGCGCCGAGACCTCGAAGGACCACGAGCGCCGCGAAGAGTTCGCGAAGAGGCTCGCGAGGTTCGGCGACGCCTTCGTCTCCGACGGGTTCGGCGTCGTGCATCGCAAGCAGGCCAGCGTCTACGAGCTCGCTCAGCAGCTGCCCTCCGCCGCCGGCCGTCTTGTCGAGACCGAGCTGCGCGTGCTCGAGAGGCTGACCCGCGATCCGGCGAAGCCGTACACCGTGGTACTCGGCGGCTCGAAGGTCAGCGACAAGCTCGGCGTGATCGAAGCCCTGCTGCCGAAGGTGGACCGCTTGCTGATCGGCGGCGGGATGCTGTTCACCTTCCTCGCGGCACAGGGTCACGCGATCGGCAAGAGCCTGCTCGACGCCGACCATCTCGACACGGTGAAGCGGTACATGACGGAGGCTGCCGATCGCGGGGTCGAACTGGTCATCCCGAGCGATGTCGTTGTCGCCTCGCACTTCGGCGCCGACGCCGAGCACGTGGTCGCGCGGGCCGACGCGATCGAGAGCACACCGTTCGGCGCGAACGGCATCGGCCTGGATATCGGACCGGAGACCGCAGCGCGCTTCGCCGAGCTGATCACCACCTCGACCACCGTCTTCTGGAACGGCCCGATGGGCGTCTTCGAGTTGGAGCCGTTCGCGGCGGGCACCAAGGCCGTGGCCGAGGCGCTGACCGAGGTGAAAGGGCTCGGCGTGGTCGGTGGCGGCGACTCGGCTGCTGCGATCCGCCAGCTCGGTTTCCGCGATGAGCAATTCGGCCACGTCTCCACCGGCGGCGGCGCCAGCCTCGAGTTCCTCGAGGGCGAAGAACTCCCCGGCCTGGAGGTGCTCGGATGGCGGTAGCAGGCGGCACGACCGGCAGGATCCCGCTGATCGCCGGCAACTGGAAGATGAATCTGGATCATCTGCAGTCGATCGCCTTCGTGCAGAAGCTGGCCTGGACCCTCAAGGATGCCCGGCACGACTTCGCCAAGGTCGAGGTGGCGGTGTTCCCGCCGTTCACGGATCTGCGCTCCGTGCAGACCCTGGTGAATGCCGACGACCTGCCGATCGCTTTCGGAGGCCAGGACCTGTCCGAGTTCGACAGCGGGGCGTACACCGGCGAGATCTCCGGCCAGTTCCTGAAAGCGCTCGACACGAAGTACGTGATCATCGGGCACTCCGAGCGACGGCAGTACCACGGGGAGAGCGATGAGCAGATCGCGGCGAAGCTGGCCGCGGCGCACCGGAACGGCATCGTCCCAATCGTCTGCGTGGGGGAGACCGCGGCGGATCTCGAGACGCACGGCCCGAGCGCCGTCCCCGTGTCCCAGTTGCGCGTCGCCCTGGGTGGAGCCGCCAAGGGCCAGGAGGTCGTCGTGGCCTATGAGCCGGTCTGGGCCATCGGCTCTGGGCAGCCCGCCACCAGCGAGCAGGCGCAGCAGGTCTGCGCCGCCCTGCGGGCGGTCGTCGCGGAGGTGCTCGATGACGAAGCGGCCGCGGCGACGCGCATCCTCTACGGCGGCTCGGTGAAAGCCGCCAACATCGCCGGCTTCATGCGCGAGCCGGATGTCGACGGCGCCCTGGTGGGCGGCGCGAGCCTGCTGGTCGACGAGTTCTCGTCGATCGTGCGCTACCAGCAGCACCTCGGCACGTAGACTACTCAGGATCGAAGGGGTCGACTGTGGCAATTCTCCAGGTCATCGTGCAGGTGCTGCTCGGCATCACCAGCCTGCTGCTGACGCTGCTCATCCTGCTGCACCGCGGTCGCGGCGGGGGCCTGTCGGACATGTTCGGCGGGGGCGTGACGTCCAACCTCGGCGCCTCAGGGGTCGCGGAGCGCAACCTGAACCGCATCACGGTCATCCTCGGGCTGATCTGGATCTCGAGCATCGTGATCCTCGGCCTCATCATCAAGTTCACCGGCTGAGGAGATTCAGTGGCATCAGGTGGCAGCGCGATCCGTGGATCGCGAGTCGGTTCGGGTCCGATGGGGGAGCAGGACCGCGGCTATCACGCCGAGCGGATCAGCATCTCCTACTGGGACGCCCTCGGCAACGAGACGGTGCGCCACTTCGCGGCCAACCTGCCCGATGAGGAGATCCCCGACGTCATCGACAGCCCGAGCTCGGGCCTGCCGGCCGGCCGCGACAAGGAGAACCCTCCGCAGCTCGCCAAGATGGAGCCGTACAAGACGCACCTGGCCTATGTGAAGGAGCGCCGCTCCGAGAAGGAAGCGGAGCAGCTGCTCGAAGAGGCGCTCGACCAGTTGCGGGCGCGAAGGGGCACCGCGAGCTCGAAGTAGCTACTCGGAGTCCTCGTCGGCCGACGTCCAGTAGGAGGACGGCGCGATGAGGCTCGCCGGCACCTCGGCGGCGGCGTCCCGGTCCACGAAGAACACGGTGCGCTTGCGTCCCTCGGCACCCGCTGCCGGGACATCGTTGATGCTGGCGCCGGCCAGCGCCAGGCCGAGAGCGGACGCCTTGTCGCTGCCGGCGAGAACCAGCCAGATCCGATCGGAGGCGTTGATGACCGGGAGGGTCAACGAGAGCCGCTCCGGCGGCGGCTTGGGAGAGTCTGTCACCGCCACGACGACGCGCTCCGTCTCGTGCACCTGCGGGCGGTCGGGGAACAGCGAGGCGATGTGCCCGTCGGGTCCGACGCCCAGGAGGGTGATGTCGAAGAGCGGGTAGCGGTCGTTGTCGTCAGCCGCATCCGCGAGCACCTGCTCGAAGTAGAGCGCGGCCTGCTCGATGTCGGGCTGGTCGCCGGGAGCAGGGAAGGACATGAGCTGCCCGGCATCCAGCGGCAGGTGGCCGAGCAATGCGGCCTTCGACTGGGTGTCGTTGCGATCGGGGTCGCCCATGGGCAGATAGCGCTCGTCGCCCCACCAGAAGATGACCCGGCTCCAGTCCAGGGTGTCGCGCGCGGGGGAGGCGTCGATCGCCGCCAGGACCGCCGCACCCATCGTGCCGCCGGTCAGGCACACGTTGACCTCGCCCTGCTCATCGAGCAGGTCGATCACCTTCGTGAGGAACCGCGCCGCGACGGCGCCCGCCAGAGCCTCCCGGTCCGGGTGCACCAGCACCCGGCGTTCCGCGCTCACGACCCTGCCACCGTCGCCTCCGGGCTCCTCGGGGTGTCGGCGGAGGCCTTCGTGGACGCGGCCCGCCGTGGAGCAGGTGCCGCGAGCTGCGCGACGCCGATCTGCACGACCTCACCGAAGAGGTCGTCCGGGTCGAGGCGCCGCAGCTCCTCGGCGAGGCAGTCGCGCAGGTTGCGGCGAGGCAGCGAGATGTCGTGCGTCGGCTGGTCCGGCTGCACCAGTTTGGCGATCGCCGGGGTGACCCGCTCCAGCTCGATCGCCCCGGCCTGGCGCTCCAGGCGCACCCCGTGGATGCCGCTCGAACCGTGCACAGGACTGGTGAGCTCCATCTGCACCGGCACCTTCAGCGCGAGCTGCAACCAGGCGGCGAGCAGCTCGGTGGAGGGGGAGTCGGACGAGCCGCTCACCGTGACGCCGGTGACGGGCTGGAATGGCGGCTGATCGAGCACGGCCGCCAGCTGGGTTCGCCACAGGGTCAGCCGGGTCCAGGCGAAGTCGGTGTCGCCAGGCGCATAGTGGGCGCCCAGGTCTTTGAGGGCCTGCACGGGGTTCTGCGCCTCCGCGGCATCCGTGATCCGGCGCTGCGCGATCTTGCCGAGCGGGGAGGTGCTCGGCTCAGCGGGGCCGTGGCTGGGCCA
>WOYI010448447.1_pt1 | contig 13409 bp, 10 predicted proteins | sample 6423411 | NCBI WGS metagenome assembly WOYI01 (sample SAMN13441803, study PRJNA592873) | oil field metagenome | biome: oil field; feature: oil-well bore; material: oil-contaminated soil; isolation source: oil-contaminated soil from oil-well borehole | place: Germany: Wietze | collected 2016-10-18 ... | reverse complement strand
GAATACACCAGGTGAGCGTAAATGTCATAGCAAGGCGTCAGATTTGCTGACTCAAAATCCAGCACGGTCAGATCAGCGAGTTTGCCCACTTCCAGCGATCCGAGCTTATCTTCGAGCCCAAAGGAACGCGCGCCATTGATGGTGAGCATAGCCACCACCTCTTCAGCCGGCAGGACGGTTGGGTCTTTGCTTATGGCCTTCTGCACCAGGGCGGCTGTTTGGGCTTCGTGGAAGAGGTCCAGGTCGTTATTGCTGGCGGTGCCATCGGTACCTAAAGACACATTGACGCCGCGTTTGAGCATTTCGGCCACCCTGGCAATGCCCGAGGCAAGTTTGAGATTGGATTGCGGACAATGGGCAACCGAGGTGCCGCGCTCAGCCAGCAGATCCAATTCGGCGTCATTCAAATGTACTGCATGCGCCAGAAGGGTATTGCGATCCAAGAGCCCGACCGTATCGAGTACCTCGATGGGCGTCTTTTGGTAAAGCTCCCGAACTTGCTGCATTTCACCTAAGGATTCGGCCGCGTGGGTCACGAATATGAGGTCTCTTTCTGCCTTGATACGTTCAATTTCCTCCAGCACGGCCAGGCTGGCAGTGTAGATGGCATGTGCCTGAACACAGGGGTGCACCAGCGGGTAGCCTTTTACTATGTCCAGCATCTCGAGTGCAGCTTCATAGTAGACGTTTTTCTTTACCTCGAAGCCTGGGATGATGGCAAAACTGGGGCCGTTGAACAAGCGGAAACCAGCTTCAGAGGTCGTCTGGCAGACGGTTGGGAATTGGAAGTACATGTCAGCAGCAGCGGTAGTTCCTGAACGCAGCATCTCGACCAGCGCCAGTTTCACACCGGCTTCTACGTTTTCATCTGAGACTGTCTGGGCTTCCACCTTCCAGATTTTTGCGAGCCAAGCCTCCAACGCCACGTCGTGCACGTAACCGCGGAAGAGAGTCATGGCGATGTGGCCATGCGTGTTGATAAGGCCTGGCATCAGCACCTTACCGGGCATCTCCAATCTTTCGCGGGCTTCAACCACCTCGGGTAATTCTGCCCGGGCACCCACCCAGGCAATCTTTTCACCGCGAATTCCCAATGCGCCGTCTTCGATCAAACGGCGTTGTGAATCCATGGTCAAAAGAGTGGCACCGGTAATCAGGGTATCAAGGCGCTCAAGCTGTTCTTCCATGCGGACTCCTTTTAAGGAAAAGGTGAGATCAGGATTAGACCTCACCTCTTCAGATTATAAATCAGACTGAAATTAATCTTCGTCCACTTCTTCAACGAATTGTTCGCGGCCGGAGAGCATCAAGCTGGCAATAATGATGAGTGCCAGGAAGGGCAGGACTGCCAACCAAACGGCTGTCTGACCCTGTTCACCAGTAAAGCCCAAAAGGGTCTGGCCGGAGACACCTGTAGCCACCAAAACGCCGACAATCAAACCGCCCAGGGATCCGACAATCATCAGGATGGCACCGAGCCCCTTGCCGAAGCCAGGAGCAACATCTTCTTTCTTCATGATGTCAGTCCAGATCAAGCCCCAGCGCTTTACGCGTGGGAAGAGCAGGGAGAGCAGGATGGGCCCTAGGACCACTCCGGCTGCAAAATTGTTCAGAGTGATGGTGATGGAGAGGAAGGCAAAGGGCACAATCTTGGTCAGGTCGAGGTACCAGGCAATGATGATGGCGCAGGCCGCCGAAGCCACCAGAGTGATGATTTCGAAGGCCAACAGTTTCTTGCCGGAATTGGTGGTCTGAGACATATCGTTCGCAGGAACCAAACCGAAGACGGAACCGAACAGTTTGTAGGGGATGAAACCGAGGAAGAAGTTACCAAAGAAGCCAAAAATGGAACCAATTCCAAGGGTACCGCCGAAGAGGTCGCCAATGAAGTTGCCAATGGCAGCGCCCCAGGCGCCAGCAGGCCCAAAGAGCAGGCTGAAGACAGGTGGGAAGACGTTAGCGGGGCGAACTTCGGTAATTCCAGGGACGATCGGGATGCCAGCCTTGAAAACGATCAGGAAGGCGGCATAAATGGCGGCAGAAAGCGCGACCAGGATGATCATCCGGGTGTACTTCCACATGCTGAATACTTCTTTCATTTGATTACTCCTTGATAAATAGTATTGTTGAAAATAAGTTTCAAAAGAAATTACCAGGCCAGAAATTGAAATCTTCTTCCCGCTTATCCTCCTTTCGTGGCGGTCTCTCCCCGCTCAACAGGCGGGTGAAAAATCATGGCCGCGCTTTTGCAACGACAGGTGAATTGGATATCGCTTGTTAAAGTCTTAATGAACAAGTCCGTCAGGCGGTTATTCAGGTCGCCGCGGTCTCCTTCAACGATGGTCATGGTTTCCTCTATCCCTGTAGCCCAATTAATTGAAAATGCTACGGCCGCAAAATGAATGCCAAGTTCTTTAGCCAACACTACTTCAGGCACGCAGGTCATGCCAACCACATCTCCGCCCAGCCTGCCGTAGGCGCGGATCTCAGCCGGGGTTTCAAATCGGGGCCCATTAGATGCTACATAAACCGATTCTTTGCGCAGGGTGAGGTTGAACTCGGGTGCCAATTCCAATACTTTTGCCCCTAAACTTGGGCATAAGGGCTGATCCATGCTGGTGTGCGCCAGACCGCTGTCGCCGCCATCAAAAAAACTAAGAGGCCGGCCGCTGGTAAAGTCCAAAAAATCAGTAATCAATGCCAGACTAAAGGGGGGAATTTCAGGATTGATGGAGCCAACCGCGTAGGTCGCTAAAACCTGCTTGACACCCAGCATTTGCAAGGCTTTGATGTTGGCACGGTAGTTGATTTTGTGGGGAGGGGTAGTATGCTGCAGCCCATGACGGGCGAGAAAAACCAGATCCAGCTGCGGATCTTCACTCAGGAAAACCTGGGCGGGTCCGTAAGGTGTTGCTATACTTTCGGGCCGAAAACTGTAGCCTGCAATTTCATAAATGCCAGTGCCAGTAATAATTGCTGATCTCATACCAGTCCCTTTTCTCCAAAGTAACGTTTGAGGTCATACGGGTTTAGGATACCATATTGTGTGACCACACCCGAGACCAAATGGGGCGGAGTGATGTCAAAAGCCGGGTAATAAGCATCGATGGACTGATCGGTAGTGGGAATTCCGCGGCAGTTTTTCAATTCAGCCGGATTGCGTTCTTCAATTTCAATGGAAGCGCGGTCGGGTTTCTTATTATCGGCTCCACCCGAGTAAACGAAATAAGGCACCCCGTGGTAATGGGCGGCAATCGCGTTTTGGAAGGTGCCGATCTTGTTGACTACATGGCCATCCAGGGTCACCAGGTCGGCAGCGGTAAAGTATTTTTGGATTTTGCCTTGGGAAAGCACGTAGGCTGGCATATTGTCGCCGATGATTTGCACCGGCACGCCAATTTCCTGCACGCTGGGCGCGGTAAGGCGTGCTCCTTGCAGGTACGGCCGGGTTTCAGGGGTGAAAACGTGAATACGCTTTCCGGCGCGTTTAGCCAGAGCCAGGCTCAGCAGGAATGAAGTTTCAGCAAAGCACATGGTCAGCACGCCGTCGCCATCGTCAATCAGGCTGGCTCCATACTCACCCACCTTACCGTAGCGTTCGTAGTTCTCATCGCGGTAATTTTCGATCCAATTAAGCAATTCGCTCTCAAGGTTTGCGCCCTGGTCGATAAACTCTTCAGCCAGAACCATGGTTTTTTCGAGCAATCTGGCCAACGAGGTGTTGGTTGGGCGGGTTTTGGTAAGCCTGAGCCGGGCAGCTTCAAGCGTTTCTTTCTGGGTCCGCTCCGATTTACCAGCGCAATGCCTGGCCGCCAGAACCAGGCCGTACATGGCCGCGATGGAGGGGCCGCCGCCCTGGGTGACCATCTCTTCAATCGCTTTGGCAATTTCTTCAACCGAATTGCAGCTGACAAAGACCTTTTCGAAGGGGTATTTTCGACGGTCGCCGATGATAACTTTGCCGTCCAGGTAGGCGGCCACATTTTCGCGGCGCAGCAGCCAGGGCAGCATTTGGTTGATTTCTTTCGCGTCCATGCAGCTCCTAAAAATTCTTGAGACCGGTCAGTTTGCCATATCCCATGATGGAGAGGGTTACCGAGGCAATCACGAAGGCAATGACAAAGCCTAACACTATATAGTCGGATTTTTGCATCTTCAGGCGCAGGTAGTTGGTGCGATGTTCTCTCGCGCCAAAGCCTTTTGATTCAAGCGCCATCGCAAAAATATTGGTGCTACGAATGGTGGAGATAAAGACAGGAACTAATAATGGCAGGAACTTGCGGATGCGTTCAATCAGGTTACCAGAATCCAGGTCCAAACCGCGGCTGCGCTGGGCCTGGCTGATGGTGACTGTGCTGGAAGCGATGGTGGGTACCAGACGCAGGGCAGTAGAGATGGCAAAACCAACCCGATAAGGCACGCCAAGCTTAATCAAACCCAGCACAAGTTCCTCATTGCGAGTGGTACTGATCAGCACAACGCCGGCCGAAATCATCAGGACCATCAGGAGCGTCCTGGCAACGGCGTAGAAGAAAGACTCTTTATAAACGAAGAGGAACCAGTGCGTCTGCCCCCTGGCGAAGAAATTCCAGAGGATCAGGCTGAAGAGGCTGAGGATAATCAGCAGCACACGAATGCGGTAGATGTTCTTAAATGCCTTCGAAACATACAATTCCAGGAAGATCAGGACGGCAACTGGAAGCATCCAAAGCGGGTTTTGGAAAAGTAAAATGGCCACGAAACTCAGCAGAAAAATAATGATCTTCGTCCTGGGGTCAAGGCGATGAATAAATGAATTGTTATCGAGATAAAGTTCGGCATCCATTAGTTTTCCTTGCCTTCCATGCATTCAAGCATCTCTTCAGGATAGAGGAAGGTGTTCCCCAGTTTATTGCTAAATTCAACAAAATGCGGCGGCCGCAGCGAAGCGGTCTGCAGCTCATCTGCGTGAGCGAATACTTCGCGGGTAGTGCCCTGCAGGAAGAGTTGCCCGTCCTTCATGACGAAAACGCGTTTGGCGTATTCAGCCACGACCCACATATGATGGGTGATGAAGATGATGGTGCTGCCATTCTCATTCAGCTGGCGAACCATGTTCATCATGCTGCGCTGTTCCGCGTAATCCAGGCCGGTAGTGGGTTCATCCAGAATCAGGATTTCGGGTTTGGCAGCTAAAATGGAGGCAACTGCTACGCGCTGGCGGCCGCTCTTGGTGAGTGAGAAGGGGTCCAGCTCTTCACAGCCGGCCAAGCCTACGGCTTTAAGTGCGTCTGTGACGGTGACCTTGACTTCCTCCTCTGAAAGTTTGCGCAGGCGCGGGCTAAAGGCTACTTCCTCAAATACCGTCTCTGAGAAAATTTGGTGGTCCGGGTTCTGGAACACATAACCCACCTTCTGCCCTAATTTAAAAACACCCTGGTCTTTTGTTGGGATGCCGTTTACGGATACTTCTCCGGATTTGGGCATGAAGAGACCGTTGAAATGTTTGGCCAGGGTGGTCTTTCCACTGCCATTTTGACCGACAATCGCTACCATGTCGCCTTTGAAGATGTCCATGCTCACACCGTTAAGCGCTTTAACAGTGTTGTTGTAGGAATACTCAAGATTTTTGCATTGGATGAGTGGTTCAGAAAGCGCGGCCAGGGCAGCCTTTTCTTCGGCCACTTTTTTCTCAAAAGCATCCGGGTTTACTTTCCAGCCGCTGGATTGGAAGGCGCGCACGCCTTCATCGGGGGTCAAGGGCAGTTCGCTGGCACCCATGCGTTTGAAGAATTTAGGAATGCCCAGAGGCATGACCCCCAGGCTCTCCATGGTGTCCACATCGGTTAGCACTTCGCGGGTCGGGCCGATTTTGAGGATTTTACCTTCCTTGATGAACGCTACCCGATCGGCAAATAGGGCTTCTTCGGTTTCGTGTTCGATGATCATGAGGGTCAGATCGTCGCGTTTGCAGAGTCTGTGGGTGATTTCAAAGACGCCCATCTTGCTGATTGGGTCCAAATCGGTGGTGGGCTCGTCCATTACCAGGATTTTAGGCTTGAGGGCCAATACCGAGGCGATGGCCAGCTTTTGTTTTTGACCGCCCGAGAGTGTGGAAGGCGGCCTTCTGCGGAAGGCATCCAGACCAACGTAATTCAGGTTCTCATCGATGCGCCGCTTGATTTCATCCCATTCCTCAGCGAAGTTTTCCGGTCCGAAAGCCACTTCAAGCTCCACGTTAGTGGAGAAAAGCTCGGCTTCAAAATCCTGGAAAACCATGCCCACGATTTCGGACATTTGGGCGACGCTCTGGGTGCGGGTATCGCGGCCCATCACGTTGATCTCGCCTTTTAATTTGCCATTAAAGAAGTTGGGAATGAGACTATTGATGGTTGAGGCCAGTGTGCTCTTGCCGGCTTCGCTGGGCCCCATAATTACCAGAAACTCGCCTTTGTTGACATCCAGGTTGATGCCGTCGAGGGCGGGTTTTTTTACCCCACGATAATTGAAACGTAAGTCTTTGATTGTAATGACGGGTTCTGGCATTAATCCTCCGGAAGTGATTTTTCGCTTGCCTTTAACTGATTGACCGCTCTAATTTTGACTACTTTTGAATTTTTATCCCTGGTCTTCGATTTATCCATGGAACGCATCGCCAGGCAAACATAGAGGGCATGCACCAAGGCATAAAGTGCAATCCTCGAAGAAAGGGTCTCGGTTGTAGATTCCTGGGTCACTGCCAGCAGTACAACATCGGCATATTGAGCGATGGGCGAAAAAGTATTACCGGTGATGCATAGGACCGGTATTTGCTGCGCCTGGGCTTCAGCGGCGGTTTGTTTGGACTCGTTTGAATTTCCTGTTTGGGAAATGACAATCAAGAGGTCTTTTGGACCCAAGAGTGCAACCTGCACTTCCTGAAGGTAAGGGTCTGTCTGCATATGGCAATCAAGGCCCAAGCGCAGGAAGCGGTTGTGTAATTCCTGGGCAATTGGCGCGGATGTACCGGCACTGACAATGAGAATCCTGCGCGCTTTGCGGATAAGCATTATGGCTTGGTCTACCTGATCATCTTCGATGATTGACAGGGTATCATCGATCGCTTGCATGGACCTTAGCAGCACTTTGCGGGCAATAACGCCATTTTTGTCTTTTTTGTTGAGGTTGTTGCCGTCCAATCGGGGAGAGTTGGGCAGGCTTTGAACCAATGCAAACTTGAACGCCAGCCAGCTTTCATAACCCATTGAGTAGCAAAAACGGAGGGCAGTGGCATTGCTTACCCCCACCTGCGCTGCAATCTCATCCAGGGTCATTTTAATAACCTGGTCTGGCTTTTCGAGGGAATATTCACCTACTTTTTTTTCAGCTGGGGAAAGGGATGGCAGAAAACCGCGTAACCTCGCCAGGGCGTTTCCGATATTCAGCTGAGATTCATCCATAATCTTTTCTCTCGGAAAATGATGTGATTTAATCAGCGAACTGTCGATAAATGTAAATTAACTACAGCCTGAATTCTATGTTGAATCAGCCTTGAGGTCAAGAGAATTCGGCGATATTTCGAGCTGGATTTTATAAATGAATCACCGCGCTGTGCTCGCTGTGAATTTGGGCTGTTTATTGCTTAAGACTGATTTCCCACACGTGAACGTGGGTGGGCTCCTGTTCGTCAATACTCAAAATGTTGATAGAAAGCGTGCTGACCTCTTCTGGCTTGCCAAATGCAACTGGAACCTGGCGGATACTTTGGGAAAGCTGCTCCACCGCGGCTTGGTATTCCACCTGACTGCCATCAGGTCTGGTGATAGACACGGAGATTTGAGTAGCCGGGGAACCAACCGTGGTAATGACTTCGCTGATCTTTACGGGCACAGGAAAATCCAGCTTGATTACAAAGGGGTTAGCCTGTAGAGTGCGGGTGAGAGAGCGTTCGTCACCATCGAAGGCAGAACTTATCTCTGCCATGTCGATGCGCGAGAATTCCACCGGCACTTGCTGCCCGAGGAGCGACACGATATCCGTCATCGGTTTGCGCAGCTCGATCGCTTCCTGCTCAAAAATAGCTGCGGCGTTATCCACGTAATCGAGCTTAAGAAAGTAAAAGCCAGGCCGGCCATCAGGCCAGTCCAGAATTTTCAGGATGACCGGCGGTTTAAATTTACCGCTCTTTTGCAGGTTATCCACCTCTTCCGGTGTGAGCACAAAAAGGGTTTGCTCGTCGATCGGCAGCAGGTTGGAAAGGAAGGAATTGATGGAGCTGAACTGGACAGGCAGTGGATCGCCCAGGAAGAAGCGGCCAATGACATCGGTGTTATTTGCCCATGAGGGGGTGATGATAATCTTGGCTTGGGGGTCAACAGCAAGATAATCCCTGATCTCGCCAAAAACCTGCTTTCCGCCCCACTGCATGCCGTAAAGTGTGTAATCCGGATACCAGGTGGGGCCGTTACGGAGGGCATCAAAGGTCATCCATCCGCTTGAAAGACCCAGCAAAGCCGCCGCAGTCAATAAAACTGGTTTTTGGATCTGGAGTTTAGCTTGCAGAAATTCCATCACCCAGGCTAAACCGAGGCAGGTGAGGTAGGCAAAGGGCACAATCATCATCAGCAGGCGGGTAATACTGGGTTCCACCAGGGCGGCTCCGCTGGGCGCGGCGAAAAACGCAACCAAGATGACACGATTTTCTGGCTTATTCCAGTACTTTACGGCTTGCCAAACCCCCAGGGCGACGAAGGGGAAGAAGAGGCTGGGCATATGGCCCCAGCCAAGCATCAGGTGGCGGGTGAGATCCTGCTGGTTGTAGAGGAACCAGTAACTGGGGTCGAACCCGCGTAGATAGCGCTCAATGAAGTGTAGGAATTTTTGCCCAAGGCTGAGGCTTGGTTCCAGTAGGTAGGAATGTAGCAAGTTGAGGTGCTGTTTGATGGCTTCCTGGTGCGTTTGACGAAACCAAAGGTCCGGAGCAGCCAGGAGCCCCAGCAATAGTACACCTTTCAATAGAGTGGCCTTATCCTGCCAATGGTAGCGGAAATCAATGACCAGCAGAAGTAAGCCGCTGACCAACATCACCATTTGCATGGGCGTGTAAGCGTAAAAAGCAAGCGCGCCAAAAATTAAGGACAAGTACAGGAATTTGCGGTTCTGCAGTCTGTATTTGAGATAGAAATAGAGGAAAAGAGCGAACATGGAGGCACCCAGGCAGGTTTCAAAAGCTGTGCGCGAGTGCAGAAACCAGGATGGAATTGCGGAAACCACCAGCGGAGCCAGCCACCAAAGCTTTGACTTGAAAATGTCTTTCAGCGCGAATGCCAGGCTGATGGGGAAGGCAATGGTGACCAGTGCGGCAAAACCGCGGGTGATGGCTACAGAACGTTCCAGGAGTGCCGGAACCAGCTGCCAATAGACCGAAAGCCCCAGGTTGTATTGCCCGCCATTCTGGAAATAAGCCGGTAGAAAATTGCCAGCCGAATCCCTGAAGCCGTTGCGGATCAGGTCATAAGCAGACATGGTCTGGATGGCCTCGTCACAGAAGAAATAGATCGGGAACTGGTCGATTTTTATAAAGCGGGTAAGCAAGTAGACCAGCATACCAGCCAGAAAAGCCCATGTTTGCCAGTTTGCACCCAACTTTAACAGGTTGACTGGCAAAATATTTTTGTCATGTGCTTCTGCCTGAGCTTCATTAATGGGTGGCTCGGCCTGTGTCTTTCCAGCGGGTTCTTTTAGTTCCAGGTCGACCGGGGAAGCCTCAGCATTAGCTTGAGCGGACTCGAGCGCTTTTAGCTTCTGGAGCTTGCGCCTCTCAGGCAGGGTCTTGATGTAATCCCACACGCTTGGGTCGGGGTCTAGGGGCATACCAAAGATTATAATGGCGGCATGGATTTTCCGTGGGTATTCCTGATCGATAGGGCTTTATCCAAGCTATAATATCTGAACGTTAATAGAGGTGTGTATGGGACCAGAAAAAATTACTCCTGAGATGTTTAATAGATTAGTTGCCCTGGCAGCGTTGGGTCTTGACGAAAGCGAGGCTGAATACCTGCGTGAAGAACTTAACCACCAGCTCGCAGCCGTTAAAGAGCTGAGCGAAATCCAGGTTGACCCGGATGTTGAGGAAAAGCCGCATGGTTTGGATTGCCTTGGCGCAGAGCCGCGGCCAGACGAATGGGTAGCCTTCCCGAACCCGGAAAAAATCCTGGCTTTGGCCCCTGAAACGCAGGATGGCATGATTGCCGTGCCGGATGTGGCTAAACTTGGCGGAGGTGCGGCATGAAATTCTACGAATTAAGCGCGCGTGAAATCGCACAAAAAGTGCGCTCTGGCGAGCTCAAAGCCAGCGAAGTGCTTGAGAAAACCCTTAGTCACATCAGAGCCGTTGATGGCCAGCCCGGTGTGCTGGATAGCGTAAGCCTGAGCCAGGCAGAAGAAAACAAGGTGCATGCCTTCATCGAAGTCACAGAATCCCTGGCACGCCAGCAAGCGGAGGAAGTTGACCGCAAGGTGAGCGCGGGGGAAGACCCAGGTTTGCTGGCCGGTGTACCGATATCCATTAAGGACATTTTCTGCATCGAGGGCGTACGCACCACGGCTGCCTCGCGCATTCTTTCCAATTTTTACCCGCCCTATACGGCTACGACTGTTGCCAAACTGCAGGCTGCTGGGGCGCTGATCGTTGGTAAAGTCAACCTGGATGAGTTCACTTTTGGCTCGTCGAATGAATCCAGTGCTTTTCAACCCTGCCCCTACAACCCCTGGGACCCAAGCTGCGCAGTGGGCGGCTCATCAGGGGGCTCAGCTGCATCTGTGGCTGCCTACGAAGTGCCCCTCTCCCTCGGAACCGACACCGGGGGTTCCATCCGCCAGCCTTCCGCTTTTTGCGGTGTGGTGGGTCTTAAACCAACTTATGGTAGGGTTTCACGTTACGGCTTGATTGCCTTTGGGTCTTCGCTGGATTGCCCGGGCCCGATTGCCCACAATGCCGGGGATGCCGCCTTGATGCTGCAGGTGATAGCCGGCCTGGACCCACGTGATGCCACGACTACCCTTGTTGAACCTTCGAATTATCTGGGCGCGCTGGAACAGGACCTGCGCGGGCTGCGCATAGGCCTCTCCCCCGATTACGCGCACATTGCCTACCCCGACCTTGAAACCGGGGAAGTAAGTTACGAACCATTGCAGGCGGAAGTTAACCAGGCCACCCTGGATGCCGCGGAGGCCTTGGCCAAAGCCGGTGTGGAGATTGTGGAAGGTATTCCCATGCCCAATAGCCGCTTTGGAATTCCGACTTATTTTGTAATTTCCCGTGTGGAAGCGGCCAGCAACCTGCACCGCTTTGACGGGGTCAAGTATGGTTACCACACCGATAAGCCGGTGAAGGACCTAAACGAACTCTACCGGCTAACCCGCGCGGAAGGTTTTGGCAACCAGCCCAAGCTGCGCATCCTGATGGGCATGTACGTCTCAGCCTCACAGCACTCGGCACACTATTACCATAAAGCGCTCAAGGTGCGCGGCATGATCCGCAATGACTTTGTGCAGGCTTTCGATAAAAATGGCAAATACGCTCTCGACCTGCTGATGACGCCTTCCACCCCCACAACCGCGTTCAAGCGCAAGGCGGTCTTTGGCAACACCGTGCTGATGCAGTATTCCGACCAAATGAACGTCTGTGCCAACCATGCTGGCATCCCTGCCGTGACAACACCTGCAGGTTTTGATGCCAAGGGTTTGCCCTTGGGGATCCAGTTTATCGCTCCGGAGTACCGTGAGGATCTGGCTTTGCGAGCCGCCCATGGTTACGAGCAGGCCACAGCCGGGGCAGCCTGGCGCTCAAGAAGGCCGGTTGTGCTTGGGCAAGGAAAGGAGCAGGCATGAACGACTACGAAATTGTGATAGGGCTTGAAACCCACATTGAATTGAACACAAAAACCAAGATTTTCTGTGCCTGCAAAGCTTCATCCTGGAATGAGGCGCCAAACACCAATATTTGCCCGGTTTGTGCCGGATTGCCGGGTGTCCTGCCGGTTTTGAACCGGGAAGTGGTCTTCAAAGGTGCGCGTTTAGCTGCCGCTATGCACGCGGAGATCAACCCGCGCTCGGTTTTTGACCGTAAGAATTACTTTTACCCCGACCTGCCTAAGGGTTACCAGATTACCCAGTTTTATGAACCCATAGGCAAGGGCGGATACGTGGATCTTGAATTGGCCGATGGCGGAACGCGCCATGTGCGCATCAACCGTCTGCATCTTGAAGAAGATGCCGGCAAGACCAAATTGGAAGCCGGTATGCGTTTACTGGACTATAATCGCTGCGGCGTGCCCCTGGTGGAAATGGTCACTGAACCGGACCTGCGTTCCGCGGATGAGGCCGCCCAATATCTGACCCAACTGCGCCAGCTTTTACGCTGGATTGGCGTGTCTGAAGCCGACATGGAAAAAGGGCACCTGCGCTGCGATGCCAATGTCTCCGTGCGTCTGGCAGGCAGCGAAAAGTTGGGGACGAAAACCGAAATCAAGAACGTCAATTCCATCGATTCGGTACGACAGGCAATCAATATTGAGGCTAAAAGACAAATTGAGGCCTTGGAGGCCGGCAAAAAGATTGAATCCTTTACCTTGGATTGGGATGCCGACACCGGCAAATTGCGCAAGATGCGCTCCAAGGAAACGGAGGCGGATTACCGCTATTTCGGAGAACCCGACCTTCTGCCTGTGATTCTGACAGAAGCTGAAGTTCAAGGCATCCTGACAGCCTTGCCTGAGATGCCTTTGGCGCGCAAGGCGCGTTTTGTTTCAGAGTACCGCTTGAGTGCCTATGATGCCGATATTTTGACAAGCGAAAGAAACCTCTCGGATTACTTTGAGGAAACTGTTAAGACCTATGGCGGGGAAGCCAAGACGGTCTCGAACTGGATAATGAACGACCTGATGCGCTTGATGAACAGCCAGGGCAAGGATGCTTCAGGCTTGCTACTGCGCCCGCAGGATTTGGCAGAGATTATCAAGTTAGTGGACGCGGGTAAGGTGAACGTTGCTACAGCCAAAACGCTGCTAGAAAAAGTTGAGACTAGCGGTAAAAAGGCTGCTGAGATTGTAACTAGTGAAGGTCTGGGATTGGTGAGCGATGAGGGCTTGCTGCGCCAGAAAATTGAAGAAGTACTGGCAGAGGCGCCGGGCGAAGTAGCTGCTTTCAAGGCTGGCAAGGAGAGCCTGGTCGGTTGGTTCCTTGGGCAGGTGATGCGCAAGATGGGCGGCAAAGCCGACCCCAAACGCTCAAGGGAAATCTTATTGGAGCTTCTCAAGTGAAGTTAAGGGCGAGCCTCAGGCTCGTCCTTTTTATTTCTTTAAAGTAGCAACTGTGTTGAAAGTCAAGCGATATGGTAGCAACTGTGTTGAAAGTCAAGCGATATGGGGGCACCAAGGCTTAGACTGAGC
>WOYI011384354.1_pt1 | contig 13412 bp, 12 predicted proteins | sample 6423411 | NCBI WGS metagenome assembly WOYI01 (sample SAMN13441803, study PRJNA592873) | oil field metagenome | biome: oil field; feature: oil-well bore; material: oil-contaminated soil; isolation source: oil-contaminated soil from oil-well borehole | place: Germany: Wietze | collected 2016-10-18 ... | reverse complement strand
TTTAAGAAACACGGCGATCTCTGGCCGGTCCGGTTTCGGCGTCCAGCTGCCCTTCAAGAGTGCCAGGATTTGAACGCTTCGCTCCGGCTTGGTGCAGGCGGTTGCGGCCGCTGATCCGGTTCCGTTAAAACCAAATTATTTCATAATGTTACGAGTCTTTACGGTGCTGGATGGGCTGGCATGGGTTATGCTTATATACGAAAGGACGAATAGTAACTAACTATCTAAGTGAGACTCTTCAATGAGCGATTGGCCAAAACGCGCTTCAAGAATTGCAATGGGGCCAATAATCTGTTCCGTGCTAGTGGCGCTTGGTATCTACGTTCGTTTTGCCCCTCCGATCCCGCCGCCTGTGGATGATCCCTTTGCAGGACGGTATCGCTACTTCGGGCTGGCGGTAGCGCCCCAACATAGCAACTTAATTTGGATGGTCGGCACCTACGGGCAGGTGCGCATGACTCGCGATGGTGGTGAACATTGGGTGACCGGGTGGACGGGGGTCGACCGGCATCTTCAGGATGCGGTTGCGCTCGATGAAAACACTGTCATTGCGGTGGGTAACGACAATGCAATCGTTCGTTCGGAGGACGGGGGGAAATCTTGGCAGCTGGTATCCGGCGTCCCTTTATCGGAGGTCGAGAACAAGCTGATTCGTATTCGCCGAGCACCAGACGGAGCCCTTTGGGTTGTAGGTGTGATGGGCGCGGTGCTCGTGAGTCACGATCAAGGGCGCTCGTTTGTCCAAGTCATGCCCCGCGAAGACCTGGCGTGGAACGATGTCGCCTTCTCTGAGCGCGGAACGTGGCTGGTCGGCGAGTTTGGTCGCATTCTCTTCTCGCCTGACGGTCGTCAGTGGCAGACGGTACGGTCTCCCGTGCACGAGTCATTAATGGGAGTGAATTTTAGCGGTTCGCGTGGCGTGATAGTTGGGCTGAATGGCACGGCGCTGATCACCGAAGACTCTGGCGAGACCTGGACGCCGCTTTTAGCTGATTTGGCTATGCCTGCTTTTTACGCCGTGGCGATGGACCCATCTGGAAATGCGGTTCTCGGTGGTGCCCTGGGTAGGCTTTTTACGCTGGACCACCGACCGCGCCCCGCACTGAAGGCGCTGGATAGCCGACTCACGCCGGCAGATGTCGTACTGGAAGTGGAAGTCTCCAATCACCAACTGATTGCGCTGACAGAAACCCACATCTTGAAGATAGCACTACCTAATCAAAAGCTGGCTTTGTCCGAGACGGGGCCTGGTACGGATCTGTTTGCCTCAAGTCAGCCTCTGCCGACCGTTCACACCATCAAGGCAAAATAAAATAGTGGGAGTCCCGTTCATGAATACTTTCGCCCATTCGGTTCTCCAATCCCTGTTTGCCTGGCGCCGGGCGATCCGGCTGATCATCGTGGCTCTGGCGATGATGATGGGTGTGGTTGGTTGGAATCATCTGCAGATCAGCAGCGGACCCGAAGGCCTCTATCCCATCGACAATCCAATCATTGCCACCCATCGCGAATTTTCTCGTGCATTCGGATCGGTCAATTCACTGGTTGTCATGTTCCGGGTGCGTGAAGGAGATCTGTTCGATAAGGAAGTGCTGCGCGAACTGGCGGCATTGACCCGGCGACTGGAAAGCGTTCCGGGGGTCGATCCGTACCAAGTGGTATCCCTGGCAACGCGCAAGCTGCGCCACATCTCGGCCTCGAGCGACACGGTGGATATCGTGCCGTTAATGTGGCCGGATACGCCCCAGAGCGACGCCGAGGTCGAGAAACTGCGCGAGCGGGTCCAGTCCAACGATATGGTGCTCGGAAATTTCGTTTCACGCGATCTGACGTCGGCATTGATCGTCGTCGGTTTCATCGATGACGCAATCGCCCGTGGCGATACCACCTACACCGAGATTTACGACAAAGTGACTGCTGCGATGGCGGAGATCAAGAATCCTGCCATCGAAACCTATGTAGTGGGTGAGCCTGTGTTGCAGGCCCTGGCTCTTACCTATGTGCCCCAGACCATGATATTGGCCGGTGTAATTCTGCTGTTACTGGTAGCGCTGCTGTGGTTGGCCATGGGATCTTGGTTGGGAACGGTATTGCCCCTATTGGCGGCTGGGCTGTCGGCATCATTTGCCTTGGGTGCGGTATCGCTGGCCGGGCTGCGGCTCGATCCACTCATGATGGTGCTGGTCTTCCTGATGGCGGCACGGTCAGTCTCCCATTCGGTTCAGTTCTGTCGGCTCCATGCCGAGGAGCTCACGCAACTCGAGCCTATGCCGGCGGCTTGGCAGACCATTACCAAGCTGCTTCGACCGAGCGTGCTGGGCGTGGCCACCGATACCGGCTGCGTAGCCATCATGTTGATGACGCCGATTCCCATTCTGCACACCGCTGCATTGATCGGCATGATCTGGCTTTCGAGTCTGCTCATCACCATCATCGTCCTGTTTCCGATGGTGCTGGCGGATGTTCGGATTCCGAGCTACCGCCACCGCCGTTGGCATCAGCCCTTGAATAGTTCCTTGAACTGGCTTGGACAGAATCTGACCAGCCGTTTCGGCGCGCCGGTTGTATTGCTGGTTACCCTGATGCTGGTGACTGTGTCGGTCTGGCAAAGCGCCGGTCTGCGGGTCGGCGATGCGTTTCCGGGTACGCCACTGCTTTGGCCGGATTCGCCTTTCAATAAAGCGGTAGCGGCAATTGATGAGCGATTCCCGGGCGCTGAACGGATGTTCCTGGCGGTGGATGGTCAGACGCCCGATGCACTGAAAGATCCCCGGGTGCTGAATGCCATCGGCCGCATCCAGGCGGAGCTTGAACGTCAGCCGGAGATCGTCGGCACGCTGGCATTGCCCGATCTGATCGCTCCACTGAACATGACACTTCGGGAAGGAAATCCCCGATACCGTGAATTGCCCTCCGACCCGGAGGCGGCAGGCCAGCTCATCGCCATGCTCGAGCAGTCTGCGGATCCGGGCGATCTCGTGCAGTACCGCACTCAGGATTATGCGGATGGAGCCATTCATATCCAGCTGCGCGACCATCGTGGACCGACTTTGCTTGCCGTGCAGGCGCGCATCGAGGAGGCCATTGCGCGACTGCCGCCGGATTTGCCCGTGGTGTTTCGCTTCGGCGGTGGCTTCCCGGCCGTTCTGGCAGCAGTGAACGCGACGATTTCGGCGCATCTGATCGAGACGATTGCCTTTGCGCTGGCCCTGCTGTTCGCCTGCTGCTGGTTGAGTTATGGATTGTCCTGGCAGGCTGGCTTGTTTTTTCTGCCGGGTGTGGTGCTGTCGAACTCCGTCACTTTTGCGTATATGGCTTCGCAGAACATCGGATTTACAATCAACACCTTACCGGTTGTGTCCCTCGGAATCGGCATGGGCGTTGACTTCGGCTTCTATATCGTCGATCGCATCCGTGAAGCGTATCGCCGCAATCCGGACGCCGCAGCAGCGGTCGTCGAGGCGCTGCAGACGGCTGGCAAGAGTGTGGTGATCACGTGCGGCACCATCATCATCAGTGTGTTGATGTGGCAGTTGTCCGCGTTGCGCTTCCAGGCCGAGATGGGTGTCCTGATCGCCCTGTGGATGGCAGTGGCGGCGACAGCAGCCCTTACTATCGTTCCATCTCTCGCACTGGTGTTTCGGCCTGATTTTATCTTCGGGGACGAAGATGGTGAGATCGTTACCACGGCTCAAGGTGGATGCGCGAACTGTCCGCGCAAGGCGACCAACGCGGCGCCTGCGCTTCGTGTCCTATGGAAGACTGTTCGTAGCCGCATGCTGCCCGGATTGGGCGGACGTGCGAGGTTGCACGCTTTGTGTTCGGTAAGGGCGGTGCCTATCTCTGCCGGGAAAGGCATTGGGTTGGATGACGGGCGTCGGGTTGCCGTGTTCCGAACCGACGACGGCTTTCACGTGGTCGACGATACCTGTACGCATGGAAACGCCTCGCTATCCGAAGGGAACTACAACCCAATAACCGGACACGTCGAGTGTCCTTGGCATGGTGGACGCTTCGATGTTCGCACCGGCTTACCTGTCGCGCTGCCAGTCAAGCTTCCGCTCCAGCGTTATGACGTGATTCAGCAAGGGGATGAGCTATTCATCACCCTTTCCCCTCACGCTGATGCGTCTGTATCGGCTTCCAGCGAGTTTGCATCATGAGCCAGGCTGACTTGACTCGGAAGATCGATCCAAAGGACATGCGGAATGCATTCGGCTGCTTTGCAACTGGGGTGGCCATCGTGAGCGCCTGCACACCAGAAGGCCGCATGATCGGGATGACAGTCAATTCCATCTCATCAGTGTCCATGCAACCACCCGCGCTGTCTTGGTGTATTCGAAACCAGTCCCCCAATTATGAGAACTTCACCGATGCCAGATACTTTGGCGTCAGTATCCTCGCCCACGATCAGGAATCCGTGTGCCGACGATTCGCAACCCCGCTCGAAGACAAGTTTTTCGGCGTGTCTTTGGAGGATGGCGAAACTGGGGTACCGCTCATTCACGGCGCAGTCGCTGCCTTCGAATGTGAGCGGATCGAGGCCCTACCCTGTGGCGATCACGCGATTGTCATCGGACAGATCGTGCGCTACGCATGGGCGCGCCAACGTTCGCCGCTGCTGTTCTTCCAAGGCACCCTGTACCCAGGTACGCATCTGAACCGAGATGCGTGACCTATTGAAGCGCATGATGCTCGCGAACAGGGCATCAGTCGAGTCCATTCGTGGGCTAATCTCCGTTAATTCAGTGTAAGTCATTGATTATAAATGTTGGTATGAGTATTGCTAATATAGTTAGTTACCTTTTTATTCAAACAAACCAAATCCTCAAATAGTTACTGCTGGGGTCGTCACAATGAAATCAATTGCCATTATCGGTGCTGGTCCAGTCGGCCTTCATTTTGGATTCGCGCTGCTCAAGGCCGGAATCGGCAAGGTCACTCTGTTCTCCGATCGGACACCGGAAGCCTACGGTGCGGGAAAGCTAGCGAACACTGCAGCGTTCTTCGCCCATGTCCAGGAAAAGGAAAAATCACTCGGATTGAATTTCTGGGATGAGGTGACCCCGCGCGGGATGGGCCTCCATCTGGAGGTGCATCTGCCCACGGGGGCAACTGTAGCCACCATCGACGCGGCGTTCCGCGACGGTGTGACCGCCCAGGGCGTGGACTATCGCATTCGGATTCCCCGGTGGATGCAAGAGTTTGTTCATCGGGGCGGAGATCTCCGTATCGAGAACATCGACGCAGAACGACTGGATGCCATCGCCGGTGAATACGATGCCACTTTCGTCGCTGTTGGCAAAGGTGCCATGAACGGGCTGTTCGAGCGGGATGTCGAGCGCAGCGAGTTCGACAAACCAGCACGTCATATGGGTGTCCTGTTGTTGGAGGGAGAAAGCATTACGGGTCGGGACGCCTGGCCGGAGGTCGGTTTCCCGCATTTGCGCCTACACACCATCTTCGGCGTCGGCGATGTCTTTTCGATCCCGATGTATGGGAAGCCAGGCGTGCCCTGTCGGGGCATGGCGTTCGAAGCAATTCCCGGTTCTCCGTTCGATCAATTCGCCGATGCGCAGTCCGGAGAAGCGTTGCTCGAGATAGGCCTCAATCTGATGCGCAAGTTTCTACCGGGGGATGTTCCAGAATTTTCCCAGGCCTCCCTCTGTGAGCCGGGAAGCTGGATCACTGGGGCGCTGACGCCAACGATTCGCAAACCGCTCGGGCATACCCTCTCAGGCTATCCCGTCATGGGTCTCGGCGATGTGGTGATGCTGACCGATCCGTTGGCGGGACAGGGCGCGAACAACGGCATTCGTATGGCGCACCGCGTAGCGGAAGAACTCATTGATCTCGGCCCCCGAATCGCCGATGCCGACTGGATGAAACAGACCTTCGAGGATTATTGGGACGACTACGGTCAGTATCCCATCGAGTTCACCAATCGCTTGCTGAAGGATCCGGGTCCCTCACTGATGGTGATCCTGCAAGCCGCGGGGAGCGACCAGCGAGTCGCAGATGCGTTCGCAACGGCCTTTACCGATCCCAAGACCATGGTGCCATGGCTGCGATCGGTGGAGGATGCCAAACGCTTTGTTGAACTTGCTCGACAAGACAGTCCGTCCGAAGTCGCCATTCGTCGAGCCCTCTAAAACGAACCATAAGGAGAAATTCAATGGCAGTTGCAACACCCTTTGATCCCGCCAGTGACACGCTGGGGCATGGTCTTGTTTCGCTGGAAAACTATCACAGTGAATCGGTTTTTCAACGCGAGAAGGAAAAGATCTTCAAGAAAAGCTGGCTCTGTGTAGGGCGCGAAGATCAGGCGCTGATTCCCGGTGATTACTTCGTTCAGGATCTGCCGATTTGCGATACCTCGATTATCGTTACCCGAAATCAACAGAATCAGTTGCGTGCCTTTCACAACATGTGCCTGCATCGGGGCAACAAGGTAGCCGTTCAGCCGCAGGGCAATGTCAGCCGGTTTGTCTGTGGTTTTCATGGATGGTCTTATGACAACGATGGCCGGTTGCGGCACGTCCCGGACGAGGGGTCGTTTCATGGCCTGAACAAGGAAAAAATGTGCTTGCGCGAGGTCGCACTGGAGACTTGGCAAGGATTCGTTTTCATCAATGTCGACCCCAAACCTTCGCAGACCCTGCGCGAGCACCTTGGACCACTGGAGCACATGTTTGACGGTTTCCCACACGAGGGAATGAAGTGTGTTCTGACCCTGAGAGCGGAGGTCAACGCGAACTGGAAGCTGCTCATGGATGCTTACATGGAGGCCTACCATGTCCTGGAACTCCATGCGCGCTCAGCACCCAATGCCTTTAATAGCGGCAGTAATCCCAATGGGCATCTGAATTCGACCCGTCTGCTCGGTCCGCACCGCAGCATGTCCATTTACGGTAATCCCGAACAGATCCCGACCCCAGCTCAAGCACTGGCCCTGAAGTTTGTGTTCGGTCCGTCCTATACGCCAGCGCATTCGGCGCAGGCGCTGAAAAAGGCGCCCGGTGTCAATCCGGACGATCGTGTCGACTGGGCATTCGATTCAACGCTCGTTTTTCCGAATTTCTCTTTCTACACATCCAATGGGTGGTTTCTACGCCAGATGTACTGGCCGGTCGCGCCGGACAAGAGTATCTACGAGTCCCATATGTACATGCTCGACCCCGCGGGTATCAAAGGGTTGATCGGTTGGGAGCACGCCAAGACGCAGCTTTTCGATGTGGCGCTTGAGGATCTCAGCACGGTGGAGCGCACGCAGAGCATGTTGAAATCCGGCGCAATCACCGAGATGTATCTCAGCGATCAGGAAGTGCTGGTCCGGCACGGGCATCGCATCGTCGATCAGATCATCAATCAGTAAGGATGGAGTCAGGTCATGAGCGAGAAATTATTGCCTGCAGGATTCCAGGATCTGGAACCGTTTGTCGAACGTTGGGCCAAGCCCACTTTCGCGCTGCGCTATCAGGCTCGCATTACAAGCACCATGGAAGAGATCGAAACCTTCTACCGAACGATGATGTCGGCGATGGATCGCTGCACCGAGCGCTTAGAAGCGTTCGCGTTGACCGATGATCTGCCGGATCGCGACCGGCGGTTGCTGTATCTGACCTACGCTGCGATGAACGTATCTCCAGCGGTTGAACTTTACAAACAACCGGATGTTTGGCTGGGGTTCGAGGCGCACCGGTTGCAGCTTATCGACCGGATCGGCATCGACGGCTAACGACCGGGATATCGGTCTTTACCCACTGGATGTGGGTCGCTAAAGGCGATCTGCCAAGGTTACAACGACACATCGATTATGTTCGCCACCTCTCATATCAGGGGATAGTAATGCCTACAAATGTTGTGGTTACTTTATTTAAGTTTGGAATTAAAGGTAATTTATGGCGCCCCGTCGCGCTCGGCTTGGCGATGGTAAGCATGCTCGGCGTTTCATCGGCCGGGCAGGCCGCAATCGCCGAGGGAACGTTACTCACGGCGCAGAACCTCGATGCGCTGCTTGGCGATACTTTTGAGAACAAGCCATTGAAGGATCTGCTGACGCCAGTCCAACAGAAGCTGATCCGTGAATATGGGATCACGATGAAACTGATGCAGGCCAAGCCGATCGAGATTGATCCAGCGCTTAAGGCGGCGACAGAAAAACACGCCGCCTCAGTGACCATCGACCCGAATACCCGAAGTATTTCGGGATTTGTAACCGGGGTGCCTTTTCCAGAAATCAGCGACAACGACCCGCTCGCCGGTGTGAAGCTGGTCTACAACTTCATGTACACGCCCTGGATGGGGGATGTTGGCAAGTTCGAGCCCATGGTACTGCTTAGCATCGATGCCAAGAGCGGGCTACAAAAGGAGCTACGCGCCACCGTTTCCAAAATGCTGCTAAAAGGCCGGCTCTCAGAGCCACATGATCTCAGTCCAGCTCTTCGCCAGGCGTCCATGATGATCATCACCTATCCGACTGATGCCAAGGGCGTGGGCATTCTTTCGCTGATGAATGATGACGGGGCGCTGCCAGAGAGTTACGGCTACATCAAAGCAGTGCGCCGGGTGCGCCGATTGTCAGGTGGGGCCTGGAAAGATCCCCTTGGCGGAACCAATTTGCTCGGCGACGAGCAAACTGGCCTGAATGCCGACCCGCGCTGGTATCCAGACATCAAGATCATCGGAAAGCGTTGGATCCTGGCGGTTGCGCACAGTACCAATCCGGGTATGAACGAATCCGCCAAGGATCCAGATCAGCGCTATGGTGTGAAACTCTCCGCCGCGCCGCATTGGGACTTCGAAGAGTCCTATGAGCCGCGGCAGGTCTGGGTCGTCGAGATGACCATGCCAAACGACCACCTCGCCAGCAAGAAGATCTACTACTTCGAAGCGGAAAATTCTTACATGTCGCTGCCGTATATGTTCGAGGCGTATGACCGCCGCGGCCAGCTGTGGCGAACGATGGACCAGGGTCTCTATACCTTCCGCACCAGCACCACCAATCGCTTGGTGTATGCGCCCAGTCCGGTGCGGATCATTGATCTGCAGCGCCGCAACGCCACGGTCGCGCCATCATCCCGTGGCCACTACACGGCTGATTATCCAGCTTCGCCCGCCGACTACACCCCGGGCGCGCTCGGCCGGCTGTTTCAGTAGCCCAGTTTCGTTTGGCTTATTAAGAGGAAATATCGATGCGTAAGATCGCAATCATCGGCGGTGGATTGGCGGGGTTCCATGCCGCTTTTTCACTGCAGCAGGCAGGCGGCTACGACGTCACCGTTTACACCAACAGGACAGCCGAGCAGTTGAAGACCGGACGCATGCTCAGCATGGCAGCTCCTTTTCGCTGGGTCCTCGAGCGGGAGTCTAGTCTTGGCATCAACTTCTGGGAGGAGGTCGATGCACGAGCCGAGGGCTTCGACATGCATATCAAGGATCCTGCCGGTTCCGGAAAAGATCTATTCCGTTTGACCGGAAAATTTCCCGATGGGCTCTACGCGCTCGGCATCGACTACCGCCTGAAATTTTCCACTTGGATGAACGAGTGGGAGCGGCGCGGTGGAAAACTGGTCGTCCGGGACATTTCTGTGACCGATCTCGAAGAAATCGCGGCGGGCAATGATCTCACCCTGGTGGTCACCGGGCGAGGACCGCTAAGCCAGATTTTTGACAAAGATGAAGATCGCAGCACCCATAATTTGCCGCCTCTTCCCTCGGCAGCGATTTTCCTGAGCGGGCCGAAGGTGTCCAGCCGGCAGCCTTGGGACGATGTCCCGTTTTCGCCGCTACGGTTCGACATTCTGCCGGGCGTGGGTGACGTTTTTTCCTGGCCGTTTTACACCGAAGCGGGCATCTGCCGGGGTTTTGCATTTCAGAGCACGACTCCTGGAGGACCTTTTGACGCGGGTAAGGATCGGCAAACCGCCGCTGCTTTCCTCAAATTTGCCCGTGAGGCGACCGATAAGTTGATCCCTGACAACGGGTTTCTTTTTGATGGCGCGACTATTCCAGATGAAGGCGCTTGGCTCTATGGGCCAACCGAACCCATGGTACGCCAACCCGTCAAGCAACTCGCCAATGGCGCATGGGTGTGGGGAATGGGGGATGCAGCGATGATCCAGGATCCCTATGCCGGACAGAGTGGAAACAATGCTGTACGTATGACGGACCTTTATGTTCGTCACATCCTGGAGCGGGGCGATGCACCCTATGAGTCGGCCTGGATGCAATCGGTCTGGGACGAACATTGGGAACAGTATGGAAAGTTTGCGTTCCGCTTCTGCACCCTGCTTCAGGATACACCGAACAAGGCGCTGATGACCGTGCAAATGGCTGCTGCCCGTGACCCGGCCATTGCCCAGGCTTTTGTCGGCTGGTTCGGCTATCCCCCGAACGCATGGCCATATATCGAGGACGAGCAAGCGGCGAAGCGCTTTGTTGCCGAGCACGCCACGCCGACGTCGGCCCGGGCAGCAGCCATATGAGTGCCGCAGCCCAAGATGAGGTGTTTTGGTTTGACCACACCCGCCCGTTGTTCGAGCCCTTAGGGTGTGTCGACGCGCGCAGGCGCGGCAGCTGGGTGTTCGTCTCAGCACAGGCGGGCATCGATGCTCAGTTGCTTGCCCTGGATGGACTGGTGATGCAATCGGATCGGGCCTTCGCGCAGTTGAAGACCGCCTACAGGGCTGCTGGTGGCGATTCTTCGGCCATCTGCCAGCTGACAGTGTATGTCAACACAGGACTTCTGGAAGTCCCGCTCACTGAGGCATCCGAGCCCATTTTTGCTAGCTGGAAGTCTGCCTTTCCCGAATCAAGGGCTACCGGTGCATTGATTGGAGCACAAATGTTTGGCATCCCGAAGCTTTTGTTGGAGGTCCAGTGCATCGGTCGAGCACTGCGCCAGTAGCCCCTTAGGAACGACCCGTATCATCATTCACACGGAGATATAGCCATGGTTGCAGTGCCTAATTTTACTCAAGGCAACAGCAAGCTCGACACCGAGCTGGTTCCTTACTTTCCCTATTACGACGAGGATTTCTTCAAGCTGGAAATTGACAAGATATTCCGCTGTAACTGGTTGTTCGCTGGGCGCGAAAGCGATATTCCGGTCGCTGGTGACTACATGGTTAAACATTTCCCGACGCTCAAAGCGTCGATCATTATCGCCCGGCAGGAGGATAACTCAATAAAGGCTTTCTATAACGTTTGCCCGCATCGGGCCAATCGCATAGAAATCGCCGAGTGTGGGAACAAGAACCGCTTTGTATGCTCATTTCACGGCTGGTCGTTCGGCCTGGATGGTTCCCTGAAATTTGTCCCAGATGAAGGTGCATTCTTCAATATTGACCACAGCAAACGTGGACTGAAGATGGTGTCGATCGATAGTTGGATGGGCATGTTATTCGTCAACTTCTCGTCCGCGCCCGTTGAGTCATTATCAGCTTCGTTGGGTGAACTGCATGACGCTTTCAACGGTTACCCCCTGCCGCAGATGGTAACCATGCTGAAGATTCGCACCGAAGTTAACGCCAACTGGAAGATGGTCATGGACGCTTTCCTTGAGGGTTATCACGTGGTGCAGTTGCATGGCCAGTCAGCAGGTGATGCGTTCACCAGCAAAGACAATCCATGGGGACACCTGAATTCAGTCCGCCTTTACGACAAGCACAAGTCACTTTCGATGTACGGGAATCCCGGCCAGAGTGCGACTGCTGCCGCAGAATTAGAGCTCAAGTATCAGCAAATGGCGACTTATGCGCCGATCCAGGGCGATCGCTACGATCAGGCCCACGGCAGCCTCTGGAAGGACTTTCCACCCGGTGTGAATCCCGACCGCCGCGACGACTGGGCCTTCGATATCCACCTGTTGTTCCCCAATTGCTCCTTCTATACGGCCAACGGCTGGTCGGTCACCCAATGCTATTGGCCGGTAACTGCCGAGACATCGATTGTAGAGGCGACGGTGTATGCCTTTGAGCCGACCAGTATCGCCGGGTACATCGGCTTCGAGCATACCAAAGCCATGATTTTTGATGTTGCTTTGGAGGATCTCAGCACCGTGGAGCGAGCCCAGTCGAATCTGCGTTCTGGCGCATTCGACTCGATGGTACTCAGCGATATGGAGGTGGTGGTGCGCCATTCGCATTATGTGATTCGTGACCTTCTTGCCCAAGGAGTCTGATATGACCGATACCGCAATAACCGACCTGCCCGAGGCCTTTTCAGACCTTGTGTTCTATCTCGACAAATGGGCCAAGCCGACATTCCGCGAGCGCTACAAGGAGCGAATGGCGAGTTCACAGGAGGAGCTCAAGGCCTTCTACGATGCTTTTTTGCCGCGCATGGATGCAGTGAAAGATCACCTCAACCAATTCAGTCTAGGCGGACTCCCGGCGTCGCTGCTGCCGCTTTTCTACCTCGCATGCAGTTTCATGGATATCGCACCGGCGGTGGAAATCTATGGGCAGCCGGATGTTCCGCTCGGGCTTGAATGGTGGCGTCCGCAGATGACCGAATGCAAAACCTTGATCCCTGGCTAACTACACAGAAATCATCCATTAGGAGAATAGACCAATGAGTGAATTTACTCGCATCACTATGCCCTACAGCGCACCCCTCTATGATCAGTTGGGGATCGTCGAAGCGATCAAGGCTGGCAACCTGATTTTTCTGTCAGGACAGGCCGGCATGAACGACAACTTCGAGCCGCTGCCGACCTACGAAGAGCAGTGCCGCGCCACCTTCACGAATATGAAGAATGTGTTGGCTAAGGCCGGTGGTTCCGATGCTGACATCGTGCAGATCATCGCCTACCTGGTCGACGTCCCGTCCGCAGAGGAGTTTTCTGGCCGGGTTATGACGGCCTTCCAGTATTTTCGTGAAATATTGCCAGGCTGCCGGACCACTTCCACGGCGATCGGCGTACCCAAGCTGGTCATGCCGGGCATGATGCTTGAGGTTCAGGCTCTGGCGATCGTTTGAAGATGAGCAGGGCAACCCGCTTGTCAATGACGAATACGGGCGGGCTGATGGGCTGGCGGCGTCTATTGTTTTCAGTGGGCGCCGCGTCATGTCTGATGGCCCTATTTGAGTCGTCGAGCGTTGCGGCGGAGGGGGTGCCGGGCGACAAGGCATCCGATGCAGCGATTGAGCGTGGGCGTTATCTCGTCGTCGTGGGAGGGTGCAACGAATGCCATACACCGGGATATGTCGAGGTTGGCGGGAAGTTGCCGGAGCCCCAATGGTTGACCGGTAGCAACATCGGCTGGCATGGCATTTGGGGGACGACCTATCCGATAAATCTGCGGCTTTTCTTTGCTGCACTGACTGAGGATGCCTGGGTCGAGTACGCTCGACATGTCGTAACCCGTCCGCCCATGGGGTGGTTTGTGCTCAACGCACTAACCGAA
>WOYI010906481.1_pt1 | contig 13413 bp, 12 predicted proteins | sample 6423411 | NCBI WGS metagenome assembly WOYI01 (sample SAMN13441803, study PRJNA592873) | oil field metagenome | biome: oil field; feature: oil-well bore; material: oil-contaminated soil; isolation source: oil-contaminated soil from oil-well borehole | place: Germany: Wietze | collected 2016-10-18 ... | reverse complement strand
TTACTTTTATCGAGGGAAGATATTCTTTCTGTGTTTACTATGAGAGATGCGATCGAGGCAGACAAAAGGGCCTTTGTCCTTCACACGAAAGGCAAGGCGATAGTGCCTCTTCGCATAAATCTGGAGACAGAATCAAAGTCAGGACAGTGTATGTTTATGCCTGCTTATGTAGGAGGAGAACTCAACATGGCAGGGGTCAAGCTTGTCTCATGTTTTCCGGCTAATGCCGAAAGAGGCATCCCCGTTATTCCGGCCACTGTTGCACTTATAGACGGCACTACAGGACTTGTTACAGCGATAATAGAAGGAACTACCCTGACACAGATAAGAACGGCTGCGATATCAGGAGCTGCAACTGAACTCCTTTCAAACCCCGACAGCAGGATCGCCGCTCTTTTTGGAACAGGCGGGCAGGGACCTGCCCAGCTCGAAGCTCTTATGACAGTCAGAAAACTTGAGGAGATCAGGATATTTGATGCTCTTCCGGGACGCGCCGCAGCTTTTGTTGAAAAGAACCAGCCTCTTTCGGACCGTTTCGGGGTGAAGCTTGTCGAAGCTGCTTCTTCGAAGGCAGCTGTAACCGATGCAGACATCATAACAACAGTCACTACATCGGCAAACCCGGTCTTCTCCAACGAGGACATCAAACCCGGTTGCCATATAAACGGAGTTGGTTCTTACACTCCCGACAAGAGGGAATTGCCTGCTGAGCTTATTCGCCGTGCCGGCAGGATCTTTGTAGATAACCGAGAAGCAGTTCTTTCAGAAGCGGGGGATTTCATAATCCCGATGAAGGAAGGCCTTTTCTCCTCAGATTCAATAGACGGAGAGCTTGGCGAGCTTATACTGGGAAAAGTCGAGGGCCGTCGCAGCAAAGACGAGATCACGATCATGAAGACGGTCGGCTTTGCAACTCTTGATATAGTAGCTGCGGATGAAATTGTGAAAAAAGCGACTGAAGCAGGAGTAGGTACTGTTATCAAGCTTTAATAAAAACTTATACTGACGGGGGAAATGTTTTTTGGTCCCCCGTCAGTTTTTGTGAGGCGAGCACATGTCAAAAAAAGCACATCCCCTTCTTTTGCCCTTTATTCCTGTTGTGGAGCTTCTCGGCAAAATGCTGGGAAGCGACTATGAAATAGTTCTGCATGATGTTTCTGACGGCGACACATCAATAGTTGCCATTGTAAACGGAAACCTCACCGGCAGGGATGTAAACGCGCCTATGACGGACTTTGGAAGGTTCCTTATGTCAGATCCCAAAGCCCTTGATGTCGACTACATTGCCAATTACCCGTCGGAAGCCGGGAACGGCAGACCGATGCGCTCGGGAGTCTCACTCATAAAAGATGAAAACGGCAAACTCGTGGGCTTCCTCTGCATCAACTTTGACATGACAAAGGGCAGCATACTCAAAGATATGGGCGATTTTATGATGAGGACCGAGCCCCTGTCATTTGATACGGTAAAAACCGAAAAATTCAGCGGGGTAAAGGATGACCGGTCCCTAATGGAGAAAGCCAGAAAAAAGTTTGGCAAACCACTGATTTTCCTGAGCAGCGAAGAGAGGAAGCAATGCATTAAATATATGGACAGCCTTGGGTTTTTCAAACTTAAGGGATCTATCGAAAGCCTTGCCAAAGAGACGGGAAGAAGCCGATACACCCTTTATGCCGATCTAAGGTCGGTAAGGGACGACCAGGCCTGATAAATAATACAATATACTCTGTTTCGGCCGCCTTTAAGGGCGGCTATATTTTTTTGACTTGGTTAGGTATAAAGTGATATAATTCTCGTTTGTCAAATATTGTAATATCTAAAATTTGAAAATATCTGTGCCGTACAGCGGTAATCTGCAGATGAAGGGAACAAAAACAATGCAGGACTCATCAAAAATCAGGAATATAGCCATTATAGCCCATATCGACCATGGCAAGACCACTCTTATCGACGGTATATTTAAATCGGCGAGACTTTTCAGGGATAATCAGGTGGTAGAGGAACGTGTCATGGACGCTGGAACGCTTGAACGCGAGCGGGGCATAACTATTAAGGCCAAGCACTGCACAGTCGAATGGGGCGGCTACAAGATAAACATTGTTGATACTCCCGGACATGCGGATTTTTCCGGAGAGGTTGAAAGAGTCCTTTCAATGGTAGATTCTGTTCTCCTCCTTGTGGATGCGAACGAAGGACCGATGCCCCAGACAAGATACGTTCTCATGAGAGCGCTCAGACTGGGGCTAAAGCCTATCGTGATCGTAAACAAGGTCGACAGACCGAATGCAGACCCAAACGGCGCTCTTGATAAAACTTTCGATCTTTTTATAGAACTTGGAGCAACAGAGGAACAGTGCGATTTTGCTGTCCTCTACGGTTCAGGTCTTCAGAGTTGGTTCGTTGACGATCTCGACAAAAGGGAAGATAACACCAAGGCTGGAATGGACGACCTTTTCAGAACGATAATAGAAAAAGTCCCGGCGCCCCAGGCTGAGATGGACAAGCCCTTCCTGATGCAGATATGCACTCTTTCATGGAGTGAATATCTTGGAAGGATAGGATGCGGAAGGATCCTTCAGGGTACTTTGCATAGGGGAGACAAAATAGTCAGGACACATACAAGATGGAAAGATTACGATCAGACAGAGTGGGAGATAGTTTCTACGGATACTTCTTCCTGTACCCACCTTTATGTGACTAACGGCCTGATAAGGACTGAAGTAGACGCTGTCGGAGCCGGGGATATTGTCTGGTTTACAGGGCCGGAGAATATAGACCTCGGTGACACGATCAATTCGCCTGAACTTTCCGGACATGTGATGCACCCGCTGGATATTGAAGAACCTACAGTTTCAATGTTCTTCCTTGTCAACACGAGTCCGTTTGCCGGTCAGGACGGAAACGCGATAACCCTGAGGCAGCTCAAAGCTAGAATAGAACGTGAGACAAAGACTGATCCTGCACTTCGCATGGAAGATATCGGCCGTCCAGATGGAGTCAAGGTTTCCGGCAGAGGTGAACTTCATCTTGGTATACTGATTGAGGAGATGCGCAGGGAAGGTTCTGAAATATGTGTATCAAGACCTGAAGTCATAGTCCAGCACGATGCCAGAGGTAAGATGCTGGAACCAATGGAGGAAGTCATCGTAGACGTTCCGGAGGAATATCAGGGAGTCGTGATCCAGAAACTGGCTCAGCGCAAAGGCGAGCTGAAGAACATGGAAAACGGCGGCACCGGAGTGCTCCGGCTTTCTTTCCGGATACCGACAAGAGGTCTTATAGGCTACAGGGGAGAGTTTCTTACAGATACAAGAGGCCTCGGGATACTGGCTTCGAGATTCGTCGGTTACGGGGAATGGGTAGGGGATATAGCATCAAGGAGCAGAGGCTCCCTTGTGAGCATGGACAGCGGGACGACTACGAGCTACGCCCTCGATAATCTGCAGGAACGCGGAACGCTCTTCGTTAAGCCGGGAGAGGCTGTCTATAACGGTCAGGTCGTAGGAGAGAGCTCAAGAAACAAGGACATGCCCTGCAATCCCAGTAAGAGAAAACAGCAGACCAACCACAGGTCGGCGACTAAAGATATGATGACGGTGCTTGATGTGCCGAGGATAATGACGATAGATACAGCGCTTGAATGGATAGGCGATGACGAGCTTGTCGAAGTTACCCCTCTCAACGTGAGGATCCGCAAAATGATCCTCAACTCGGATGAACGAAAAAAAGCAAGAGCTAGAGCCGGAGTGGTGGAATCTGACGAGGAAGAGTAAATGAAACCGGAACTGATGGCCCTCCGGGAATTTGAAAAAGACGAGGTCTTTGCGTGCATATCCGGACTGATCAAAAGTGCCGGTCAGATCGATGATAGTTACAAACAGGAGGCTGTTTCCTGGTACTGTGAATCTGTATGCCGCATGGCAGAGGCTGCTGAGATGATGGGAATAAACGGCAATATCTGGCAGTCATGGATAGCTATGCTTTTTGCAAAGTCCGAGACCACTTTTTCGCTTGCTCAGGAACGCAGGAAAGAGCTCTCCGGAACTCTCTCCAGGCTCGTAAAAGAGGATATTGAGACCATCCGTTTCTATTTTTATTTCGATCTGGACCTCATTGATGAAGACCTCGAAGTTTCCGCTTTTGGAAGGTATGGGGATTATAAGCCGCTTAATCTGGAAAACGGCGCGCTTGACAGGTCATCCGGACATATTGTCCGCGAATTTGCCAATGCACTCAGGAAGTCTGCGGATACAGATGATTTTTACAAAAAGATTTTAGAGTTTCATTATAAACACGGCTCGGGACAGTTTGCCCTCAACAAGGCTTTCAGGTGGGACGGCAAAAGAGGGGAATTGATCCCTGTAACACACACTGAAAAAATATCTCTCGAAGGTCTTGTCGGATACGAGCAGCAGAAAAAGATACTTGTCGATAATACGGTCGCATTTCTAGAGGGCAGACCGGCAAACAATGTTCTGCTTTACGGGGAAAGCGGCACAGGCAAATCATCCACCGTCAAAGCGCTTCTGAATCAGTTTGCCCAGAAGGGACTCAGGATGGTCGAGGTGTACAAACACCAGATCGAAGACCTTGAGACTATCGTAGATCTCATAAAAAACAGAAACTACAAGTTTGTTATTTTTATGGATGATCTCTCTTTTGAGCATTTCGAGGTCGAGTACAAGTTCCTCAAGGCTTTCATAGAGGGGGGCCTTGAAAAAAGACCTGACAACATCCTCATATATGCTACATCCAACAGACGCCACCTAATGAAAGAGACCTGGACTGACAGGGAAGACAAGTATGAGGACATGCACGAATCCGAGACGATGCAGGAACGGATGTCCCTGGTCGACAGGTTTGTCCTCATGATCAGATATTTCTCACCGGAGCAGGAAGAGTATCTCAATATTGTGAGGGCTCTGGCAAAAGAATATGAGGTAGATGCTTCAGAAGAGGAACTGGTACTGGGAGCCGTCCAGTGGGAACTTAAACATGGAGGTTTTTCAGGCAGGGCTGCCAGGCAGTTTGTTGAGTTCATGGCAGGAAGAAAAGAATAGCCTGCTGCCTGTCGGACAGGTCACTCAACGTATTGGGTCAGGTATCCGTAACCCTTTTTCTCCATCTCGCTGAAGGGGATGAACCTGAGGGAAAGGCTGTTTATGCAGAAACGGGTGCCGTTCGGGGAATGGGGGTCTCCGTGGAAGACATGCCCCAGATGCGAGTTTCCTGCTCTGCTCCTTACCTCTGTCCTTCTCATCCCGAAAGAATTATCGTTCAAATAGACTATGGTGTTGGGGTCGATGGGCTTTGAAAATGCAGGCCAGCCGCACGGACTTTCAAACTTGTCTTTTGAAGAAAATAGTGGCTCGCCCGTTACTACATCTACGTATATACCATTTTCTTTGTGGTCCCAGAACTCGTTGTTGAAGGATGGCTCCGTGCCGGACTCAACGGCTACCATATAGGCCTCTTTCGAAAGCCTCTTTCTTATCTCCTCATCTTGAGGCCTTCTGTATTTGGCAGGATCGACTATCATTTCCTCAACCATTTTTATCTCTGCCGGAGTGATGTGGCAGTACCCTCCAGGATTTTTGTCAAGGTAATCCTGGTGGTACTCTTCCGCATCATAAAATGACTCCAGCGGTTTTATCTCAACTGCGAAGTTTTTATGGCGTATCTTTTCGACCTTTACTACGTGTTCGACTGTCTTCGCGGAGTTTTCATCAGTAAAATAGATCCCGCTCTGGTACTGGCTTCCGATATCATTGCCCTGCCTGTTTTTAACTGTCGGATCTATGCCCCTGAAGAAGGCAAAGAGGATAGCGTCAAGGCTTATCTTCTCTTCTTTGTACTCGACACGCACAGTTTCGCGATAGCCGGTCATTCCGGTGCAGACTTCCCTGTATGTGGGCTTTATCGAGGCGTCGCCGTTGGCGTATCCGCATGTAGCCCTTACGACTCCGGGTATAGTCTGCATCATTTTTTCAAGTCCCCAGAAGCACCCACCGGCAAGATATATAACTTCGGTTCCCTTTTCTCTCTTGTATGTCTCGTCAACAAAAGCGATAGTCACACTGTCGCCCTCCTTTGCTATTTTTGAAGCTGTGATCGTTTTTGATGCACTTTCGGCATGGATCACTGACTGCGGGATGAACACCGCAAAAGCTATGGCTGCAGACAGGATCATCAATGGTATGCCCCTTTTCATCAAGACTGCTCCCTTATCATGAATGACCGGGTCTGATTTATGTCAATGTTTGTATTGGGCTGAGTCCGGTCTCAGGAATGCACTTTCTACTTAAGGAATTTTTTTCTTTTAAAGATCAAAAGGCATCCTATGACGACCATGATACTTAATAGGAATACGTAAAGGTATCCGTAATCCCAGTGAAGTTCAGGCATTTTCTCAAAATTCATGCCATACCAGCCGGCAATGAGCGTCAGTGGAAGGAATATCGCGGTAACTACTGTCAGCACTTTCATTACGACATTTTGGCGGATGTCGATCTGCGTCTGGTAGGCTTCGCTTATCTGAAGGGAGTATTCGCGCAGCATCTGGGTCTCCTGGCGCAGCCTGTGGGCCCTGTCAGAAAAATGTTTCAGCAGTCTCAGGGAATGATCATCAAATATCTCATTTTCGTTTTCAAGGAGCTCGAGTGCGACATCTGAGAGCTGTGAGTAATAATGTGAACGCGCCAGTATTTCTTTTCTTATATCGACTATGCTGTACATGAAGCCTTCAAGCTTGTCGGAGAGTACGGCTGCCTCCAGCTTCGCAAGCCGGTCCTCGATGTTTTCAAGGTATCTAAGGTCATCTTCGACAAGTGTCTCCATGAAAGTATAGAAAAAATGGCCGACAGAAGGGGCACGCCATGTTGCTGACTTCTCGACCTTTTCCATGATGGAAGCAGCAAGGCCGGAATCGTCTGCAAAAAGCACCCCGTTGTTTCTTATGTAATAAGAAAAGCCGGAATGTTTGCCAAAGGTCTTTTTTTCAGGTATAGACAAAGTTCCGGAGAGCATGTCCTCGTGAACTTCCGCTTTGCAGAAGCGAGGTTTGGGATAACGGGGCAGATCCTGTCCACTGAACCCAGGCGGCAGATGCCCGCCGTTAAATTCATCGGACTGCAGCACAGCGATAAAAGGCTGGGGAACATCGCTTCCCTCTACTATTTTCATAAGCTTCTTGCCTATCGAATAATACAAAGTATGACCCTCCTCTTGAGGAGCAGTTACTATTATCAGTCGTTCTTGGCCTGTTCTTTTTTTCTGTATCTCCAGATGTAGATCGCTGTTAAAATTACACATGCTATTATCAGTAAAATAGAGATCTTTTTTATCTCCCGGTGGATCAGCTCCTGATTACTTCCCAGGAAGTAGCCGGTGAGTGCCAGTATTACCACCCATATCCCTGAACCCAGTGCTGTGTAAAGACAAAACTGTCCCATAGGCATCCTAGCGAGCCCTGCGGGAAGCGATATATACTGTCTTATGACAGGGATCAGTCTGCCTGTAAATGTGCTTATGTGTCCATGTTTTGCGAAAAAGATCTCTGCCTTGTCAAGTGATTCGTGTGTTACAAAAAAGTATTTCCCATACTTCTCAAAGATCGGTCTTCCCCACTTTACGGCTATCCAGTAATTGAATACGCCGCCAAGGACACTTCCCGCGATGCCGGAAAGAATAACAAGCAAAAGGTTCATCTCGCCTTTCCATGCAAGATAACCTGCCGGAGGTACTACGACCTCACTTGGGAATGGGAAAAAAGAAGATTCAAGAAACATAAGTCCGGTGATCCCCGGGTAACCCATGTGTCCAATAACTTCAACCAGCCAGTTAACAAGTGAAGAAAACATCGCTGACAGTCCTGATAAAGCGTCCAAATCTCATTTCCTCCCGTTGATCATATCAATGCCTGACTCCCCTTTATAGTAAGCGGCATGTTCTTGATAAATTATAATAATGCGCATGCATACCCGCACCCATAGTAAGATAAACTGAAAAAGACCAAAAGTCTACAGAAATTTTATTCTCACGAAGCCCCGGCAACTTATGGCAGCCGTGAGGAATATAATTTCGTTTGTAACGTGCCTGACTTTGAGATAAAATGCACGTTGAGAGCATAGTAGTATCTCTCAGCATTTAGGATGGAGGAATCGATTTGAAATCCAAGACAAAGCTTGCTTTGGTGATTGCCGGAAATTTTTCAGGAGATGAAGAAAACGCTGATCCATGCTCGCTTTTAAATTATCTTCCGGAGGACATAGTAGATTGCTGCCAGCTGATCGAGTGGAGCTGCCAGCCCAGCAACCATTACTCCATGAAATTGACAGCAGAAATGGAGAATATGTTTGAAACGCTGGTCTCAGACGGCTATACAGGCATAATTGTGATCTCGGGAAGCGGAGTAATGGAAGAGATGGCATATCTTACAGACCTTCTCTGGCAGCATCCGCAGCCTGTAATATTTGCCAACCTGATGGTACAGGGGCGAGCAGGTCTTAAAGAGGGACTGATGAATCTCAGGTGCTCTGTTAATGCAGCCCTTTCTGAACAGGCAAGGAACAAAGGAGTTCTGGTCTGTTCAAGCGGTGAACTCTTTGCAGCCTCGGAAGTGGTCATGGTAGATCCTACGAGCCCTGAGAACATATTTCAGTCACCGGAAAAAGGTTCTCTCGGGAAAATGCTGAATGATGAGGTCAAGTTCATCCGCAGTGTAAGAAGACCGGGTTTTCTTGCAAGACAGCCGGAAACCCCTGCAGCAGTGGAACTTGTCTATGCATCACTGGGGGGCGGGGAAAGGATAATATCATCCCTGGCTTCGAATAAAGAGATCCAGGGCCTGGTACTTGCAGGGTTTGGTACCGGCAACGTACCTCCGGCATGGGTCCCGCATATCAGGAACATTCTCAGAAAAAGGGTACCGGTGGCAGTGGTTTCAAGATGTTTTCAGGGCCATGTTGCCAAAGCTAGCTATTTTGAAGGGTGTTTTATGAAACTTCTTGAGATGGGAGTAATGTCCGGGGGAAAGCTTAACCCTTACCAGGCAAGAATAAAAATGGCGCTAGGAATAGCTGCAGGACTTACGGAACAGGGACTTAGCCTATATATGTTAAATCAGCCCGTAAGCGAAGACTCTCCGCTTTTATATAAATGAAGGTATATTGCCTGAGTTTGGGATGTGCCAAAAACAGAGTCGACAGCGAGTGTCTGGCAGGAGAGCTTGAACGTGCCGGTCATATGCTTGTTGATGATGTTGATTCTGCTGATGTGGGGATAGTAAACACCTGCGGATTTATTAAGCCTGCATCCGAAGAGAGCATTGCTGCGATATTGGACCTGGAGCAGCTGAAAAAAGAGGGAAAATTAAAGAAGATAGGCGTTGTCGGATGCCTTGTAAACAGATATTCAGATGAACTGATCAAAGAGATGCCGTCAGTTGATTTCTGGGCAAGAAGCGAGGATTGGCCTTCCGTTATAAAGAGCATGGGAGGAGTCCCCGTGAATGGCAGGTGCAGAACTTCGCTGCCATCGTCTTCTAAATTTACCAGATATCTGAAAATAAGCGAGGGCTGCGGCAATAAATGTACATACTGCGCGATACCTGGTATCAGGGGCGGACTAAGAAGCCTTTCCATGGAGACTCTTATCAGTGAGGCCGATCAGCTTGTGAAAGAAGGAGCCGTGGAGCTGTGCGTGGTGGGCCAGGATCTGACGGCCTACGGTACCGACCTATATGGGAAAGATTCTCTCATCGATCTCATCGATGAGCTGGAAAGCGCACTACCGAAAAACATATGGATCAGGCTCCTCTACCTTCACCCAAGCCGGATCACGAAGAAGCTCCTTGAGAGGGTCGCTTCCGGGAAACAGGTCCTTCCATACCTCGACATACCCATACAGCACGCGGATCCGGAAATACTCTCTGCAATGAACAGGAAAATATCGTCGAATGAGCTTGGGTCGATATTTTCAGCTGCAAGAAGCATAAACGAAGATTTTGCGCTTCGCACTACATGTATGGTAGGCTTTCCCGGAGAAAAAAAAGCTCATTTTGATAATCTGCTGGATTTCGTCTCTAAAACACGCTTTGACAGGATGGGGGCATTTGCCTTTTCCCCTGAAGAGGGAACAGAGGCAGAAAAGATGAATGGGCAGGTCTCAGAGGCTGTAAAGCAGAAACGTCTGAAAAAACTGATGGCCGTGCAGGAAGAGATATCTATGGAAAGACAGCTGCTTTTTGAAGGCAGAGTTATGGATGTCCTTGTTGAGAGGATCGACATGGAAGCCTCTTTTGCAGAGGGAAGGAGTTTCCGCGAAGCGCCCGAAGTTGACGGCCTGGTAGAAATAAGGGGCATCAGTGAAAAGGTCAGAGAGGGCGACATCGTGAAAGTCAGAATGACGGAGGCAATGCCTCACGATATGGTTGGAGAAGAGTTGAGATAATGATACTTATTCCTGAAATGAAAACCTGGTATGGGATGATATCCACTCTGGGAACTCTTGGCAGGTTCAGCAAGATGCCGGGAACACTTGGATCCATGGCAGCGTGTTTGATATGGATAGCATTTGGCGGACTGCCCCTTTGGGTGATAGCGGCTGTAGCTGTTATAGGAACGATAGCTGCTGATAAATATGAGGATACTGTTAAAAGGGAGGATCCGCCGGAAGTTGTGATCGATGAAGTCGTAGGATGCTGGACAGCATGCTGGGGTTTTGAGCCTACCTACGCAATAGTCGGACTTTTTATCTTCAGGATAATCGACATAACAAAACCATTTCCTATAAGAGAAATGGAAAGGCTGCCCGGCGGCATGGGCATAATGGCAGATGATGTCTTTGGGGGCGTGATCGCCAACCTGCTTCTCAGGGGACTGACGTGGACCTTCTTTAAGGGCGGGATGGAAACGATCCTAGGATTTGTAGGGAGATAAGAATGGATATCGGCCTTCTTGCAGAAAGACTGATACAAGAAGCGGCTTTGCGTAACATGACCATTGGACTTGCTGAGTCATGCACCGGCGGAATGATAGCCGGATCTTTGACCGATGTCCCGGGAGCCTCAAAGGTCTTTCTTGGCTCAGCTGTAACGTACAGCAACGAAGCAAAGATCGACATCCTTGGGGTCGACCCAGCTATCATCAATGATCATGGTGCGGTAAGCTCACGATGTGCCGAAAAAATGGCAGAAGGGGCAAAGAGGATATTCAGGTCTGATATAGCCTTGAGTGTAACAGGGATCGCCGGACCCGACGGAGGAAGCGAAGAAAAACCTGTCGGAACAGTCTGGTTTGGGATTTCATCAAAAGACGCCACTTATACATTTAAAAAACAATTCAGCGGGGAAAGGGAACTTATCAGGAATTCTGCGGTAAAAACAGCCCTTGCGGCCCTGTTGGAAGGGGTGCAGTGACATGGTAGGGTGAATGCCATTATTTTCGGGAGTTCTCCTGAGAACTTTTGTCTGTATAACTATTCCAAAGCCCCAGTTAAAGATATTGTCAGATTGGCTCTCTGCCAGAAGACGTGAATCGCATGAGTTCAGGTGGGCGTATCCTGAAACTATGCACATAACGCTTAAGTTTTGCGGGGAAAGGCCATCCGAGACAGTTGACATGCTATTGAGTAATTTAAAAAACATCAGGACAACAGGTCCATTCGATATAAATATTGAAGGGATCGGGGGATTCCCGGATCTGGTCAGGCCCAGAGTAGCCTGGGCAGGCGTTAGGGGAGACTCTGAACGCCTTATTGCAATAAGGAACGAAGTTGAAAAAGCTGCCCTAAAAGCATCTATACCAAAGGAAAACAAAAAATACACGCCTCACATAACGATCGGCCGCAGGAATTCCGACCTTCCTCTTCCCGAAAAGATCTTATCGTCAATGGAGAGCGAGGCACTGGTGACTGAGCCATGGACAGTCAGGGAGATAACTCTTATGAGAAGTGAGCTGTCACCAAGGGGACCGAGGCACACTCCGCTGGGCCTTTTCAAAATATGACATACTGTATATAATGTATTTGTAATCAAATAGCGCCAAATAGATACGAGGAGGCAATCGAATGGCCAAAAAGAAAGAATCAGTAACCAGAGAAGACATACTCGAGCAGGCGTTGATCGAAATAAGAAGCAAGTTCGGCGACGGAGCGATAATGAGGTTGGGCGATGAAGTTCAGCGTGTAGCTGAGGTCATTCCAAGCGGAATACTTCCTCTCGATGTTGCTCTTGGCATAGGCGGGATCCCCCGAGGACGTGTTGTTGAGATATTTGGGCCTGAAGGCGGCGGCAAGACGACGATCGCTCTTCATATCCTCGCGGAAGCACAGAAAAAAGGCGGACTTGCAGCCTTCATAGATGCTGAACATGCACTTGACCCACGCCTTGCATCCTCTCTCGGAGTTGATACCGCAAACCTCTACATGTCACAGCCCGACAGTGGGGAGCAGGCTTTCTACATACTTGACACCCTTGTCAGGAGCGGAGCGTTTGACGTTGTAGTAATAGACTCTGTGGCAGCTTTGACTCCACAGGCCGAGATAGACGGAAAGATGGGGGAGGGCAGCAACCAGATGGGCCTTCATGCAAGGCTCATGTCATATGCACTAAGGCGCCTTACTGCGGCGATCTCAAAAAGCAACACTACCGTTATATTCATAAATCAGCTGCGTGCTCAGATAAGCACAGGCTATGGAGCCGGCCCCACGGAAACGACTACAGGCGGAAGGGCCCTCAAGTTCTACAGCTCGGTAAGGATAGAGGTAAAACGTGGCAAGCAGGTCACTCAGGGAGATAACATCATCGGCCATGAACTTTGGATCAAGGTCGTCAAAAACAAACAGGCCCCGCCATTCCGTACGGCCCACACTACCCTGATATACGGAAAAGGTGTTCCCAAAGCAATGTCGGTGCTTGACATGGCTATAGACAGGGAAGTGGTCAAAAGGAAAGGCTCATGGCTTGCCTACAAAGGAGAAACTCTCGGACAGGGCAAAGAGGGAGTCGCAACATACCTGGATGAACATCCGGAACTGATGGAGGAGATAACAAAGGATGTCCTCCACAAGGTGGCGGAGGGGCTTGGGCTGCTGGATGAACCTGTCGCAGATGACGAAGAAGCAGTACACGGAAGTATCGAAGATTCTGTAGAGGCGCTCCTTGAAGAGGGTGTGCTGAAGCTAGATATTTCAGAGGATTAATAAACGAAAGTATCGATATTAACTCTTTGATCAACCACTAAGTACATTCACTGAAAAAATAGTCTAACAATATAAATCTGGGTGTTCCGGCAAAAGCCGAATACCCAGATTTATATTTAATGGAAATATATGTAAGGTATTACCAAGACAATAAATAATGCAAATGATCATATGTATGGTTTTGCATACTAGTGGTCTGTCATGAAGAACATA